>JAEEGL015613818.1_pt1 | contig 15896 bp, 11 predicted proteins | sample 9134231 | NCBI WGS metagenome assembly JAEEGL01 (sample SAMN16246548, study PRJNA631951) | gut metagenome | biome: gut microbiome; feature: rumen; material: fiber-attached | host: Bos | place: Iran: Karaj | collected 2018-10
TGGCAGCGCTCACTCTACCAACTGGGTGTGACGAGCAGTATAGAATGCGGAAACAATACATTCACCTTCTCTCTCACCGGACCTGACACCAACCTCATCCCTGCGCTTCGCCTATTGGGGCATCTGCTCACCCATGCCAAGCACAACGCCAAGGCCCTCGAAGATGTGGTGGATGAGACAAAACTCAACTTGAGGACATTCGGTGAGGACAACATTGAGGTGACCCGCGCCGTGCTTGCCAAAGTAATGTATGGGGAACAGTCGCCATACCTGCGCCAACTCAACAAGAAACAGGCCAAGGCACTCACAGGCGATAAGATGCTTGGGTTGCTCTCCAACCTCCTTACCCAAGAATGCACCATCCTCTACTCTGGCACACTCAAAGCCGAAGCTGTTGAGGCCGCCGTCCGCGCCACACTACCTTTAGACCTTGCACAAAAAGTCGCGCCTGTCATTGTGCCATCCTTCCAGACGGTGAACGAACCCACTATCTACATTTACAACCTGCCCTCCACACGACAGACTTATGTATGCAGTTATGAAACACTAAAGCCCCAACCCTCCCTGAAAGACAAAATCTGTTTCGATCTGCTGGGCGAGTATCTCGGCGGAGGCATGTCGTCCATTCTGTTCCAAGAGATGCGAGAGTTTCGCTCATTAGCCTACAACACACACTGCACACCATCCTATGCTCCCCATGGTCTGTATCCCGATCGGCCCATGTCGCTCAGCACCATCACCTCCACCCAGGCCGACAAAACCATGCAAACCATCACACTGCTTGACAGTCTGCTCACCAACATGCCCTCAAGAACCACCAATTTTGAGACAGCCCGCGAAGGTTATATAAGCGAATACCGCAATTCCTACCCTTCTTTCCGTGACATCGGTGCTTATATAGCAGGCAATATACAGATGGGACACACCTCCGACCCTGCTTCACAACACATAGCCTTGGCCGAAGATATCAGCATGGACGACATGCTGCAGTTCTACCGCAACGAAGTGGCGGGCAACGGTCAACACCGCTGCCTTATTCTCATTGGCAACACAAAGAAGATGGACATGAAGCGGCTCGCTGAATACGGCCGCGTGGTAATGCTGACAAAGGAGATGGTTGTCAACAAGTAGCGTCGTCCTCAACCACCACCGAAAGTCTCTCGGTATCAAACACGATACCCTTCTGTGCCACAAACCGGCTTAACATACCATTCTGTGCCAGCTCATGTGGAGTGCCCACATGCAGTTGATTGTCAGCGGTGAGCAGCCACACTCTGTCGGCTATCTGCAATGCCAACTCCAAGTCATGGGTAGAGAGAAACACTGTCTTGCCGTTATTACGGCTCAGGCGACGCAGCAGACGCATCATCTCCACCTTTGAGGGATAGTCGAGAAAAGCGGTAGGCTCATCGAGGTAAATCACTGGTGTCTGCTGTGCAAGAGCCTTGGCTATCATCACCTTCTGTCGCTCGCCGTCCGACAAGGTCTGTATCATCCGTCGTGTAAGTGATTGTATGCCCACCTGCACCATCGCCTGATCCACCACCTTCCAGTCGTCATCGGTCAGAGTGCCCCAAAAACCGGTGTATGGACTGCGTCCCAATCCTACCACCTCGCGCACTGTCATGTTCTGTATGTCAGGCTTTTCTGTGAGCACTACACCTATCAGGCGGGCCAGTTCCTTTTCACTGTAGAGAGAGAGGTCCTTGTCCTCGAGCACAATCTCGCCTGCTATCTTGGGCTGAAAGGCAGACAGTGTGCGTAGCAGTGTCGATTTGCCCACACCATTGGGACCTATCAGACATGTCATACATCCTGCTTCTATTGATGCGTTGATGTCGTCCACCACCACACGCCATTTTTTCTTTACCTTGTATCCTATGCTCAGATGACGCAGTTCTATTGTGCTCATTTCGGTATTCATTTTATTGCTGCAAAGTTAATGATTTTATTCCTTTCCGCTGCCCGAATCGCAAGAAAAACGCTTCATCTCTGTTCTGCCAAAACGTGATAATGGAAAATAGTTACTTAAATGAGGAATAATGGCAAAAGGACTGAACCATTTTGAAGAATGAGGGAAACCACACCAACAGAAACGTAAACAAAACAGTGTCTCAACAAACAAAATGTTGCAAAAATACGACCGAAATAGTTGTTTTATTAGAAAAAAGCATTACTTTTGCAGCATGAATCAAAGGAACGAACATAAACCAATCATCTTGGAGGCTATCGTATGCGGAGAATAAAGATGCCAAAGGGTTCTATCGTCCTTGAAAGGACAAGATTCATAAAGACAGTATTAGGAACTGTCACATTATACAATCCAAATGAAAAATCCATTGTCTCAATACGTTCTTAACCGGCGTAGAGTCAATGGATTTTTCATTTAAGATGACAAACTGATGAAACAAAAGCTATAATTCAGCATAAAAATAGTAATTTTGCAAGCCAAAGAGCCACAAGCTCTGTGCCATGGCTCCATAAACGAACAATACATGAAGAAAAAACTGCAGAAAGTACTGGTTTTGGGATCCGGTGCTTTGAAAATCGGTCAAGCCGGTGAATTCGACTACTCCGGCTCACAAGCCTTGAAGGCGTTGCGCGAAGAAGGCATCTCATCGGTGCTCGTGAATCCCAACATCGCCACTATCCAAACATCGGAAGGCATAGCCGACCAAGTGTACTTCCAACCGGTCACTCCCCACTTTGTGACAGAAATCATCAAGAAGGAACGTCCTGACGGCATTTTGCTCGCTTTCGGCGGGCAGACAGCTCTCAACTGCGGAACAGCCCTTTTCAAGGATGGAACACTCAGCCGCTACGGTGTTGAAGTGCTTGGCACATCGGTCGAGGCCATTATGGACACTGAAGACCGTGACCTCTTCGTGAAGAAACTCGACGAAGCCGCATTGAAGACTCCTGTAAGCCAGGCTGTGGAGAACATGGAAGATGCTCTCAATGCCGCCCACCGCATCGGTTTTCCAGTGATGATTCGGTCAGCCTACGCCCTTGGTGGTCTGGGTTCGGGCATCTGTCCCGATGAGGCCCGTTTCATCGAACTGGCAGAGAGCGCATTCACCTTTGCTCCACAGATATTGGTTGAAGAGAGTCTGAAGGGCTGGAAAGAGATAGAGTTTGAGGTTATACGGGATGCCAATGACCATTGCTTCACCGTGGCCTCAATGGAGAATTTCGACCCTCTCGGCATCCACACAGGCGAGTCGATTGTGGTGGCTCCCACCTGCTCGCTGAACGATGAACAGGTGAACATGCTGCAGCAACTATCCATCAAATGTGTGCGCCACCTCGGCATTGTGGGCGAGTGCAACATACAGTTTGCCTTCAACGCCGAGACCAATGACTACCGTATCATTGAGGTGAACGCCCGTCTAAGCCGTTCGTCGGCATTGGCCTCCAAAGCCACCGGCTATCCTCTCGCTTTTGTTGCCGCCAAAATAGCCCTTGGCTACACACTCGACCAAATAGGTGAGATGGGCACTCCAAATTCTGCCTATGTTGCCCCGCAACTCGACTACATGATATGCAAGATACCCCGCTGGGACCTCACCAAATTTGCCGGTGTAAGCCGTCTTATCGGCTCGTCTATGAAGTCGGTAGGTGAAATTATGTCTATCGGGCGCACCTTCGAGGAGATGATACAGAAGGGACTCCGAATGATTGGTCAGGGTATGCACGGATTTGTGGGCAATGACCACACCCGTTTCGATAATCTTGATGAGGAACTCTCCAACCCCACCGACCTGCGTATCTTCGCCATCGCCCAGGCACTGGAAGAAGGTTACACTGTGGAGCGCATCGAACAACTTACCAAGATTGACATCTGGTTCTTGGAACGGCTGAAACGGATTGTCGACCTGAAGGCCAAACTGATAACCTTCAACCGTCTTGAGGACTTAAGTGACGAATTCCTACGTGAGGTGAAGGCAGCCGGATTTTCCGACTTCCAGATAGCCCGTTTCGTGCTGAAGCCTGGCAACGGCAACATGCTGAAAGAGAACCTCCAAGTGCGTCGCTACCGCAAGCAACGCGGTATAGAACCTGCAGTGAAACGCATCAACACCGTAGCGAGCGAGCATCCCGAACTCACTAACTACCTCTATATGACCTACTGCACGCAGGGCCATGACATCAATTTCTACAAGAACGAGAAATCAGTGGTGGTGCTCGGTTCAGGCGCTTACAGAATCGGTTCGTCGGTGGAGTTTGACTGGTGCTCTGTGAACGCGATACAGACAGCCCGCAAACTGGGCTACAAGTCGATTATGATCAACTACAATCCCGAGACGGTGTCGACCGACTACGACATGTGCGACCGACTCTACTTCGACGAACTCTCATTGGAGCGTGTGCTCGATGTGATTGACCTTGAGCAACCGCGCGGTACCATTGTGAGCGTGGGCGGACAGATACCCAACAACCTTGCCATGAAGCTGCACCTTCAGGGTGTGCCCGTTTTAGGCACCTCACCCGTCGACATAGACCGTGCGGAGAACCGCGACAAATTTTCTGCCATGCTCGATAAACTTGGCATCGACCAGCCAGCATGGCGTGCCCTCACCTCACTCGACGACATCAAGGAGTTTGTGGCAGAAGTGGGTTTCCCCGTATTGGTGCGTCCCTCGTATGTGCTTTCCGGCGCCGCCATGAACGTGTGCTACAGCGACGAGGAACTGGAGCGTTTCCTTCGCATGGCCACCGAGGTGAGCAAGGAATATCCTGTCGTGGTGTCACAATTTATGCAGGACACCAAGGAGATAGAGTTTGATGCTGTGGCCGACAAGGGTGACATCGTGGAGTATGCCATCAGTGAGCACATCGAGTATGCCGGTGTCCACTCAGGTGATGCCACGATGGTGTTCCCCGCACAGCACATCTACTTCTCCACCATACGCCAAATCAAGAAGATTGCCCGCAAGATAGCCTCTGAGCTCAATATCAGCGGACCGTTCAACATACAGTTCCTGGCCAAGAACCGTCAAGTGCGCGTGATAGAGTGCAACCTTCGCGCATCACGCTCGTTCCCCTTCGTGAGCAAGATCTTGAAACGCAACTTCATAGAGACAGCAACACGCATCATGCTCGACGCTCCCTACACACGTCCTGACAAGAGCGAGTTTGATATCGACCGCATTGGTGTGAAAGCATCGCAATTCTCTTTCGCCCGTCTGCAGAATGCCGACCCTGTGCTGGGTGTTGACATGTCGTCGACCGGTGAGGTGGGCTGTCTTGGTGATGACCTCAACGAGGCCATACTCAACGCCATGATTGCCACCGGCTACCGTATACCGAAGCACCGCATCCTGATGAGCAGCGGCGGTGTAAAAGGAAAAGTAGACCTGTTGGAACCAGCACGCAACCTGATAAAGAACGGCTACGAGATTTACGCCACTGAAGGTACGGCACGTTTTCTCAATGAGAACGGCGTAAAGGCCACAGCAGTGGCTTGGCCCGATGAGGAGGGAGGTAAAAATGTGATGGAAATGATAGCCAACCATGAGATTGAGCTTATTGTGAATGTGCCCAAGAACCAGACCAAGCGCGAACTTACCAACGGTTACCGTATCCGCCGTGGTGCCATCGACCACAATATTCCGCTTATTACGAACACACGTCTTGCCAAGGCTTTCATCGAGGCGTTCTGCACACTGAAAGAGGAAGACATCAAGGTGAAGAGCTGGCAAGAGTACGTGTTGTAAGGTAAAAATAGTCATGTTCCAATTCGTTCATCCGATAGATGTATGATCATGTATTGGGAATAATGACTGATTAAATATGAAAGAAGCCGCAAAGATGATTTGCGGCTTCTTTCATATTCAAATATTGGTAAGTACTCTCTTACAGACCCACCCACATAATTATTCGTCAGGTATCACGGGACGAGGTGTAACACCTCCATTGGGATTCACTGGCTGCGGGGTGGCGGCAGGCTGTGACGACTCAGACTCCTTGGCGGGATCAGCATTACTCTGTCCGTTGTCTACAGCAGTGGGGGGCTCTGGAGTGGTTGTGACAACAGGGTTGGAAGATGCCGTGCCACTTTCAGATGTGGCGGTTTCTGCCTCACTGCGCGAGATAGCGTTGAGCAGCGAATCAGCCTGCTGACGGTATGTGGGAACCGTGTTGACATTTGTCCTTGTCGTATCTTTCTTTACCTCTGCTTTCGTATCAACAATCTTCATTGTATCTTTTTGAGGCACAGAATCCGTTTTCTGAGTAACAGCGGGTGCAGGCTCATCGTCGCCGGAAGATGATGTGCTCCGTGTCATCCACCACCAAAGGAGGCAGCCAGCCAATACAATGGCTATAGCCGAAACGGCCACAATGGGGAATCCACCCTTTCTCTCGTCTGGCTCATCCTCCACTGACGGAGCTGTCTGGCGCTGAGGTCGTTCGGGTTCAGTTTCCTGCTGTGGTTTGGCAGGTTGTCTGGAGGTCTGTTGTGCAACCTGATCCGTAGTTGCGATACCTGTGCCGGCAGCCGGACTTGAGATACGGTCGGTCATCTCTATCATCACACCACTCACCTGCACAAGCACACCACTGTGGTTTTCTGCCACCTGTACGCTGCGGTTGAGCAGGAGCTGGCGTTTGCGCGCATCATCACGGTCACCACACACGATGGACACTATTTGAGCATCTGTGAGATGTGACGTAAGGCTCTTTGTGCACACCAGAAAATAATCTCCGGGGCGCACATCAGTGAGCAGAGCCACCTCAGGCATCACAGGATTCTTGCTGTTTGCCATCATAACCTTGAAATCGTCGGTGGACTGGTAGATAAGCGCTATTGAGGAGGGACGTATCTGGTAGACACGGCAATCACCGATGTGCACGGCAGAACATCCGCTACGGTTCATATAGAGCAGTGCCAACGACACTCCAACTCCATCATGGCCGACCTCACATAGTCTTTCATAGGCCATGACGAGTGCCATACGCAGTAAGTCATTAGTGAGGGGTTCGTCGGGACAAGTATTCGTAAACAGGTATTCTGTCAATGCCTCTCTCACCACCTGGCTTGCAGTGCTGCCTTCTTTTTCCGGTCCCATACCATCGACCACCAAGAATAGTCGGTCGTGAATGGAAGCCTTGCCAGGTAAGGGCCATACGGAATCTTTCTGCTCAGGCTGCGAGCCCTGTTCATATATCACTTGCGGTAGAAGGATGTCAAATTTCATATTATGATATTTTTATTGCAGTAGAAGTCCCACCATGGGATATTTCGACTGCAAATATAGACAAAAAACATTAAATCGACACTTTTAGACACGAAATTATTAACAAAAAGAGGATGTGTTCAAAATAGACACACCCTCTTTATAGAAATAATTAGAACTGATCTTTATTAAATAAGACGTACAAATTTGAGACCATAGAACAATAATGCCGTTAGTACTGCATAATACAAGACCGACATGATGATTGGAATTGCAGGATGAACCTTGAGTTCACGGTTACGGTTGACCTTTCCAAAAGGTCTTGACAACGTCTCAGAGGTACTCAAGCCACTGATAAGCAGCAAAGGTGCCATAATAACAGCTGTAAGAATGGCAAGAGGCCAACCCTGAGCCCTAAGGGTCAGGTAACCGAAAAACGCTGTCACTATTGCAGTAAACCCTGCGCAGACTATAAACAATTTGTCCAATGAATCCATTACGAATTATTACAAATAGATGAAATGTATCAGTTAATAAAAATTACTCCTCAACAGCTGCCTGGGCGGCGGCTAACAGATGTTGATAATCAGTTACTTACAGGTTTAGTGTAAAGTACTGGCACCTTAAATCCGACACATTCAGCGCGTTTTTACACGCTTGCAACGTGTTTTAGGAGCAGAATTTTCATTTTTTTTTGTTATTATTTCTATTTTTGTTTTACACTAAATTGCTCGACCTTACGTCTCACAATCCTTAACTGTCAATGCTTCACATGCCCCGAAGAAACAGCCTCCAAAAACACGTTCTGCAAACTAGTTTGCAAAGTTAGCAAATTCTTCTGACTTTACACTCATTTTGCACATTTTTCTTGCAGAATGTGTTTGTTTTTAATATAAATTAAGGCAAAAGCCACATCCAGTTACCAATTTCTTGTTTCGATTAAAAGAAAAACGGATGGGTCTCAATGCCAGAGGTTTAGGTTTAAGTTTAGATGTTCTTATATATATGATAAGGTATAGTAAACCCAAATCATGAGAATGAAGGTTTAATCTTAAAGTTTAGAGGAGCTTTATATACATGAGTGAACGTAAACCTAAACTATTTTGATTGGAAGTATTTCATGCATCTTTGATAAATAAAAAAACATTTCTCTTTTTACTGAAGAATTAGTCACAGATCGTCCTATCCATTTGTTCCTTTTTCTTTTACAGAATTATATTCTAAATGGGCTGCCTTTTGCCGTTCGATTTAGAATAAAAACAAACGCATCTGGCATAAAACAGGAAAGAATTCCGTATTTAGCCTCAAGTTTGGAGGATATCTCCAAATGTAGTACCTTTGCACCCAAGAATGCAACACAGTAATGGAAAAACAGACGATAGCCATCCATACCCCCTACGTGCGTCGCGATGCTTACGGGTCGCTGGCAGTACCTATATACAATAATGTGTCGTTCGAGTTTGAGGATGCGCAGACGATGAGCGATGCCTTCTGCAACCGCATCAAGGCTCCCGACTACGCCCGCATTGCCAACCCCACGGTGACTCAGTTCGAGCAGCGGGTGAAGGCACTGACAGGGGCGGAGCATGTGACAGCATTCAACTCGGGCATGGCGGCCATCAGCACGGCGCTGCTGGCTGTGGTGGCACAGGGAAAGAGCATCGTCACCTCGCGCCACCTGTTTGGCAACACGCTGGCACTCATCAGCGGCACGCTGCTGCGACTCGGCATCAAACCCCGACTGCGCGACCTCACCGACCTGGAGGTGGTGGAGAAAGCCATCGACGAGCAGACGGCTTGTGTGTTCTTGGAGATCGTGACGAATCCGCAGTTGGAGGTGGCAGACTTGAAGGCCATCGCCTACATCGCCCACAGGAAAGGAGTACCCGTGATTGCCGACTCGACGGTGATTCCCTTCACGGAGACGAACCTCAAGGCACTGGGCGTAGACGTTGAAGTGGTGTCGAGCACAAAGTATATCTCTGGTGGCGGCACGTCGTTGGGCGGACTGATCATCGACTACGGCACGTTCCCCCTGATCAACCAGCGTGTGAAGTACGATTTGCTCATCAACCTCGGTGTGTATATGACGCCACAGACGGCCTATATGCAGACGCTGGGACTGGAAACACTCGACGTGCGCTACCAGCGACAGGCAGCCAACGCGCTGTGGCTGGCAGAGGCCCTGAGGAGTGTGAAGGGCATCATCGGCGTGAACTATGTAGGACTGGAGGATCATCCCTACCATGCCCTGGCGCAGCAGCAGTTCGGACAGACGGCAGGAGCGATGCTCACCTTCGACCTCGCATCGAAAGCGTCGTGCTTCGAGTTCTTGAATCGTTTGCGGCTCGTACACCGCGCCACAAACCTCTTCGACAGTCGCACGCTGGCCATCCATCCCGCCTCCACCATCTTTGGACTTTTCCCTGAGCGGCAATTGGAGCAGATGAACGTGCGCCAGACCACCATCCGCCTTTCAGTGGGATTAGAGTCGCCAGAGGATATTCTTGACGACATTCAACAAGCATTAAATTCATAAACATATATGGCACAGATAGCTCATAGTCTGATTGATTTAATCGGCAATACGCCGCTGGTAGAACTTTCGGGAACGGAACGCGAACTGAAGCTCAAGGCACGGGTGATTGCCAAGTTGGAATACCTGAATCCTGCACGGAGCGTGAAGGACCGCACGGCACTGGCGCTCATTGAGCGAGCGGAGCGCAAGGGACTGCTCGGCCCCGGCACCACCATCATTGAGCCAACGAGCGGAAACACCGGCATCGGCCTGGCATTCATCGCCGCCATCCGGGGCTATCGCCTCATCCTGACGATGCCTGATGCGATGTCGATAGAGCGAAGGACACTGTTGAAGTCACTCGGTGCAGAGTTGGTGCTGACACCGGCCTACGAAGGCATGGCCGGAGCCATTAGCAAAGCGCAGGAGCTGAAAGCGGAGATAGGCAACGCCTACATCCCCCAGCAGTTTGAGAATCCCGCCAACCCCGAGGTGCACCGCCACACGACAGCCGAGGAGATCTGGCGCGACACCGACGGCAAGGTGGACATCTTCGTGGCCGGCATCGGCACCGGCGGCACCATCACTGGCGTAGGCCAGACACTGAAGGCATACAACAAGAAAGTAAAGATTGTGGGCGTGGAGCCTTACACCTCGTCGGTGCTGAGTGGCGAAAAGCCAGGACCCCATAAGATACAGGGCATTGGCACCGGCTTCCAGCCGAAGGTGCTCGACACAACCATCTACGACGAGATTCTGCGCATCAAGGACGATGAAGCCTTCGCCGTGGGGCGCTTGTTGGCCACTAAGGATGGCGTGCTGACGGGAATCTCCAGTGGAGCCGCTGCCGCCGCCGCCATCAAGCTTGCCCGCCGCCCCGAGAACACGGGAAAGAACATCGTGGTGCTGCTACCCGACACTGGCGAGCGCTATCTGAGCACGCAAATGTATAACTTTGAGAGAGCATGACTATGGCAGAGACAAAGAAACTGAGCATCATCGCTTTTAGTGGCGATTTCGACAAGCTCACCGCAGTATTCACTTTAGGTACGGGCGCAGCAGCCGTAGGCTACGAGGTGAATATCTTCTTCACCTTCTGGGGGCTCGACGCCATCAAGCAGAAGCAGGGCCGCAGCTTCACGGGCGGCAACTGGCTGACGAAGACTTTTGGCTTCATGATGGGGGGCCTGAAAGTCACCCCAACGAGCCGCTTCAACTTCCTTGGCGCTGGCCCGAAGATATTCCGCCACCTGATGCGCAAGAACAACGTGGCTACACTCGAAGAACTGGTGGAGGCTGCCAAGGCCCTCGGCATCAACCTCTACGCCTGCGAGATGGCGATGCACGTGCTCGGCCTGAAGAAAGAGGATTTCATCCCAGAGGTGAAGGACATCCTCGGCGTGGCCTCGTTCCTCAACCTCAGCGAGGGCGGGCTAACGTTGTTTATATAGACCCTCCCCCAACCCCTCCCTGTGAGGGAGGGGAGTAATTACCAAGAGACAATAAAAAGTTAAGTATTATGGCAACAAAAGAAAACAATTCAGCAAACAAGGTATCTGCTCCCCTCCCTCACAGGGAGGGGCCGGGGGGTGGGTCTCACGTCTTAGACATTACGAAGGAGCACTGCCCGATGACCTTCGTCAAGACCAAGATTGAGCTTTCACGACTCCAGCCAGGCGACACGCTCGAGGTGCTGCTTTCTGAGGGCGAACCGCTCGACAACGTCCCCCGCAACGCCAAGGAGCAGGGCTACAACGTCCTCTCAGTCGAACACGTGGAAGGAACGACACATAAAGTGATCATAAAAAAGTAAAATATTAAACATTAAAAACTAAACAATTATGGCTGATTCCAATCTTCAGCGCAGTGTGACCACTGCCACCGCCAGACGCCTGGCCACCACCACCAAGACCGCCCCGCAGATGGGCAGCATCACCCCAAGACTGCTTCTGAAACTCCTGCCCTGGGTGCAGGTCAGCGGCGGCACATTCCGAGTGAACAGGACAAAGGTAGAGCTAAGAAAGAGTGAGCGCCTGCCCATACAGTACCTCAATGGCGAGCCGTCGTTTTCGGCCAAGAGCCTAAAAGCCATCCCCCTGTTCTCGGAGTTCGAGGATGAGATTGTGAACCGCCTCGCCCGCTCGTTCGAGACGAAAGAGGTGGGCATCGGCCAGCTGTTCGTCGAGGAGGGCAAGGACAAGCAGAAGTTCTTCATCGTAGCCAGTGGACAGGCTGAGGTCATCAGCAGTGGCCCTCACGGCGAGGAGCTGCGCATAGCCCTGTTGGGCGAAGGCGAGTACTTCGGCGAGGCCGACTTGTTGGACGACGCAGCGTCGACAGTGTCCGTCCGTGCCGTCACCCCCGCCGTATTCCTCGGACTGAAGCTGACGGAGCTGGAGACGTTCATCAAGGAGGTGCCCGACTTCCGCGAGACTTTCAACAAGGCCGTCGACAAGCAGTTGCGCCTGAAGGCCACCGTCAACGACCACGGCGAGAAGCACATCGACCTGGTGAGCGGACACGAGGAGGACAACATCATCCCCGAGACCTACATCGACTATGAGGAGAACCCTACTGAGTATGCGCTGAACACGTTGCAGACGGTGGTTCGTGTGCACACCCGTGTGAGCGACCTCTATAATAATCCCTACAACCAGCTCGAAGAACAGCTGCGTCTCTCTATCGAGAGCATCAAGGAGCGCCAGGAATGGGAACTCATCAACAACAAGCAATTTGGACTGCTGTCGGCAGTAAACCCCGCCTATCGCATCACCACGCGCTACGGCTCGCCCACGCCCGACGACCTCGACGAGCTGCTGTCGCTGGTGTGGAAGGAGCCGGCCTTCTTCATCGCCCACCCCAGAGCCATCGCCGCCTTCGAGCGTGAATGTACGTGGCGTGGCGTGCCCCCCGTGACGACGGATTTGTTCGGCACGCGCGTGATTCTGTGGCGCGGTGTGCCCCTGATCCCTTCAGACAAGGTGGAGGTGGAAGGTCAGTATCTGACGGGGCGCGGCGTCGGCACCACGAAAATCATCCTCGTGCGCGTCGGCGAGAAGAGCCAGGGCGTCATCGGTCTGCACCAGAGCGGCATCCCCGGCGAGATAGCCCCCAGCCTGAGTGCCCGTCTGATGGGTCTCGACAAGTTCGGCGTGGCCTCCTACCTGCTCACGAAATACTTCTCGCTGGCCGCCCTCACCGACGATGCCATCGCCGTGCTCGAAAATGTTGAGGTGGGTTATTATCACGATTATCAGCACAGGAACAAGGTTGAGAAGTAATCGGACCATAACGCGAATATCTTTATGATAGACATTCAGAACATTAACGGATACGGGCTGGACGACCCGGGCTTTGCGCTCCTGAAAGAGGTGGCTCAGAAGTATTGCCCGGAGGAGTTTCAGGCAGAGCGGCGCGAGGTGCTGCCCGACGAGGCGCTCGACCTGTCGGCGCTATCTGTCCTCTACGACTCCACATTGTCGCGCCCCGCAGCCCGTCCCAACATCGCGCGTGATGACGGTTTTGGCATCGGCATCCCAGAGACGCAAAAGCTGCGCGACCTGCACTACGAAGAGGTGGACACGCTGAACGCCGAGCAGATTAAGAAGGACTTCCCTGTCTTGCAGCAGAAGGTGAACGGCCACGACCTCGTGTGGCTCGACAACGGAGCGACGACACAGAAGCCGAACCAGGTCATCGACAAGATTTCGGACTACTACCGCACCTATAACTCGAACATCCACCGTGGGGCACACACCCTTGCCGCACGTGCCACCGATGCCTACGAGGAGGCGCGCGAGAAGGTGCAACGTTTCATCAATGCCGCCACGAGCGAGGAGATCATCTTCGTGCGTGGCACCACCGAGGGCATCAACCTCGTGGCGCAGACCTACGGACGGCAGTATCTGACGCCAGGCGACGAGGTGATTGTGTCTGAACTCGACCACCACGCCAACATCGTGCCTTGGCAGCGTGTCGCCCAGGAGCGAGGCGCTACGCTGCGCGCCATCCCCACCGACCAGAACGGCGATCTCATCCTCTCGGAGTTCGAAAGGCTCATCACACCCCGCACGCGTTTCGTCTCAGTGGGTCATGTGAACAACACCTTTGGCACCATCAACGATGTGCAGCGCATCATCGACATCGCCCACGCCCATCAGATTCCCGTGCTGATAGACGGCGCACAGTCCATCGCCCACACGCCTGTCGACGTGCAACAGCTCGGTGCCGACTTCTTCGTCTTCAGCGGGCACAAGATCTATGGCCCCAACGGCATCGGTGCTGTCTATGGCCGCAAAGAGCTTTTAGACAAGATGCAGCCTTGGCAAGGCGGCGGAAATATGATCAAAGACGTGACCATCGAGCGCACGGAATACAACGTGCCGCCCGCCCGCTTCGAGGCCGGAACTCCCAATGTGGCCGATGCCATCGGACTGGGTGCAGCCCTCGACTATGTGGCTCACCTCGGCATCCGCAACATTGAGCATCACGAGCACCAGCTGACGGAGTATGCCCGTGAGCAGCTCGGCCAGATTCCCGGCCTGACGCTCATCGGCAATCCCAAGCAGCGCGTGTCAGTGGTGAGCTTCGTCCTCGACGGCATCCCCGTGCCCGAAGTCGGCACTCTGCTGGATAAGGAGGGCATCGCCGTGCGTGCTGGTCACCACTGTGCGCAGCCAGCCTTGCGTGCCTTAGGTTATGAGATGAGCGTGCGGCCCACCTTCGCCCTCTACAACACCCGCGAGGACGTAGACAAGTTAGTAATTGCAGTGAAAAAGATTATTGGAAGATAGACTATGGCAAAGATTACAGTAAACGGAGAGGCACAGGAGGTGCTGTTGCCCCTCAGCCTCACAGAGTTGATAAAACAGAACAACGTGCAGCAGCCCGAAATGGTGAGCGTGCAGGTGAACGACGACTTCGTGGACCGCAACGAGTGGGACAGTCTGCAGATTAAGGAAGGCGATGTGGTGGATTTCCTGTACTTCATGGGAGGGGGAAGTCTTTAGTGGTTTAGGGGATTGGTCGTTTAGTCGTTTAGGGAATTGGTCGTTTAGTCGTTTAGGGAATTGGTCGTTTAGTCGTTTAGAGGATTGGCCGTTTAGTCGTTTAGAGGATTGGCCGTTTAGTCGTTTAGGCTTGCGGTAACATTCCCAAACGACCAAACGACAAATATACCAAACGACCAAATAACAAATATACCAAACGACCAAACGACAAATATACCAAACGACCAAATAACGACCAAACGCCCCCCCAGCCCCAACAACCCACCCCCCGCCCCTCCCCAAGGGAGGGGAGTTGGTTAGACTTTTTCGCTGCAAGACTACACAGACTTCCCTCCCTTGGGGAGGGGTTGGGGGTGGGTATTACCAAAAAACCAAACGATTAAGATTATGATTGACTTAACAGAAGAACAGATACAGCGCTATTCGCGGCACATCCTGTTGCAGGATGTAGGCGTGGAAGGACAAGAGAAGATCATGAACGCACGTGTGCTCGTGGTGGGTGCTGGCGGCCTGGGGGCACCCGTGTCGCTCTACCTCGCTGCGGCAGGCATTGGCACCATTGGCATCGTGGATGCCGACGTCGTCGACCTGAGCAATCTGCAGCGACAGGTGATTCACTTCACGAAAGATGTGGGAGTGCCGAAAGTGCAGAGTGCAAAGGAGAAGATCAAGGCCATCAACCCCGACGTGAAAGTGGACACCTATTACGAGTTCCTCGATTCGTCGAACGCGCTCGACATCATCAAGGAGTACGACTTTATCGTCGATGGCACCGACAACTTCCCCGTGAAGTTCCTCATCAACGATGCCTGTGTGATGGCGGGCAAGCCGTTCTCGCATGGCGGCATCCTGCGTTTCAATGGACAAACTTTCACCCATCTGCCTGGCACAGCCTGCTACCGTTGCATGTTCAAGGAGCCGCCTCCCGCAGGAGCCGTGCCCACTTGCTCGCAGGCAGGTGTCCTCGGTGCCATCGCCGGCATGCTGGGCACCATCCAAGCCGCCGAAACGCTGAAGTACTTCACGGGCATCGGCCAACTACTCACCAATCGTCTGCTCACTTTCGACGCCAAGACCATGCAGTTCCGCACCATCCCTGTGCGCCAGCGCCCCTCATGTGCCATCTGTGGTAACAACCCCACCGTCACGGAACTCATCGACTACGAGCAGGCAGCCTGCGACCTGCACAAA
>JAEEGL015846976.1_pt1 | contig 15896 bp, 21 predicted proteins | sample 9134231 | NCBI WGS metagenome assembly JAEEGL01 (sample SAMN16246548, study PRJNA631951) | gut metagenome | biome: gut microbiome; feature: rumen; material: fiber-attached | host: Bos | place: Iran: Karaj | collected 2018-10
AAATGTTTTTGTATGTCCGATTTCGTATATAGCAACTCCTAATGATTTCAGATCAAAAAATTATTGGGACGAAAATAAAACACAAATCAAGATGAGTGTTTCTAAATATGTTCCAGAACAATATACTATTTCAGATGTAGAAGAGAATATTACTATTGGAGAATATTTAACAAATCAAGAAAGAAATAAGTTAATTTCAAGTCAACATATAAATTGGTTTGATTTCAATTTATACAAATGTTATTTTCAAGATAACATTAAATCATTAAATATACAACCAATTGATGTTTTGAGTTTGCGTAATGTTCTTTCGAAAGATAATTTATTTTATGGAGATGCTTTTGATGATATTGATACTGTAAGACCAAGTAAGAGTTATTTTAGTGTTATTTATGCAAATAATGCTCTTCGTGATATTACAATCGAAGAAGATAAAAAAATATTCCCATATTATATTGGTAATAATCCAATAGTAATTGATGAATGGTTATATACCAGCAGATATGCTCAATTAGATAACTCTGCTCCAATATATACAGAATAGAATTATTCATATGAAATCAGAGAACCAAAATTATCAAATTCTGTTCGTATATGGAATAAAGAATTTCAACAGTACGGTTCATATAATTCAAAATTGTTTGACGGACATTTGAGTACTTATGGTAACGGTTATATGTTCCTTGATGAAGTTTTGGATGAGGGTCAATATAAAGACTTTGATATATATTCTCTCAATGAAACTATTACTGAAAATTCTTCTGTCATCTTAAATGAGATTGATGTTAAAAATTTCGAAGAACCAAAATTACTCAGTTTAAGTCAGCCGCTTGAAAATAGATGGTATGATTCTTTATTATTACAAGCACAGTGGAGATATCCAAAATATTATCAGGATAACAAGAATAAAGAATATATAGATGCTTACGATTTGATACGTTGTGGAATGTACAAAAATTCAGCAGATAAACAATTTGTTATTCCTTATAATATTGCATATAGCATATACCCAAGAGTTGCTTATAATTATGATTATGATAATATTATAGTATTTATGTTAAGATGCCCAAGTGTAACAAAAGAAAATAAATACAAATTCGATCAATCTGATTCGAGAACCGAGTGTTATGGAGATGTTCAGAATGAAAAACAAAATGTTGCAAAATAATTCAAAAAAATGTTTTTGTATTTCTTAATTTAAGTAAAAGTTATTTAGATAAATAATAAAAGTAAATTTGCAAATTTTAAAATATTATGTCAAAAAAGAAAAATTTAGTCATAAAGAGTAAGTCACAGTCTCCCCTGAAAATCTATGAGTCTGTAGATAGCACTCCGAGTGCAAAGAAGTATATCTTCCAGGGTGTTTTCACCGCTTGTTCGACTAATGATCATATTGTAGTTAATCGAAACAACCGCATTTACGGAGAACAAGAAGTATTGCGTCACCTTTCTTATTTGCGTGAAAATATTCAAACAAATGGTTTTATTCTTGGTGAACTTGACCATCCAATTGATCGTTTCGATACGTAGATGAAAGAAGCATCTCATATGATTACAGATCTTTGGTATGACTAGTCTACTCATTGTGTAATGGGTAAGTTGGAAGTTCTTGATACTCCAAACGGACAGATTGCTAGAAAACTTATTGATGCTGGTTATCCTTTGTTTGTTTCATCTCGCGCTGCTGGTGAAGTAGATTCAAAAACTAAAGAAGTGCATATTGAACAAATTTTCACTTATGATATTGTTTGCACTCCGGGTTTTGCAGAAGCCAGACTTCAGAAAGTTGAAGAATCTTTATCAAATAATGTTAAAAATTATTTAAATGAATCTGCTGTTACATTTAAGAATGACCGAGCTTCTACTAAGAAATTCGGAATTCTGGATGAAAGTGTTTCAGTAGTCGAATCTGATATCGAAGTACCACAATTGAATGATTGGCAGAAATCTTTAATGGAAAATTCTGATTTGGATAAATTGTCTAAACCAATTCTTGAAGAAGATGAAGAATTTAAACTTCCAGAAGCAGATCTTAAACCAGATTCTATAAAAGAAGAAGAAAATAAAGATGCTGAAGAAACTAAAGACGACGATTCCAAAAAAGAAGAAAAAGAAGAAACTAAAGAATTGACTGATGAAGAATTAGCTGAACGTCGTGCCAAAATCATTAGTGTTGATGCATTTAATGTAGATGGCGATAATATAAAAGGCGAAGAAAATACAGAAGAAAAACGCGAAGAGATTATTGACATAGAAGCCAAACCAGCTGAAAAAGAAGAAACAAAAGAAGAAGATTCTGAAGAAGATAAGACTGAAGAAAAAGAAGAAGTAAATTCTTCTAAAGATGTTGATCCAACTTCTACGAAAGTAAAAGATGCCGGTAAGGGAACTAAAGATGCAGAGAAAGTTCTTAACGACTCTGATAAATCAGAAGATATTAAGAAACAAACTGAAAAAGATATAGATAAGTATAAAGATTTGATTAATAAAGCAAAGAAACTTTCTGATGTTAAAGAATCAATAGTTCGTCTGTATCCGTTCTCAATTTCTTTGAGCGACGAGAATTTTGCTCGCTTTGCAGCATTACAGCCAGCAGATAAAAATAAAGTTTACAATTATATTACAGAACACGCTATTTTTGATGTAACTGCAATTAATGAACAGTGGACGACTCCTCTCATAAATGAGAAACGTGCACTAAAGAACTGGCTTAAACTTGCATCTGAAGAGTATAAACAGTTGTATGTTGCTGCTCCACAAGACGTTCAAGATGCAATTGAAGAAAGTGCAAAGTTCGTTTCAATAAATACTCAAGAAGATGCTGATCAATTCTGGGCACGTACTGGTCTGAAACGATACGACGATAGAATAATGCAGCGTTCTCTTAATGAACAGTATCAGATTGTAGAAACTGAAGAGTTGAATGAGACTTCAGAAATTGCTCGTGATTTGGGTTATTCTGTAGATTATTTCAAGATGTTGGAAGATATGGTTGAATAATTTTTATTTTTATATATTTTATTTAAAGCAGATTAAGTTTTTTATGAATTTAATCTGCTTTTTTTGATTTTTATTTTTGCTACTATTGATAAATAAAGAAATTGAAAGATTCTACAAAACATCTATGTTATTGTAGTTTCGAAATGGATAAAATTAATTTATTTTCTATTAGATGTTATATTTTATAAAAGGTCAAGGAACTTCTGAATATTTAGAGTTGATTTCTTTAAAAGAAGAGTATAGAGAGTCAATTTATCTTGATGAACTTGCGAATATTCTTTATTATGATGGAAAGCCAACTGATGTCAAAGTTGAAGAAGTAATAACATAGGGAGATGACTATGTTATGAACAGAACATTTGTTTTTACAAGACCTGATGATAGTGTAGTAAGAATTGAAGATGCAGAAATTCCGAATATAACAGATTTAGAAATTGTATTACATGATGTATCTACTGGAGTTGAATCAAGATATAAAAACGGTTTAATCAGTGTTAAAGATAAATTTACTATTAATGCTATTTCGAAACTTCTCGGTATTACAACAGAATATACTTATTGGGCAACAGTTCATCACGTTAAAGATACTGATAACGGTGAATATGTAAAAACAACTGGTGTTACTGTTTATAAAAATGAAAATGATATGTGGTAGTATGATTATGATGGATATGAAAAAATATACATCGATCAAGCTACTGGAGAAGAAACTGAGACGATAATAGTTCCTGCTGGAAGTCAAGAATTAACTCCGGATATAAGAGTATATCGCGATAGAGAAGGTAATATATATGAAATAGACGGTCAAGAAGAAATTGATTCTGTTACTGCATCATCTATTTCTTTAGTTCGTAATAGTAATATTTTTACTTTATTTGATGGTGGTGATCGACCAGATGATCAAGTAACTCTTGAAGATTTTGGAGGCATAAAGAAGGGAACATCAATAGCAGAGTTAGAACAAGTTACTGTATCTGAAGTTGTTGCAAAATTATTATTTAGAGATGCTTCTTTAAATCCAAAAGAAGAAACTCAATCATATATTAAGTTTACTGATAATTATATCAGAACTAATGGTATTACTAAAGAAGACAGCATTGACGGCGTTCAGTATATCGAAATTGGTGCTCCATATCCACTTCTTGAAGATTTTGAAACAGTTTTTGTTCCAGATACATGGCAATTAGAAGTTGACGGAAAACCAGTTGGAGAACCCCAAATTCTTCAAGAATGGATAAACACAAGTTATTATATTAACGATAAACAACATCCATGGGATGCTCACGGTCATCATGATGATTCTCATCCAGAAGATCATTGGGATATTTACCCCGTTCTTGATTACGGCGGTTATATGGAGCACTATAATAATTATCGTATTACTGACGGAGATGAGTCAGTATACTATGGTATTATACATTTTTAGGGAATTGCTAATGCAAAGGATCAATATGGTCATGAAACTTATGTAGACGACGAAGGACACGTTCATTATTATAAAAGAGGTGAAAGTGGAGAAGTTCAATCTACAAACTATCTTTGTTTCACTGGAGAAGAATACACTACTAACCCAACATATAGAGATTAGGATGTAAGTCTTATATACAGTCTTGCTCCTGCCTGGCGTATATATTCAAATGCTACAGAATCATATAATGATGAAATAATTGCGTGGGACAGTCGTAACATAGAACCGGAAATGAGTTTCGTTGAAGACAGTAAAAATCCTATCGGTGCTCTTGCTATTAATGGGCGTCCTGTTTATTTGAAGTGGAATAGTCATACAAAACATTATGAACATTTCTATGTATATCTTCCCGATAATATCACAATAGAAAATGTTGCAGCTGCTCACGATGGAGCAAATTATGAGTGGTCTGCAAGATGCAATCATTGGCAAGTATATGATGAAGAAACTGAATTACCGAAGAAAGTTGAAATTACAAACAGGTTTAACGTAACTTCACTATATAATGTTTATGAAATTCAAAAATCTGCCGGCATTACAAATGTTAGACTTTATTTAAAATCTTCTACACCAAATAATTAAAAGTAATAATTTATAAATAGCAAATATGGCAAGAATATATGATAATCCGATTAATGTGAACAATGGAGTCAAGGTAATTGGCCCCGCACCATTGGATGATCGTCTTCAGTTAGAAAATCTTGAAGATATTTTCATAAGTGAAGACAATCCGGAAGATTGTACTCTTTATGGAAATATATATAAATTTGCTCAAGTTGTAGTTAATGGCGGAGTAATACTGGTTCTTAAAGATGAGACGCCATATCTTTAGGGAAACAATATAACAGTTAATGAGCAGAATTATTTAGAGTATTGGAGATCAGTTGATAGTGAAATAATAAACAATTTATATTTTAATGGAGAAGATGCTCCCGATACACAGCAGATGATTACTTCTGTTGGAAATCTTCCTGCCGGAACTACTATCGGTGAACTTGAGCAAATGACATTATCTCAAATATTTAAGAAAATGTTATTTGAATTTTCTGTTCCAAAAAGAATTCAAACTTCTCAATTTAATGCAGTTCTTACTGGAGAGTATTCTGTCGGTAGTGTAGTTGAAGTTGGTGCTCCATATCCAACAGCACTTAATTTTTCAACAAGTTATACTCCAGAAAAATGGCAATGGGTTTCTAATGTAAATCCCACTATTAAAGGTCCGATAGCATCTCTCAGTACGAGAGGTGCAGTTAAATATTACTATAATAGTGAAAATAGTACAACTGGCGGCACAGAACTGCCGGTAGATAATGTTGTAACAGAAGGAATTAACGGATTCTTATATGCTACACAAGAACAATTAGAAGGTGATTATCCAGTTGATTCTAATAATAGTATATATGATAGTGAAGGAAATTATTATGCAGAACCCTGTACAGACACATTAACAACAGGAACGATTACATTTAGGGGTGGCTGGAGAGCATATAGCAATGCATCAAAAACGTATTCAGATGTTTCGACAGCGTGGGCTGCAAGAAATACTTATCCCGGTCCATTTCTCGGAAATGATGCTAAAGTTTAGACTCCTAATTTGATATTATACTCTGATACTCATACGTATTATTTTTAGTGGCCGAATAACACTTTAGATTCACAACTATTTTATATATATTGTCCATAGACTTATAAGATTATTAGTGTTCATGCAGCATCTAATACTGCATAGAATGAGTTTGATATAGTTACTGATTTTACTCAAGGAACAAATGTTACAATTACTAATGCATATAACCACAGCGGGCCTTTCAAGAGTTACACCATCGAGAAATCTGCCGGCATCACAAATGTTAAAGTTGTATTTAAAAAATTATAAAGTTGTGATATATTAAAATTAAATTGAATTTTTAAAGATTTATGTATACGAATAAACAAATTTTTAACGATGGTATAAGATTCAATGGTCAAGTCCCAGCAGATGATAGAATGTATCTTGATTCGCTTGAATAGTTGTATATCACGACCTCAACATATACTTCCAGTCAGTTATATGGCCGTGCATATAAAGGTTTGATCGTTGTAATCGGTCAAACTAATAATGTACTTGTCTGTAAAAATGCAGAACCGTATACTCCTGGAAGAATAACTCCATCTAATCCAGTTAATTCAGCAACATATTTAACATATTGGAAAGATATTACTGATAAGAGTAAGATGGTAGACGGAAATTCTATAAAAGTTGTATAGGATAAATTTACCGGAACTCTTTATAAAATTAATAAGATTACGAATCCACCAACCGGAGTTTATGCGTCTTATGCTCTTGCTGTAAAAACTCCTGGTGCAAGTGAATACGTAAACCTTATTGATAGTTTTCAGATTGATATACCAGAATTACAAGTTGTAAACGACATTCACGTTTGTAAAGCAGTCTATAACACACAAACCGGAAAATATGTTGAAAATGCTCGCCAGGGAGATCCAAATTGGGATACTGCTCCTGGTGATGTATATTTACATATTATCTGGAAAACTGTAGATGAAGGTTCTTCAGATAATACATCAGAAACCTTTATTAAAGTAAGTGATATGATTTCGGTTGATTTAACTGATTTGCAGCGTCAAATTAATGAAACCAATGCGAATCTTAATGCTTATGTGAATGTAGAAACAATACATTATAATACTTTAACTAACAATATTAATGATGTAAGTTCACAATTACAATCTTTGGGAAATTATGTTAATGGTAATGTTACAAATAGATTAGACAATATTGACATATAGATAGATGATGTATCTGAAAATCTTGCTAATAATGTAAATGAACTTCAAAACAATATTGATAATACTTCAACATATTTTGTCAATAGAATTGAAAAGATCAATTCGTCTATTAATGAAGTGAATTTTAATTTAAACAGAAAGATTGATGATGTTAGTAACGGATTAGTTTATTTTATCAATTCGTCTATTGTTAATGTTTCAAGTTATGTTAATGATCGCGTTAATGATATTTCTTTAAATTTGAGAAATCAGATTACTAAAGAGAATTCAGATATAAGTGCAGTCAATACTCATTTATCAATTATTGATGCAAGTTGTTCAATAATAACTTTTGATATTAATAGTTTAAACAATCGTTTGATTTCCAATGTTGCAGAATTGACTGATTTATATAATAGTATCATTAGAGATGTAAGTAATCAAGAAAGTATTATAGCAGCATCATATATTAAGTTAAAACAAGATGTAAATATAGATATTGAATCTGAATTTAATGATTTAAGTATAAATGTAAATAAAAAAATCAATGATTTGAGTGCTAATATAGAAGTTAATATTAACAGAAAAATCAATGATTTGAGTAATGAAATTGACGAAACTTCTGCATACTTAAATAATCGAATTTCTACTGTAACTACTCAAGTATAGAATATTTAGAGTTATGTAAATACTGAAATCAATCGCATCAATTCCAATATGGGTTCGATGCAGAATGACATAAGTTCATTTAAAAGAACCGTGAATACTCAAATTAATAGTTTTAGAAATGAACTTCATGGAGAAATTAGTAATGTATCAACAAATCTTGAAACTAATGTAAATAATTTGCAGTTATAGATTAATAATGTATCATCTAATATCAATACTTATGTTTAGAATATCAATAACTCTATTATTGATTTGAGTACTAATGTATATGGAAAGATTGATTCAGTTAATAGTAGTTTAGTCAATTTTATTAATACTTCTATCAATAATGCAACTGTTCAATTGAATAATAATATTAACACAGTTGAACGCAATTTAAATGATCATATGAATGCATCATTTGCAGAAGCACAATCTGCATATACTGAAGCCGCAGACATTCTTAATGATGTGAGTACACAAGAAGTAGCAATGGCTGCTGCTCTTATTATGATGAAGAATGTTATCAATACTCAACATCCAAATGTCTTTGGTTCTAATGGAGTTGATACATTAGATTCAGTTTCTCCAGTAAAAAAGACTATAGCAATTGATGGAAATATAACAGATATTTAGAGCAGTAATAATAAAGAAATAAACTATTATCAATATGTTGATAGTGATGTTGATATGACTTCAGTATTCTCTGCCGAAATTGGGTCTGATGCATCAGTTGATTTGCGTTCAATCAATAATACTAAATATTATTTAATTAAGAACGGTTTGAAGATTAATGTCAGATTCACATTTAAAGAAAATAGCGATAATGTTGTATTCTATTATGATTTTATAGATACTACTGCATTTAAGAGAGAATTCATCGAAATTGGAATGAATGACGAATCTTCTTTAGTTATAATTAATAAAAAAGTTGTTAAACTTTGCAAGATATAATTTTATCCATATTTAATTTTTATTGTTTCGAGAACGCTGTTCAATTTTAATGAACGGCGTTCTTTTTTTGTGAACGGTTTTATTTCTTTTAATAAACTAAAATTAAGTTATAAAGTACAATTTATCAGAATAAAATCACAATTTCACTATAGTTATGGCAAATACTAATCAAGATTTACATACTGCACGAACTAATGCAGCAGATGAGTTTTATACAGATTATGAAGATGTTAAAAACGAATTCATATTCAATGATGTGCCAGTGTATTATCTCAAAGATAAAAGAGTTTTTTGTCCTTGTGATGATTGGAAAAAGAGTAATTTCTATGCTTTCTTGAAAAATCATTTTGTTGAATTTGGAATTAAAAGTTTAACAGCACTTTCATATCCAAGTACTAACTATGTTGAATATGACGGAACACATGAAGAAATTAGATCGAATGTTTTGCCTAATAAAAATGAAATTGATAATGGTGATTTTTCTGGAGCATTTTCTCAATATTTAATGCAATGTTCTGATGTTATTATAACTAATCCCCCATTTTCGAAATTTAGACAATTTTTTACTCAATTGATTGCATCCGGAAAAGAATTTTTAATTCTTGGAAATATTAATGCAGTTACTTATAAAGAAGTATTTCCCCATATTGTAGAGAATCGAGTTTGGTTGGGTCATAGTATACATTCTGGCGACAGAAAGTTTTATGTCCCAGATGAATATCCTTTAAACGGAACAGCTTGCGGTACAGATGATAAGGGAAGATATATTCGTGTTAAGGGAGTCAGATGGTTTACTAATATGCATCAAGTTTCTTTTGAAAATATGTTTAATTATAAAACTTTAGAGAAAAGTTATAAAATAGAAGCAGATTATTATAAGAAGTTTGATACTTTTGATGCAATTAATGTTAATAGTTATAAAGAGATTCCGTATGATTATGATGGGTATATCGGATGTCCGGTGACTGTGATTGATTATTTGAACTCACATACTAATACAGTTTGTTTTTTAAATCCAAATGAAGAAGAAATCAAATTTAAAGTAATAGGAATGCTTAATTCGGGCGGACATCCGGAAAATTTTGATTTTCAAAAACCGATTATTGAAAATAAATGTAAATTTAAAAGATTAATAATTGAAAAAGTTAAAAACTAAATAAGAGAAATTGTATATAATTAGTAGATAAACGTTATCTTATAACAAAATATTATTAAATACTATGAGAAAAAAGACAAAGACTATTAAGAATTACGCACGCTATTCTAAAGGCTTAAAGATGTCTGAAGATATGCTTCGTAACCCGGACACATATTTGAATCGCGTATGTGTTGCGTATGATCGAAACAAAGAGTCTAAACCCTATTTGTATGTGCTTATCGGAAATCACGATCATTCTAATGAGCATCAGATTAGAAAGGTTTATGCAAAGACGGTTGGTATTTCTTATTTGGATGCTCGTGTTATTTTGTATAAGACTTATAAGAAATATCTAATTAACGGAAAGAGTATTTTTTCTGGAGCACCAACTTTCCATACTATTTAAATCTCTATGGGAGTTTTTTATCAAAAACTCCCATTATTTTTTTAAATTAAAATTTAATACAAATGATAGATACAAAACCAAGATACGAATTTTGCGATCTTAATATTGTTCCTTGTGTTGTAACAGATATTGAGAGTCGTTCTGAATGTTCTATTTATGTAGATGAAGAGAAGAAAACTCTTCCATTGTTTGCTTCTCCGATGTCATCTGTAGTAGACGAAAATAATTATCAATATTTTATTAATAATGGAATTACTCCCATAATTCATCGTAATGTTTCTTTTGAAAAAAGGTATGAATTAATTAAGAAAGGAATATGGTGTGCGTTGTCTCTTGATGAATTCGAAGATATATTTTGTAAATATGAGACTTATAAAATATACGACGAAATTTCTGATCAACCACATACTATATATGCATTGTTAGATATTGCCAATGGACATATGTCTAAAGGAATGGAAATGGTTCATCGTTCTAAAGAAGTTGCTGATGAGCATAATGCTGAATTAAAAGTAATGCTTGGCAATATTGCTAATCCCGAAGCGTATATGGAATATGCTAAAGCTGGAGTAGATTATTGTCGAATTGGCATCGGCGGCGGAGGAATGTGTTTGACAACTCCAAATACTGGCATTCATTATCCGATGGCAAGTCTTGTTGATGAAATCCGACAATTAAGAGATTCTAAAAAAATTGAAAATCTTTTTCAAGAAAAACAAATATACGATAAGTATTTCACATATCCGAAGATTGTTGCAGACGGTTCAATTAAAAATTTCGATAATATAAACGTTGCATTAGCGTGTGGTGCTGATTATGTAATGATAGGTACTGTATTTTCGTCTTGTTTTGAAAGTGCCGGAAAAATGGTTTCTATGAATTGCAATAAGAAAAATAGTACAGAAGATGTTTGCTCATATGACAGTTTCATAGTTAATACAAATCCAGATTATAGTTTTAGAAAGAATAAACATCTTTTCATCCTGAACGAAGAAGCAATAAATGAGTGGAAGAACGACTTTTTACCAAAATTTCCTAAGTTATCGGTTTTAGAATATGATTTGTTAAATGATTATGGACAATTGTATTTAAGCGAAGAAAACTTAAAAGATGAAGATATTAAACATTTTTTAATTAAATATGTTCCATTAGGAAAAGAGTCATATGGAATGTCTAGTCGCACTGCACAAATCGAACATTTAAAGATGCTTGGAAAAGAAGTTACTCGTAATAAGTTAAAAACAAGCGAGGGTAAAAATGCTATAGTTCCAATAAAATACACTTTAAATCAATGGACGGATAATTTCAAATCATTTTTGAAGAGCACAATGAGTTATACTGATTGTGTATGTTTGGAAGAATTCTGTTCAGGAGATATTGTATTAATTCCAAAGAGTCGCGGTGTATGGGAATGTGTGAATAAGTGATATGTTGATATATATCAAGAAAACATATACATTTTTGAAAAAAGGTCATATAGAGTTGAAAACTATAAAACTAAAAATAAATAAGAATGTAGAATATAAGACGGATGGTTAAAACATCCTATAAAAAAGTAAGAAAATAAATTTAAATTAAAAAAGAAAATGAAAAAAATTGTTGTAGTTTTTGCAGCCGCTCTGATGATGACTGCAATCGTTAGTTGCGGTAATAAGACCGCAGGAGTTTCAGAAGTAGCAGAAGATTCAACTGCTGTTGATTCAGTTGCTGCTGATAGCATCGTTGTTGTTGATAGCATTGTTGCTGATACAACTGCTGTTGCCGAATAATTAAATTAATGTTTTGGTTGGACGAGCAATTTGCTCACCCAACCTTAATTTTAGAATCAAACTATTAAAGTTACAGCGCCGTTGAAGCGCTGTTTCACTCTTGAGTTTTTTAAAAATAAAATAATGTTTAACAAATTAAAAGGATAACGCCGAAACCTTTAGCGAAAACAATTTCGTAGTTCCATAGGCGGAAATTATTATGAAGAAATTATTATTTACAATTTTTACAGTTTTTGTATTGGCTTTGTTGAACGCTAATGCACAGGTTGCAATTGAGAAGTCTAAACTTACTGATAATGTATATATCGGTATTACTGGAATTGCAACGACACCACTCACTTTTAACGATGTATTCCCAGTTAACGGTGGTGTGGGTTTGAGAGTTGGTAAGTATTTTACCCCAATTTACGGCCTTGAGATTGAGGGTGGTGTTTTGTTTAATGACAATGATTTTGGTCGTTGGACAGATATTGCACCTAAAGTAACAAATCTCGGTCTTAACGGTATGATTAACTTCAATAATTTGTTTGCCGGTTATAAGGGCAAGCCTCGTCTATTTGAAGTTAGTTTGAATACTGGTCTTGGTTGGATGCACTATTGCAATACTTCTAATAACTCAATGACCGTAAAGACTGGTCTTGATTTGGCATTCAATCTCGGAAGTAAGAAAGCATTCTCAATTGTATTGAGCCCTGGTATTTACTGGAATCTTTACAGCAATGGAGATCTTCAGTTTAATAAGGAGAATGCACAGTTCGCTTTGGCCGCTTCATTTGTTTATCATTTCAAGACAAGCAACGGCACACATCATTTCAAGACGTATGATATTGGTGTAATGAATGCCGAAATTGCTGCTTTGAATGAAGAACTCGCTAAGAAGCCTGATACGGTTGAAGTTGTTAAGTATGTAGAAAAAGTTGATACTGTAACAGTAACTACAACTACAAACAAGAACACTTTTGTATTCTTCTCGAAGAACTCTTCTACTTTGAGCGAAGATGCTAAAAATACTTTGAAGTCTATTAATGCTTCTTCTGTTAGCATCAAGGCATATGCTTCTCCTGAGGGCAACAAGGCTTACAATCAGAAACTTTCTGAACGCCGTGCAGCTGCTGTTAAAGAATTCTTGATCAATAATACTAATGTCAAGGTCAACAGTGCAGAGGGTCTCGGTATTTCTGGTGCAGAATCTGGCCGTGTAGCAATTATTATTGCTGAATAAATTTAGAACGGACGAATTAAATTTAGTCTGTTTTATAAGCACTCAACTTAAAGTTGGGTGCTTTTTTATTTTTATCATTGCAGATAAATAAAGAAATAGAAAATATTGCAAAATAACTCCATTTTATAAATGTTAAATATAAATAAAGTAGAAGTTCAAGTTTCTGATGAATCTGTACGCAGAGCGACTGATTTTATCAAGAGCATTTGGTTCGGAAGTCCTCGGTGGCTTCGTATACTTTTGTGTAGTACTCTTTTCATCGGGGCAGCATATTTTCTATATAATAGATTAGTTACAGCCGGAGAAGTCGATCAATTACATAGTGAACTTAAAGCAATCAATGAAAAGTGTCAGCAAACTGTATTTGTTGATTCATATGCTTATGATGTTAATAATTTCATCATTGTTGCTCGTGCTGTAGATAATGAATTGCAGAATATGTATGAGATTACTCAACAAGTTCTTGAATTTGAATTAGAGTATATTTCCAGAAATCGTCCGAATGATCCGTCATTAGTTACGGTAAGACGTTTAATACAATAGAATAAATTCGCAAAAGAATCTTTTGATAATATCATTTAGCATAATTTGAAGATGTACGAAGAATGGATATATAAAGTAAAGAATAATGATTCTCGTAATTTAAATGAAGTCGGTCGTTATCATACTGGATTAGAAAAACAAAAGAAATAATAAATAAAGGAAATGAGAAATAATAGTAAACGATATAAACATCGTCATCTTCCATCAAGAGAGTGGAAAAAAGTCGTTCGTTTTAATGGGAGAGATTATTTAATGAATACTGTTTATGACAAAACATCTGGTCTTGATTTTGATGATGATGAATTGTGGAATAATGAGCATTCATTAAGTAATGATGATTATAATGATTGCGGGATTTCTGTAAATGAATTGCCTTGGATGAACATCTCAACTTCATCTCGCCGGCCGATTAATGAAGATTTTTTCGATGATTTTGGTGAAGAACTATTACAAGATGAAGAAACAAATGTAGTAGATAAAATTGCAAATAACGGTTATCCCGTAATGACCGTTGATGGTGAATTATTTGATGTGGATATGTCAGAAGACAGTATAAAAAATGCCATTTTTACTCTAATTTACAACTTTATTAGTGTTAGTAATACAGATGATTTTAATTCTATTGATGATATTTTATATGTGACTGGAAGAATGAATGATATCAATTCGTATAAAATGGCGTTTGATGAAATTATATATTCATATGGTTCATTTAAGTTTGTTGTTAGAAGTGCTTCTAAAAAAAATAGTCCACAAGACGGTTATTTAACAATATATTTCACAAACGAACATAATGCTATATTTAGAATTGATTACCCTGAAATAATATCATATCACCGGCCAACGAGAAGTATAGAATTAAATTATGAACAATTATGTAATACGATTAATGTTAAAACGAACTATATATTGAAAAAAACTGTTGATGAATATTATTCTCAAACATTACGTGAAGTATTTGATGCTTATATGAGCCAGGGAATCAGTTTGACTCTTCTTCGTAGAAAATATGATTTAAACCCATCTGTATTCAGTCAAGTTAAGAATCCAATTGCTGATGCTTCATTTATTAAAAATAATTTTTCAGTCGTTGAAAAATATTCTCCAAAGAAACCCGGAGATTATAGTGTTCTTGAATCTTGTTTGAACAGATGTATGCAAGATATTAAAATGATTAATAACGGTTCAGAAACTAATGTTAGAGATGATGAATTTTATATTCTAATTGGAAATCGAGAAACATATATTAAGAATTTAACTGAATCTGTATGGTTAGATTTAAAAAAACGTTCAAATGTATTTGGTGCTTCAAATTTTATTCCGGTTCGTTTCTATACTTCAGATCCAAATTTGCCAGTAATTAAAATAGAGCATAATATGATTCTTGTGCCATTTACAGCATTTTCTTCAGCGTGTCCCGGTTTATTACTGCATATACAATAAGATAATTTGAATTTGATTGATATAATTTGTTAATTTTTTAAAAAATATATCATTTAGTTATTGAGAGATTATTTAGTTTCATTTTTTATTATTATATTTGCAGAAAATTATTAAAAATAAAATGAAATCATCCGAAAATAATATACCGTTAGAGAATTTTATCAATAAAATTAAGAGTCGTATGTCACTTCAAAAGATAATATCAACGCCAAGAACTTTTGAAGATTTGCATATGCAATTTTACAAAGAGTCTGCAATAGCATTTTATACATATAAATTATGTGATATGTGGCTTGATGAAATTCCAAAAAGAATTAGTCAGTGGGCAGATACGATAGATGAGTATTTTAATAAGTTTGACGGAGATTGGAAAAAATACGCATCTTTTAAGCGACTTGAATATATTAAAGAATTTGGTCCGGATGAAGAAGATTTGGATGATTCTGGGTCAGTTCGAAAATACAATCTTAATAATAATGATTTAAAACATTTTACAATATTTAATGATTTGTACAGGTACGAATCAAGAGATATACTCC
>JAEEGL016081175.1_pt1 | contig 15896 bp, 16 predicted proteins | sample 9134231 | NCBI WGS metagenome assembly JAEEGL01 (sample SAMN16246548, study PRJNA631951) | gut metagenome | biome: gut microbiome; feature: rumen; material: fiber-attached | host: Bos | place: Iran: Karaj | collected 2018-10
AGAGCTGCTTCCAATCCTTATCTGAAAGCCTCTGAATGGGGCTGGAAGATGGATCCAACAGGTTTGAGGATTTTCATGAATGAACTTTATGACAGATATCACAAGCCGCTTCTGATTGCTGAAAACGGATTAGGAGCAAAGGATGTGTTTGCAGACGGCACTGTTAACGATGATTACCGCATTGATTACTTAAGAGATCACATTAAGTCATTTAAAGAAGCCATGGAAGACGGTGTTGAACTACTGGGATATCTGCCTTGGGGATGCATTGATCTGATCAGCTGTTCAACGGGACAGATATCAAAAAGATACGGCTTCATCTATGTGGATCTGGATGATGATGGTAATGGGACTTTGGAAAGATACAGAAAGAAATCGTTCTACTGGTATAAGAAAGTAATAGACAGTAACGGAGAAAATCTGGACTAAAAAAGAAGCAACGATTGTTGCTTCTTTTAAATGTCAGAATCCCGTATCTTCGGAAATCTTATAAATCATAATACAAGTCAAATTCAGCCGGATTAGGGACGTTGTTTACACGCCGTGCATCCTTTTTAAGAGCCGCGATCCAGGTTTTTATCAGTGCTTCAGGGAAGACATTGTTGACCATCAGGAAGTCATGATCCCGTTCCAGGGCTTCAATGGCTTCATCGAGTGACTTAGGCAGATGCTCAAGGTGTTTCTTTTCTTCTTCACTGAGATCGTAGAGGTTGAAGTCAAACGGTCCCCAGTTATGATCCTTAGGATCGATCTTATTGACGACACCGTCAAGTCCGGCCATTAAGATGGCACTGTAAGCCAGATATGGATTGCAGGTGGCATCAGGGCTTCTTAATTCAAATCTCTTCTTGTCACTGTTTTTGGCATAGCCAGGGATTCTGATGACTGAACTGCGGTTGGCTAAGGCATATCCGATGGTTACCGGAGCTTCAAAGCCAGGGAGCAGTCTCTTGTAGGAGTTGGTTGAAGGGTTGGTCAGGGCACACAGAGCTCTGACATGCTTCAGCAGACCGCCGATGAAATAGAGGGCAGTCTGGGAAAGTCCGGCATATTCATTGCCATAGAAGACATTTTCACCGTTCTTCTTTATCAGCATGTGAACGTGCATGCCATTGCCGGCTTCACCGTAAATTGGCTTTGGCATCAGTGTTGCAGTTACACCATTAATGGCAGCAGTGTTCCTGATGACGTACTTAACTGCCAGTGTGTCATCTGCGAGTTTTAGCATGTCATCCAGTTCTACTTCGATTTCCAACTGGCCTGAACCACCGACTTCATGATGGTGGTATTTGACCTTGACACCAAAGAGATCCAGGTTACGGCAGATCTCATTTCTCAGATCATAGGTAAGATCATTAGGAATGTCGCAATGATATCCGCCATTATACCGGTTATGGTAGCCCAGGGAATCGCTGTCAGATGCTGACCAGTGGGATTCCGTACTGGTAAGTTTATAGAACGATTCGCTGGAACTGACCTTGCGGGAAACACTGTCAAAGACATGGAATTCGTATTCCGGACCGATGATCATTTCATCGCCGATGCCGGTTTCCTTGAGATAGTTAATGGCATTGCGGACAATATTACGCGGATATTGGTCAAACGGTACGTTTTCAGGATCACGGATGACATACACATCACCCATCATGGTCAGAGTGGTTTCTTCCACAAATGGATCAATGACAGCGGTTTTCAGGTCAGGAATGAATACCATGTCGCTGTTTTTTACATCAGCGTAGCCGTAGTTGGAACCGTCAAAGCCGATTCCTTCTTCCATGATGGAAGGCTTGAAGTTTTCTGCCGGTATGGAAAGGTGTTTCCAGCGGCCTTTCAGATCAATCATCTTGAAGTCTACAAAACGGACTCCCTTTTCCTTAATGAAACTCTGAATTTCCTTGATATCTTTAAACATTTCTATAACACCTCGTCTATTGTGATTATAGCATACTTATTTTTCTTTTCATCATCTATTGTTATCGGATAATAATGACAGGGAACTAAATCGCAGGCATAATGAAGGAAAAGATCAGGCAATTAATTATCGGGATAAGGTTGAATTAATTCTTATTGATGGTAAACTTATTATGTTTACTCACAATATGTGAACTGAAGAAAAGGAAAGGCTGAAGAAGTCAGATGGAAATTAACACAATTGTCAAAATCATTCTGCATATCATTACATTCTCCTTCAGCTTTTACTGTCTCAGCGGGCTTGATCTCAGCAAGATCATGCTGAATACCCCGGAAAGAGGGGCTAAGGGACAGGTACTGCTTTTCCTGATGTCCATGGCTTTGGGATATCTGGTGGCACAGTTTTTAATTGCGATAATGTATAGACTGTAATATTGTGGTATACTGACTACGGTGAAAAGATGAGAGTATTATATTTTCTGGTTCCAATGGTAATTTCCTTACTGCTGGAATTCCCTGTTAAGGCAATAGCGATAAAGCTTGGCTGGTATGCCAAGGAGAACGAAAGGACTATCCATCACGGAAAGATTCCAAGAGTTGGCGGTCTGGCTATTTTCATTGCGTTTCTGATTGGATCAGTTCTCTTCGTTGAAAAGAACGAAACACTGAGAGCTGTCATTATCCGGGGATCGATCATCTTTTTGGAAGGATTCCTCGATGACATCTTTGATGTATCACCGCTGGTAAAGATCGTTTTCCAGCTGGCTGCCGCTACGGTACTGATCTTCATGGGTAATGTATACCTGAAGGTCATCAGACTGCCGTTCAACATCGTGCTTAACATCAACATTCTGGGATACATTGTCACCTATCTGTGGATCGTCGGCATTACCAATGCGGTCAATCTGCTTGATGGTCTGGATGGATTGGCCGGTGGCTTCTGCATCATCGTTCTGATGACCATTGCGATCATCTCAGCCATCTTCAAGATCAGAAATTCCTACATTATTTCACTGGTTCTGGCCGGCAGTACCATGGGATTCCTTTTCCATAACTTCCATCCTGCCAGTGTATTCATGGGTGACTGCGGGGCGCAGTTCCTCGGTTTCATGATTGCGGCCATTTCGGTATACAGTTTCAAGAGTACGACATTCATTACCCTGGCCATTCCAATCATCTTACTGTTTGTCCCGATTTTTGATACCTTCTCAGCCATCGCCAGAAGAACATTAGGTCACCAGAAGATCAGTGCGCCTGACAAGAAGCACTTCCATCATATTCTGATGAACAATCTTGATCTTGGTCAGACCGGTGCCACACTGACCATCTACTGCATTACCGCAGTATTCGGTTTTACGGCATATTCCTACATTGTCGATCCGGCAACGGGAGGAACGATTCTGCTGCTTCTGGTAATCATATTTGAAATATTCATTGAATATACCGGTATGATCTCAAATACCTACAGGCCGATCCTGAGCATTCTGGATAAGATTGCCAGCAGGCACTACCATAAGTCAGATGAGTCAAAGAGTGATGAATAATCCTCTTTTTTTAGGAGTATTTAATGTCAACTTACGTAATAAGCGATGTTCATTCACATAAGGAGAACCTGGACAGGTTTCTGCGGACCACTACGGCTGAAGATACAATATACTGTCTGGGCGATACAATAGATAAAGGTGAAGCAGGTTTTCAGGTCTTTCTAAGCATGAAGGAAGATCCGAGAATCACTTTTCTGATGGGAAACCATGAACTGATGATGTATCTGTTTCTGGAAGCGGAAAAGATGCTGAGAGCCAGACCGGGAAATCTGAGAGTGCTGGATTATTACTACAGCAAGAGAGATCACTGGCAGTATTATAATTACGGCTATGATACCTATAATGACTTCATGACCTTATCCAGGGACAAACGAGAGGAAGTCTTTGAGTATTTCCGTGAAATGCCGGTACAGCTCAATGTCGAAGTAAATGGCAGAACCTTCTTACTGGTACATTCCAAGCCATATGGCGATTATGACATTGATGTCTGCTTTACCGATGTGGAAGAGGACATTGATCACTATGTCTGGGACCGTGCGAAATACTGTCATGTTGACGGAAAGATCGTAATCACCGGACACAATGTTGTTTCCAGCGTCACCAGAGAGGGCAGAGTAATTGAGACTGATGGTGAATGGTATGACATTGACTGTGGACTGGCAGCCAATGATGCCTATTCCCGACTGGCTGCTTTGAAGCTGGATGATCTTACCGTAGAATACTATTAGAACACATGCCGGCGCTGCCGGTTTTCTTTTTTGGGATATTACAATACTTTAATAAAGAATAGTATAATAAATAAAAGAGAGTGAGGTATTTACATGGAAAGATATTTCGGTGAAAAGACTCCAAAGTTGGGCTTTGGCTTAATGAGACTTCCTAAGCTGGAAGACGGCAGTATTGACATTGAACAGGTTAAGGAAATGGTCGACATTTTCCTGGATAACGGACTTACTTATTTTGATACGGCATACGTTTACGATAACGGGGCAAGTGAGGAAGCTGCCAGAGAAGCTCTGGTAAAGCGTCATCCAAGAGACAGCTTTACATTGGCAACCAAGCTTAATGCCTGGATGGGCAACCCGACAAAGGAAGAGGCTGAAAAGCAGCTGGAAATCAGTCTGGAAAGAACCCAGGCCGGTTACTTTGACTACTATCTGCTGCATGCCGTTCAGGATAACAACTATGAGAGATATGAAGAACTTGGTCTGTGGGACTTTGTCAAGCAGGCTAAGGAAAAGGGTCTGGTAAAGCACTGGGGTTTTTCATGCCATGCTTCACCGGAAAGAATGGATGACCTGCTGACCAGACATCCGGATGCTGAATTCATTCAGCTGCAGATCAACTACGCTGACTGGGAGAATCCGCAGGTACAGAGCCGTAAGTGTCTGGAAATTGCCCGCAAGCACGGCAAGAGCGTTGTGGTCATGGAACCTGTCAAGGGAGGTCAGCTTGCCAACCCGGTTGATGACATCAAGAAATTATTCAAGGAAGCCAACCCGGATGCATCTTATGCATCATGGGCTATCAGATTCGTAGCTTCCCAGGATGGAATCATTACCGTATTATCAGGCATGAGCAATATTGAGCAGATGAAGGATAATGTATCATACATGGGCAACTTCAAGCCTCTGAATGATGAGGAAAAGGAAGTAATCAAAAAAGCTCAGGAAATACTGGAAAGCATCAACATGATTCCTTGTACCGCCTGCCGTTACTGCACGAAAGGCTGCCCAATGGGTATCAGAATACCTGATCTGTTCTCCATCAAAAACAGACAGCTGCTGAATGGTTTACCTGATCATGATGAGAAACTGGTTGAAAGATATAACAGAGTTACCATGGAATCGGGTAAAGCCAGTGACTGTATTCAGTGCGGTCAGTGTGAAAGCGTATGTCCGCAGGGAATCAACATCATTGAGAGACTGCAGGACATTGCCCAATCTTTTGAATAAACACTGCTAAATGAAATGAAAATCTCTGTGAATCAGAGATTTTTTTATATTGCCTGACGTTGGATTGATATTATATAATAAGTTTAGCTAAGGTTAGCTAAGGTGAATAATATGACAATGTATACCATGCATGAAGCAAAGACAAATCTGTCCAAAATCGGAAAAATCCTTGTAAACAAGGAGGAAGAATACGTTATTGTCAGTAATAACGGAAAACCGTATCTGAAAATTACTCTTTATGACAAATCAGATAAGCCAGCTATCGGGATATTGAAAGGCAAGTACAGCTTTTCCGATGAACCTGACTGGTTTAATGATGATTTTTCAGAATTGTTTGCCGGTGAAGAGGTTATCTGATGAGAGTCCTGCTTGATACTCATATCCTGATCTGGATGCTCAATGGCTTTGAACGACTTACTGACGACAGAGAATTTCAGGAATTATTCTTTTACAAAATCGATGAGGTATATTTTTCACCGCTGTCAATATGGGAGATTGAGCTAAAGAAAAACATCGGAAAAGCCGTTTTTCAGTATGATGGTAGGGAAATATACCTGGCAGCCATTGATTCCAACATGACTCCTCTGCCCCTGTATCCTAAAAACTGTCTGAAACTGGAAGACATTAATCTGCCGCAGAAAGATCCATTTGACCGAATGCTGCTGGCTCAGGCAAAGGATAATGGCATGATATTTCTGACACATGATTTAAAATTCAGAGATATTGATGATGAAAATATTTATTATCTGCCACTAAACCACCATGCCGATAAGAAAATCTCTGTGTGAAACAGAGATTTTTTCAGGAAGAACAGTTATTTCTGACTACTCAGTATTGAAGGGAGTTACAGAATGTCAGAAATAAACAACTTTAACTACAGTGATATTGATCATCTGATAAAAGATCATATCAGAGAACTCAGGGATGAATACTACAGCATGCCTGTCAGCATGGCCAGAAGTACGCTGATAAGTGAATACAATTATAAAACAAGATCAAAACTTAAGTCCTGTCGCCATTTCGGGTTGAATATATCTCCCGGTGACATATGTTTCATTGACTTCGGGCGTGCCTACATTTCGGAGATAGGCTACCAGCATTTCGGGGTGGTGCTGAATGTTTTCAACGGAAAGGCTTTTGTCATACCGATGACTTCCAATCACGAAGCCTGGCTGAAAGCTTATGATGAAAAGGACAATCCTGAGGGACTGAAGCATCTTTACCGTCTGGGTTATGTGGAGGGGCTGTATAAGGAATCCGTGTTATTTCTTAATGACGGCAAGTACATCAATACGGCCAGGATAATAGACGTTAAGGGAAATCTGCCGGTAAACGGGGCAAAGTTCAGAAATATTCAGGAACGCTTCATTGAAGGGTTGGCTTTGTGAAAAATTACGCAAAGTTGACACAGTTTTTATCTCTCGTATTTATCAGCAGTGCTAAAATGGATTTGGGATAAATAAGAGGTAAATAATAATGACAAATCTTAATGAAAGAATCTGCATCATCGGAGGAGGCCCTGCGGGCATTTCTGCTGCCATGTATCTTCAGAAAAAGGGATACACAAACTATGAAATCTATGAAAAGCTCAATAAGGTAGGAGGAAAGTCCTATTCACCAAAGATTAAGGTAAACGGTGAAGAGAGATCATACGAAACCGGAGCCATCATGGGAGCAATAACCTATCATGCCGTTCATGAGGTTGAGGAATTCGGCGGAACCAGTCACGCTGACGGTCCCAACATGCGCCGTATGTACAGAGATTCCAGCGGTAAGGAGATCTTCCCGTTTGACATCAAGAAGAACTTCTCCATCAGAAAGACACTTGGTCTTTTGAAACTGAAGAAGCAGATGAAGAAGCTTGTTGAGATCATGAATACCAAGTATAAGGGATATGACTGCTACGGTCACCGTGGGGTTGCTCAGGGCAGGTATTCAGGTCTGGATAAGAGCGTCGATAATGCACTGAATCTGATTGAAGGTGAAAACCCTAATCTGAAGGATCTGGCTTTGCCGTTTGATCAGTTCTGCAAGCTCAACGGTGTTGAGGAAGTCATGAGAATATGGATCGGGCCTTATACTTCATTTGGCTACGGTTACTTTGATGAAATTCCGGCTGCCTATGTCATGAAGTATCTGGATACCACAACAGCCATTGAATTTGTCAACATGAGACTGTGGACATGGAAGGACGGTACGCAGTCCATCTATGTAAATGCCAATAAGAAACTGCTGCATCCTGCCCATCTGAATACTGAGGTAGTCAAGGTTGTCCGCCCGGCTGAAGGAACCGAAGGAAAGATCAAGGTTACCATTAAGGATGCTAAGGGAGAAAGAGTTGAAGAATTCGATAAGCTGATCGTTACCACACCTCTGGATTACTTTGCCAAATATGCCGATGCCAGAGAAGAAGAAAAGGAACTCTTCAGCAAGATCATTCATGAAAAGTATGTTGACTTCATCGCCAGGTTTGATGAAAATGCCGGTCCGACCATTTCCGGTTATATCTTTGATAACATGACATATGACCGTCTGGGACATGCCATGGTATATTATCACCGCTGGGAAGATCTGAAGGGTAACTGCCCGAGCGTGGTTTATGCATTACGCAACCATCTTGGCAGCAAGGATGTCAGCTACGACTATACAATTGATACCATGATGAAGGACATGGAACTGTGCGGATTCCCGGTAAAGGAAAGACTGTTTGAACAGGAAACCTACTACTGTCCGCATGTCAGCTCCAAGGATTACGCAGATGGCTGGTATGACAAGCTGGAAGCCATGCAGGGCAAACAGGGCACTTACTATGCCGGTGAGATAATCAGCTTCGGTGACATGGAAGATACCTGCGCCGCCAGCAAGGACATCGTTACCAGATTCTTCTAAACAATCAATTATTAAAAATACAGGCACTGGTTAATCCAGTGCTTTTGTATATTGGGAAATAGAGTGATATCATAGAAGCGTGAACGAAAAACTGAATCTTGAAAAGCAGTACAGATATCTTCTGGGAGTATCAGGGGGAAGTGATTCCATGATGCTTCTTTCACTTTGCCTTGAGGAAGGACTGGATGTTGTGGTCTGCTTTGTGAATTATAAGATCAGGGAATCAGCTGACCTGGAAGAACGGCTTGTGGAGAGATTCTGCAATGAACATGACGTGAAGCTGTATAAGGATTATCCTGTCCAGCATGGCAGTGAAAACTTCCAGATGTGGGCCCGTAACGTACGCTATGAGTTTTATAAGAGAGTATATGACCGGGAGCAGTGTGATTATCTGTTAACGGGGCACCAGATGGATGATCACATTGAAAACTACCTGATGTCACTGGAAAGAGGTTCCCATGGCTGGTATTACGGTATTCCTTACGAAGGATACCATCATGGCATTAGGATCTTAAGACCTCTGTTAAAGTACCGTAAGAAGCAGACCAGAGAATACTGCCTGGAGAATGGAGTTCCTTTCCATGACGATGAAAGCAACTTCACCGATCACTATACCAGAAACCGCATCAGGCATTCACTGATTGAACCGGCTGATGATCAGCAGATAGAGTGCTGGTTACAGGAAATAGATCAGTTCAATCAGCAGCAGCAGGAAATGCTGGAAAGGTTTGAAAAACAATATGAGGAAGAGATCCCGATGGAACGGTTTGTCCGGGAAAGCAGAAAAGGTGAACTGATCAGATGGCTGATCTGGCAGAAAGACAGAACCAGCAGTTATTCTTCCCAGTACATTGATGACATTGTCAATACGATACTTAACAGTAAGAGAAACGGTTACATACCGGTTTATCAGGGCCTGGAAATCGTATACGAATACGGTGTCATCTATGTCAATGAACCTTTTGAAGGATACGGCTATGTTCTGGAAAAACCGGAATACTTCAGAACACCTTATTTTGAACTGAAGAAAAGCGGAAAGGTTATAGAAGGAGTATCGCTGAGTGAAGAGGATTTTCCGATAACCGTGCGAAACGGGCAGGGCAGTGATGAGATCCAGCTGCGTTACGGCCGAAAGAAACTGTCGCGTTTCTTCATTGACCGCAAGATAAAAAGAAAAGAGCGTAGCAGATGGCCGGTAGTGGTTAACAGTAAAGGACGGGTTGTCTTTATCGCCAATATTGGGTGTGATAAATCGCATTACACTATCAAACCGAATTTATTTGTGCTAAAATTTTAATAACTTGTTTTTTCGGGGGTGCTTATGATTAAAGACGATTTAAAGAAGATTCTGATAAGCGAAGAACAGATAAGACAGCGCTGTTTCGAACTGGGACGGCAGCTTGACCATGATTATGCAGATAACCACAACGGCCTTCTGTTTGTCGGTATTCTGAAGGGTTCAGTACCATTCATGGCTGAACTGATCAAGAGAGTCACTCTGGACATTGAGATCGACTTCATGGCTGTTTCCAGCTATTCAGGAACGGAAAGTCTGGGCGACATAAAGATCATCAAGGACCTGGAACATTCAATTCAGGGACGTGATCTGGTGCTTGTAGAGGACATTGTCGATACCGGCATTACCATCAAGGCACTTAAGACCTTGCTTTATAACAAGGGAGCACATGACGTCAAGGTCGTCAGCTTACTGGATAAGCCTTCCAGAAGACAGGTTGATGTTAAGGCTGATTATATAGGATTTGAAGTAGAAAATGAGTTTGTGGTAGGCTTTGGCCTTGACTACAATCAGAAATACAGAAATCTCCCATATGTAGGAGTATTGAAAGAAGAATTGTACTAATTTGAGGAGTGTGAAAGTAAATTGAGAAATAACAGAACATGGGCAAATCTGGTTCCATATCTGCTGATGCTGCCTATTCTGATCTTCCTGACTACCGCGGCCATGCGCGGCAATAACATTGCCATGACCTATGGCCAGTTCGTTGAATTACTCAACCGGAAGGATGCACAGATCGAACAGGTACAGTTGACCCTCAGCAACACCGTCATTGATGTCAAGGGCATATACACTGACAAGAACGGTGAAAAGGGATTCCAGGTTACCTTGCCTAACACAGAAACAGTTAATAACGGACTTGTGACCACTCTTCAGAGTAAGGTCAAGGACGGAAACATCAAGATCGTTGATGCCTATAAGACCAACCCTCTGATAGAGGCTCTGGTGCAGGTCATTCCACTGATCATCGTGACGGCTGTGGGCATATACTTCATATCCCGAATGAGCGGCAGCCAGAATAACAAGGCCTTTGAATTCTCCAAGTCCAGAGCCCGTCTGGAAGGCAACATCAAGGTCAGATTCTCTGACGTTGCCGGCTGTGACGAGGAAAAGGAAGAGGTAGCTGAACTTATCAGCTATCTGAAGGGACCGGAAAAATACGCCAAGATGGGTGCCAGAATACCTAAGGGCATTCTGATGGTCGGCCCTCCGGGAACAGGTAAGACCTTACTGGCCAAGGCTGTTGCCGGTGAAGCGGACGTTCCGTTCTATTCCATCAGCGGTGCTGACTTCGTGGAAATGTTTGTCGGTGTCGGCGCCAGCCGTGTCAGAGACATGTTCAAGAAAGCCAAGAGCACAGCACCTTGCATGGTATTCATCGATGAGATCGATGCCGTAGGCAGACAGCGTGGTGCCGGTTTAGGCGGCGGTAACGACGAACGTGAACAGACACTGAACATGCTGCTGGTCGAGATGGACGGCATTGAAGACAACAAGGGTATCGTGGTAATTGCCGCTACCAACCGTCCGGACGTACTGGACCCGGCATTATTAAGACCTGGCCGTTTCGACCGTCAGATCACGGTAAATCTGCCTGACAAAAACGGCAGAAAGGCCATTCTGGAAGTACATGCCAGAAACAAGCGTTTTGAAGATGATGTTGATCTGGGAGCCCTGGCTGCCAGAACACCTGGATTCTCCGGTGCTGATCTGGAGAACGTTCTCAATGAAGCAGCCATTCTGGCTGTCAGAGAAAACAGGGACAGGATCACCATGAGCAACCTCGATGAAGCCATCGACAGAACCATGGGCGGTCCGGCTAAGAAGAGCAGAAAGTATTCCGACAGGGAAAAGACTCTGGTGGCCACTCACGAAGCAGGCCACGCTGTAGTCGGTCTGTTCCTGGAAGGTGCCAATATCGTTCAGAAGGTCACCATCATACCGAGAGGTGTGGCTGGCGGCTATAACTTAATGACACCAAAGGAAGACAGCATGTTTTTGTCAACCAAGAAGGAACTGCTGGCTCAGATCACCGGGTTACTGGGTGGTCGTGTAGCTGAGGAACTGGTACTGGGAGAAGTCAGTACCGGTGCTTCCAATGACCTGGAAAAGGTCACCAAGATCGCCAAGAGCATGGTCAATCAGTATGGCATGAGTGAAACCATAGGTCCGGTTCAGTATGATTCTCAGGGTGAAAATGTCTTCCTGGGAAGAGACTATACTTCCAATAAGTCATATTCCGATACGGTTGCCTATGAGATAGATCAGGAAATCAGAAAAATCGTCAATGGCTGTTATGATCAGGCCAAGCGGATCATTTCCGAACACCGCAAGGATCTGGATAACATTGTCCGGGCTCTGATCGATCAGGAAACCCTGACCAAGGAAGATCTTGATAATATCGTCAAGTACGGTAAGGTAAAGCCTGAAACAGTAGAAGAAACCGTTCGGTAAGAGTATAATGAAAACAGCACGAAAGTGCTGTTTCATTTCAGGAGAGAATAATGAATTATAAAACAGTGAAAGCAGTCAGACAGATATTCATTGCTCTGATATTCATCATGATAAACATCAACATTGAACTGAAGATAGGAATAGTCAATTTCGTTCCTTCTTTCATCGGTTATTATCTGGTTTCATTGGCGGCCTTGGATGTGTTTGATGACGGTAAGGGTCAGTTTGTCAAGATCCTCAGCCTGGTCTGCTGCGGTATCTCAGTGATTGATTTCATTCTGGCATTAATGAGGGCTGAGGTTGGATACTGGGGACTGGCTCTGGGCATAGCTGATCTGGCCTGCAATCTTGTCTTAATGTACATGCTGTTTCATCATCTCTCAGTGCTGGCAGAAGATAATGATCTGCCGGACACCGCCATTACCATCAGATCGATAATGGCTGCCTACATCATTACCTATATCGGCAACTATCTGACGATGATCCTGTTCGGCAACGGATTCATCATCGCTCTGTTAGGAATACTGATGTATGCGATCATATTATATGCCCTGTTAACGGTATTCAAGCTGGCAGGCAAACTGGAGGAGAAAATCAAATGAAGGATATATTATCAAGAGGAACGGTTCTTAACGAGGAAGTCAGAGTGTTCTGCTGCCGCACCACGGAACTGGTCAGGGAAGCATCTCAAAGACATCATCTCAGCAGATCGGCTGAGACTGCGCTGGGACGTGTTCTAACGGTCGGTTCAGTAATGGGAACCATGCTAAAGACTGATAAGGAAAAACTGGAACTGACAATTGACGGCAAGGGACCTTTGGGTCAGATCGTTGTTGACGGATATTTTGGCGGAGCGGTAAGAGGCTTTGTGGAAAACGGCAGTTATGATGATCCCAAGGCTACCATAGGACAGCTGATCGGAACCAATGGCTCATTAAGAGTAGTCAAGGACATGGGCCTGAAGCAGCCGTTTGTTTCCAGCGTTGATCTGCAGAGCGGTGAGGTCGGTGATGACTTTGCCTATTATTTCCTGATTTCCGAACAGACCCCAAGTGCCGTCTGTGTCGGTGTGGGATATGATGAAGAAGGCAAGATGGTTTCAGCAGGAGGGCTGGTCCTGCAGCTGATGCCGGGTGCTTCTGAGGAAAGCATCAGAATCATTGAGGACATCATCGGAAACATCAAGCCTGTATCACAGTTAATGGCGGAATATGAGGATCCAAAGGAACTGATCGATGCCCTGTTTGATGACTATCAGGAACTGGGCAGGGAAACACCGGTATTCAGGTGTGAATGCTCCAAGGGCAAGTTTGCCCGCATCATCCGGAAGCTGCCGGTTGAAGATTTGCAGACCATGGTTGATGAAGATGGCGGCTGTGAAGTTGTCTGCAAGATGTGCGGCAATAAGTATCAGTTTTCCAAGGAGACCCTGGAAGGGTACATTACTGCTCAGAGAGTAAAGAAAATGAGTTAAGGACACACGGTGTCCTTTTTTCATGAAAAAATCCTCTTTTTGAGGATTTCAGGTAAGATCTTTGATGAGCTGTAATAATTCCCGGTAACTGTAGACCGTATAATCAGGAATCACGCCGGTATTGTTAGGGTGATGGCGGTGGTTGAACCAGATGCTCTTCCATCCGGCATTATGGGCACCCAGGATGTCTGTATCAACGTTGTCTCCGACAAAGTAAGTTTTATTGAGATCAAGATTGAAACGCTCCCTGGCGATGTCAAATATTTCCCTTTCCGGTTTACGGAAGCCTGTTTCTGAGGAGATGACAATGGCTGAGGTATCCATCCATTTATCAAGGCCTAATGAAGAAATCTTTTTTCTCTGGTGTTCGCTTGGTCCGTTGGTAACTATCTGGACAAACTGATCTGTATCACGGCAGTAGTCCAGTATTTCCGCCATTTCCGCTCCGAGAATGAGCTTGTGCTGGATCTCAGCATAGGTATTCTGAAACAGCAGAGCCTGCTGACGGGTGATGGAATAGCCCTGATCCCGGAAGGCAGCCGTGATGCGGTAGCAGTACATGTCTTCCATTGATATCTCGTTTCTTTCGCTCCGGGCAAAGGTCTCCTCGCTGTGAACGCGGTGACCTATGAAAAGCTGGTTGACATCAACCGGATAATCCCGGGCAAAGATCAGGTCAAAGGCACGGACAAAAGGCTGAGAGAGATCATAAACGGTATCATCAAGATCAAACAGATAATTCATAAGACAGACTTTCCTTAATACACTAGAAGTATACCATGAACAGCGGCTGCCGTGTTTATATTGTGTGTCAATGTTATTAATCTATTCTTAAAGTATTTATATGAATAGAATGTTATAATGTTCAGTGACCGAAGCAAGTTTTTTTCTGTCATTCTGTATAGGAGGCTTTGATGAGCAGATTTGAAATGGGGAAGGTTGTCCTGAATAATCACGTCATCGTGGGACCGATGGCCGGCATCAGCAATCTGGGATTCCGTACGATGATCAAGCAGTTTGATCCGGGTTTGATCGTGTCGGAAATGATATCAGACAAAGCCATTGTCTTCAAGAACAAGAAGACCATCAGAATGACTGTCATAGATGAAATTGAGCATCCGATGGCTTTGCAGCTGTTTGGCCATGACATTGATTCCATGGTGGAGGCTGCAAGGTTTTTTGATGAACAGACTGATTGTGACATCATTGATGTCAACATGGGCTGTCCGGTTCCCAAGATCGTCAATAACAATTCCGGCAGCGCGTTAATGCGCTCGTCTGAATATGCTGCCGAACTGCTGACGGAGATCGTCAGAAATGTCAGAAAGCCGGTGACTGTCAAGGTAAGAGCCGGCTGGGATGCGCAGCATATCAATGTTGTTGACTTTGTCAGAAAGATTCAGAAAAGCGGCATAAGTGCCGTCTGTGTCCATCCGCGTACCAGAACCCAGTATTACTCCGGAAAAAGTGACTGGGATCTGATCAGGCAGGTCAAGGAAATAGCGGAGATTCCGGTCATCGGAAACGGCGACATCAAAAGCGTTGATGACATGATCAGGATGAAGCAGCAGACTAACTGTGACCGGTTCATGATTTCCCGAGGATGTCTGGGTAATCCTTGGCTGATCCAGCAGCTGGTTCACTATGAACATACAGGGGAAAATCTGCGGGATCCGACTGCGGAAGAAAGAATTGACCAGTGTCTGCTTCATGCCCGCAAGCTGATCGATCTCAAGGGAGAAATCAATGGGATCAAGGAAATGCGCGGACATGCCTGCTGGTACATCAACGGCCTTCCTAACAACAATAAGGTTAAGGACAGAATAAATGTAATGAATACATATCGGGATCTGAAGGGTATCATGGATCAGTACCTGGAAGCGATAAGAACTGATGACTATTCACGGTTCTTAGGGGAGAGTTTAACATTATGAGAAAACTAGTAACAGCTTTATTAAGCATCTTACTGATACTGCCGGTGTTCAGAGTCAGTGCACTGGAAAAAAGCATAGAGGAACTAAGCGAGGAAACCAGTGTTTCCAATGCTGAAGCCAGCATCATCATTCCTTATGGTGAAGGTACAGCCAGGGTTTACTACGGTGAAAACGGCATTAACCTGTTCACTCCTGAGGGACGTGTGGTACTGGAAACAAACTATGCGGTAAAGAAACTGATCTCAGTTGGAGACATTGATAAGGATGGGTATGTGGATTTCCTGACTTATCAGATCGTCCCGGATGAGGTAGCTCAGCTGATGTGTATCAGCGGTCTGGACGGACATGTCATTTCCAGCATGAGAGAAACCAGAGATGACTACAATAATGCTCTGGGTATCAATGTTGTCGTTAACTGCTTCATTCAGCAGATGCTGA
>JAEEGL011823805.1_pt1 | contig 15895 bp, 14 predicted proteins | sample 9134231 | NCBI WGS metagenome assembly JAEEGL01 (sample SAMN16246548, study PRJNA631951) | gut metagenome | biome: gut microbiome; feature: rumen; material: fiber-attached | host: Bos | place: Iran: Karaj | collected 2018-10
ATGGCATCGACCGTTGATGATGCGGCATGATCCACTTTCTCAGCAAATGCTTCCCAGTCGTCGGAGTTGTAAAGCACCATTCGTCCTTGGCTATCGTACTTGCGGCCGTCGTAGGGAGTAATGTAGTAGCAGTTCTCGAAGGTCACGTTCTCCGGCTGTGCCTCGCGGATGAAGGTGCGGCAGTCATCCATCTTGGTGCCGATTTCCGTGGGGGCAAACAGGCAGTTCTTGAATGTGCCCTTCTTTCCAGAGGCGAAGGCTCCGACGTATCCGCCCGTGCTGTGGCTCGTCTCGCCGAGCAACTGTCCGTCGAAGAGGCAGTCGGTGATGGTGAAGGGAATGCCTGTCATACCAATGAAGCCTCCGTTCGAAGCATCGCCGCTGACGGTGCTCTCCACAGTAGCCGACACACGACAGTTTTCGATGACGAGTTTATAAGTATAATAGGACCACGTCGTGCCCACCAGTCCGGCCGCAAATTTCTTGCTGGAACTAATCAGACCGGCCACGTGCAGGTTCTTGATGGTCGCATCTCCCACTTTGGTGAAAGGTGCTGCACCCTCTGTGTCAATTCCGTCGTAGTGGACAGTGAGCGTGTGGCCGTTGCCGTCGAAGACACCAGAAAAGGTCCTTACGCTACCCAGCATGGAGTGGCTTTCGCCCAGGTCGATGTCGTTGGCCATGATGACTTTGTGCTCAGTTCGGCTGTCTTTAGAGTTTACCCACGCGACCAGCGCTTCCCAGTCCTGAGCATTGCGCAGCACGATGCGTCCCTGTTGGTCAACAGGCAGGTCGTAGATGCCAGTAGCGGCTGCTGCTCCCGCTATACCCGGGGCAAATTGTACACCTTTCACCTCCTGCGAACCCGCATATTGGCCACCCAAGGCATATTGCAGTTCCACGTTATGCTCCAAATCCGTCCACGTGCCTGCACGCTCAACGTTGGCCTTAGAGAAGGTGGGCAAGATGAGCGTGGCCGGCAACTTGGCCATGGCATAGCCGCTACCAGGTCCCCAGTTCCATGTGCTGGTGCTCACGCGGCGCACACGATAGTACACATCGTGACCCTGATAGTCGTTCAGCATGAGAGAGTCCGTGAAGGTATATTCCGATTTTCCTTCCTCGTATTCTATCATGCCCACCGTCATCCAGTCCGAACTGCTCACATCGGGTCTTTCCGAGGTGTTGCGCTGCAGTTCCCACACATCGCTGGTGGAGATGTCGCCCCACTGGACATGGTTGATGCCCCATGTCACGGTTACCTTTCCGTTACTGTCCAGCAAGGCTTTCATGGCTTGTGGATTGTGCAGCGTGGGCAGGTCGATGGGGTCTGATTCCGTCGTTTGTTCCTCACTTTCCGAATCGACGTAGGTGGCGCGCACATACAAGTCCTTGATGCATCGGTCGGCAGGCAGGTAGGCAAAGCCGCTGCTCGCTGTCCCTAATTCTATGCTCTTGTTATTATACACGTTGCCGTTCATCTCCTTCCAATAGGCCGTGATGCGCTTCACGCCCGTGGCAGGCATCGTATAGAAGGCCATCAGCGTTCCAATGTGGTTGGCATCGTAGCTCAGTATGGGGTCCATCACTTCGGGTACAGCCAAGTCGGGAGCAGCCGTGATGTTCCATTCACTGGACGTGATGGCAATGTTCTTCGAACTTTCGCCAGCAGGTCCCGCAGGGCCGTTACCCGTCTTGTGGATGTCCCATGAGATGGTCACCGTCTTGCCGCGATATTTGTAGGGAATGGTCCACGTCAGGTGGATGATGGCATAGTCCGTACCCGATATGATAGGTATGGTAGCCTCCTTCTCCGAAGTGGTCACATTGATGCTACTGTAATTGCGGTCGCGCGTCATCACCATAGCACCGTCCACACCCTTGTAGAACTTGGCAGAGGGGTGCGAGCCACTCTTATCCCACGATTTGTAGTAGAAGAGCGTTTCCTTCACCCCGTCGCAGGTGATGTACACATAGCCCTTGTCAATCCAGCTGTCGTAGCCGTCTTCGTCATAGACAGGCATGTCCAGCTTCATTTGTTTTATACCGTTTGGCGTAACGGTATATCGCCAACTATCCTCTGGGGCATTGCTGGCAATTACTCTTTGTGCGAAGTTAGGAGCAACGCACATCATTACTGCAAACATGGAACGCAAAATCCATGTCTGTAAGACATAATTCTTTCTTTTCATATTGTTTTTCTGTTTGTTTTTCATGTATATTTGGGGGCAAATATAGTGAATATCAAGCGTATTCACAAAATATGGAGATAAAAAATCGTTATTTTTAAAAAAGAAAGGCTCCAATATTGCAATTGGTACAAATGCTAAATAATAAACATTCACTGGTCGCGTAGGGCGATTTGTAAAGAATTTTTATTATCCTTATTGGCCTATGAAAATAAGAATACTTGCTTATGGCCATAAGATTAGTATTCCTACAGCGATAGGAATAGTATTCTTACACGCCTAAGATTAGTATTCTTGTTTTGATAAGGAAGTCGGATTTCTTCTATCACGAGCCTATTATGTTGATTTATTGCAACTTATGCAATAATAAAAAATTATAGAAAGCCAAATTATTAATAATGTAAAGATTTTTCGTTATGCTATCTGCTTTTCTTTATTGTCATCCCATCGTTTGGGAATGGGGACAGAAAAACATATCCCCGACGACCGTGGGCCATCGGGGATAGGGTAAGGGGGAATGGATTGGCCATTTCCGATGTCCATTATATCCATATTTCGGGCGCAAGTTACAAAAAAAGTGACCAACAATCAAACGTTTATGCCGCTTTTTCATGCCTTATCCGAAAAATATGTTATACCTTTGCACCTACAATTCAGAAAGAAGATGGCAATACAAGATGCAATATTCAGGCGTTCAGAGCTGCTTCTGGGCAGCGAAACAATGGAGCGAATAGCCCAGAAACGAGTGATTATCTTTGGTGTTGGCGGCGTTGGGTCGTGGTGTGCCGAGAGTCTAATACGAAGTGGCATCAGGCAGTTGACGATTGTAGACAGCGACCGTGTGTGCATCACCAACATCAACCGGCAGCTCATGGCCACCACCAAGACTGTGGGTCAGGTGAAGGTAGAAGCCCTGAAAGAGCGTCTGCTCAGCATCAATCCTCAGGCAGAGATTACCGCCTTACAGAAAATCTTCACCCAGGAGACTGCTGCATCGTTCGACATCGACAGCTATGACTACATCATCGATGCAATAGACTCACTGAAAGACAAGGCATTGCTCATCCTCATGGCATGTCAGTCAAGGGCCAAATTCTTCTCGTCGATGGGTGCCGCCCTCAAGATGTCGCCCACGCGCATTCAGGTGACGGAGTTTTGGAAGGTGAAGGGCGACCCCCTGGCACGCGCCCTCCGCAACACATTCAAGCGACAGAAGCAATTTCCCAAGCGCAAGTTCCAGTGCGTCTTCAGCGACGAACTACTCACCAACCGCGGTCACAACGCCACCTGCGGCACAGACCATTGCATGTGCCCCAAGGCCAAGATGGGCCCCGGCGACCCTTCGCTGCTCAACCACGAGTGGTGCTCGTCAAAGGCTCAAATCAATGGCACCGTGGCGCACATCACCGCCATCTTCGGCTTCACGCTGGCAGGGCTGGTTGTGCAAGACATCACCAACTCCCTCTGACCCCACTCATCTCTCTCCCCCGCCCCATCGGTCGGCAGGTGCGCTAAATGTAGAAAAAAGCAGAAAGGAAGCCTCATCGCTCCCTTTCTGTTTTTCTGTGTCAATGTGCTTCCCCTGATTCCCTAAATCGGATATACAAGATTGACGATGAAGAGGTTGGCAAGATCGGGCAAGCGGGTGAAGATGAGGGAAAGGAACATGGCCAATACGGTGATGAGCGTTATCCACGCAGCCAAATTGAGACCTAAAAAGAATATAGATTCCATGGTATTTTGCTCTTAAAGAATGAATAGGTCGCTCATCACCGGATGGGCCTCCGACAAATCAGACGAGGTGGCGAATGATGTCCTCACGATTGCCTGGCAGATAGTCGATGACGGGAATTTCTATCATCGTGTAGCAACCAGGTTGCTGACGCATGGAAGCACGAGCCACATTGACAAGCACTTGAGCTGTCAGGGCGGGGTTGTTGATCTTCATGTTGAACTCGAAGAGCTGGTTGTGAGTTTTACCGCTCACGCCCTTGCGAACGAGGTTCACACCATGACCTACATCGTTCAGCGCATCCACGCTTTCCACCTGGAATACATGTGTCTCGTCGTTGGCAAAATAGGGATCGGCTTTGATAGCAGCAGTCACCTCATCGAGGTTAGCACCGTCCTCCAGTTCTACATATACCATACGGCGATGGATGCCTTGACCAACGGGGATGGTCATGGAAAGCGCATCTTTCACGCCAGCCTTGGAGCGCACGCAAACGCTATGTCCCATAGAACGACCCGGGCCAAAGTTGGTGTAAGAGATGCCTTTGGGGGCAAGGCTCTCCATGAGAGTGCGCACGACACTGTCGCTTCCTGGGTCCCAACCAGCGGAGATGATGCTGACGGCACCACCTTCCTTGGCAGCCTTGTCGAGCGAGCGACGCAGGTCAACAATCTGCGTGTGGATGTCAAAGGAGTCCACGGTGTTGATGCCCTTGGCCAAAAAACGCTTGGCATATTCCTCGACGCTGCGGGTGGGCGTTGCCAAAATGGCCACATCCACATGTCCCAGTTCGTCAATTTTATCCTCGGTCACCACTTTGTATCCCATCAGTTCCTGAGGACAATCCTTCATTCCCTGACGGCGCACAATACCAGCCACCTCCATATCAGGGGCTTCCTGCAATGCCTGCAGGGCATACTTTCCAATGTTACCATAGCCTACGATGGCCACACGAATCAGACTCTCCCCCTGCCCCTCATTTTTTGCGAGGGGAGTAGTTGCTTTTGTTTCTTGAGCGTTATTCATTTTATTTTTTGTTTATAAAACCTTAATCTTTTTACCTTCTTTTTTGAATTTTTCCCTCCCAATGGAGAAACTGAGAGAGAGGGGGTTATTCCTCCTCCATGAACATTGGATCCCAAGCAGGCAAGCGCACGGGCTTCTGCTTCAGCAGGTCGAGCACCGACTGGGGACAATACTTCTTGTTGACAACCACGCGGAACATGTACTCGCGGAACCACTCGTCGGTCATGATGAGATGACCCTGATAGCCATACTTCTCGCCCCATGAGTTTTCCACCTTCCATTTCGTGGGCTTTCCCTCCTTGTCAAGATCAACGGCGACAAGCGTCATGGCGTGGCTGCTGCCCGAGTCGTGTGTCTGTATGCGCTGCTTCTTGTTCATACCGAACGTGGTGCCTAAGAGACTGCCGTAATCATAGTTGTCCATGGCCAAAAGTCCAGTAGAGCGGTCTAGTTGCTTGCCCACATCACACGAAAAGTACATAGGTACGCTATCCCGCAGCGATGCTATGGCGATGGGTGCGAGGTCCTCGATGTCGAGGTTCACATAGAGCCAGTTGTGACCATCGTAAAGGTGGCGATCCATGTCTATTTCATACACCTTGTTGTAGGGGCGGCTTGGGTCGTTCATCAACATCACGTAATCCTTGTTTAGGTCCTCCTCGGGAGCGCACACCTCCTTATAGAACGAAAGCGGCGTGTATGTCTTTGGTTCGCCAATAAGTTTACCCTTCTTGTCCTTCGGAGCCCATGTAAACTCCTTTACGGGTTCGCCGTAGGCCATCACCAGCATCTTATAGATGGTCTTCATCTGCTCCACCTTGTAGGCTTCGAGCTGATTCGCTGAAGCTCCAGCCTCGCTCTTCTCACGCAAGTTGATGGCTATCTCACGCAACTTACGCTTCAGGTGCCCATTGAACTCACTGGTGTTGTTGGCGATGTAGGTTTCAGGCATCACGTCCTTGGGCACCAAGCCATATTTTGTCACAAGGTCTGCCACACCCGTATAGGTGCCCCCGTCGCCGATAGGATTCTGCATAAGCCACTGCACTTGTTGCGAGTCGATATCTTGCTTGCGTGTGTCTATGATGCCTTGCAGAAAGAGGTTTGCCTTTTCCAGTTGGTCGTAGAAGAACGTATAGACATGACTGAACATGAAGTTCTCAATTCCAAGGTTCTTCATCGCCCGCTGCCTGAGCACATTGGTGCCCGTGAACAACCAACAGCGTCCCGAACTCTCCTGATTGGTGATGCCCGAGTTCTTCACTTCCACCGAGAACCATGTTTCGTTGGCCTGTGGGTTATTTTGCATCAGGGTCATCTTGTTGATGGCGTTCGTCTGTATGGCATTGCGCAAAGCCCGCTCGGCCGGTGTGGCCTCAGCTTGGCTTTCCAATTGCTTCAATACTTCAGGGGTAATTGACTGTTGTGCCATGAGGGTACCACAGTAAAAAATGCCACAAAAAAATGCTTTTCCTTTCATATTGTTATTATTTGGCCTCAAAGATACGACTAAGCAAAAGAATAGCCAAATTTTTGGGGACTTTTTCGCTTGCGTTATCCCCAATGTAACAATTTGTTACTTTAGGGGCGGAAAAACTTACATTGTGTTATTCGAGGAAAAGTGTACGAAAGTTGCTGTGCATCTGCTTTATAAGTTCTTCGACAGATATTTTACGCAGATTAGCAACTTCTGTATATAGTTCTGAAATAGGATGCTGAGTGTCGTCATCTGTCTCCAAAAGCAGCCGGTCGAGAGGACAAGCAAGTAGGGCTTCGGTGTTATATTTCAAACCGAAACTGAAATAGAAATTATGGGCAAGCAGTTGGTGGAGTTGCTGTGCATTGCCTCGATAGCCATGCCATATACAAGGTTGCTGAGCATTCAGTTCCTTACGAATGCGAAGTATATCATCGATGGCACGAACGCAATGTAGGAACAAAGGTTTCCGGAGTTGTTCGCTGAGGTTTACCTCCTCACGAAAAACCTGCAATTGCAAATTATAGGGGGTATCACAAAGGCGGTCGAGCCCGCTTTCACCTATAGCTAAAAAAGTTTTTGAGTTTTTGAGTTTTTGAGTTGGTAAGGTCCTTAAGTACCAAGGATGGCGTCCTTGGGTGTCAACGCCGTCCTGTATGACCCGTTCACCATTCAACGAAGGGTGATGCGCGTGAAAATCGATATAATTTAGTGGTTTAATCGTTTAGTGGTTTAGTTGTTTGGAAGTTTGTTTTCGCTAACCCTTAATCCTTGATGCCGCGCATCGAGCCTGCTTCCGCTTAGCATAAATCAAACGAGTTTAGTTCTGCTCTCGCTCAATCGCACCCTTCACCTTTCACCTTTAATCCTTCACCCTTCATGGTACTGGGTCATAACCACTGCCTCCCCAGGGATGGCAACGAAGGATGCGACGAATGGCAAGGTAAAGCCCACGAATGGGGCCATGTTTGCGTATCGCTTCAATGGCATATTGACTACAAGTGGGCGTAAAACGGCACGAAGGAGGGGTGAGCGGCGAAATAAACCGCTGATAGAATCGAATCGGTGCAATGAGAAGTTGAGAAATCAGGTTCATTCCATTAAGAGCTCCGCCATGCGCTGCAATAGCAGTTTAACTTTTGATTCGACAATATGGAATTCACTGCGTTCATCACTCATCCAAATAAAGGCAATATCAAGGCATTGCCCTTCCGCCAAAGCATTGAGCAATACCTCTTTGTTCAATCTGTAGGCCTCGCGGATGAGCCTTTTCACACTGTTGCGGTCAACGGCGTGGCGCAAGTGGCGTTTGGAAACTGAAACAAGCACAGAAACTCTTTCCTTTGCTTGTGAAGGAGAAGTGGTGGTAAAAACAACTCGCAGGGGATAGGCCGAAATTGTTCGGCTACCTCCTGCGAAAAGTGTTTCTATATGTTTTTTACTACACAGTCGCTCGGCTTTCCTAAATGTGTGCCGATGCATTTCCATTACGCGTTAACCTCTTTGATATAGTCGTAAAGTGCAGTAGTAATGCTTGCGTATTTAGGCGTGGGGGCCTCAATCTGAACGGTCAGCCCAGCGTCTTTTGCGGCTTTAGCGGTATGCACACCAAAGGTAGCAATGCCTACATTGCCTTGTTGGAAGTCGGGGAAGTTCTTCATCAGCGCAGAGATTCCACTGGGGCTGAAGAACACCAACATATCGTAGTCAAATTTTTCTTCCTTATCGAAGTCATTGCTTACTGTGCGATACATAACGCCCTCATGGAATTGCAGTTTCTTGCTTTCCAAAAGATTGTGAATCTCATCGGTGTGCACGTCACTTACAGGCACAAAATACTTTTCGTTCTTGTGCTTTACCATCGTGGGCAACAGGTCATTGATTTTACCTGTAGAACCGAAGAATACCTTACGCTTGCGATATTGTACATATTTTTGAATGTACAGGGCAACGGTTTCCGTGATGCAGAAGTACTTCATGTCTTCGGGGATGGTCACACGCATCTCCTTGCAGAGATGAAAGAAATGGTCAATGGCATGACGCGAAGTAAATACAATGGCTGTATGCTCAAGTATTTCTATCTTCTGTGCGCGAAACTCTCGAGGACTGAGACTCTCGACCTTGATGAAAGGGCGGAATACTATCTCAACACCAAATTTTCGAGCAATGTCGAAATAAGGAGATTTGTCAGAAGAAGGTTGGGGCTGAGATACTAAAATCTTCTTTACCATTATAAACTAAGAATCCTATTGTTTTTGTCCAATTATTTTACTATCAAGTTCTCGGTCACAATGTCCAAAGACTTCCACAAGGCAAGCAATGGCATAATTTCCAAGGCGCAAAGGTACGCAAAAAGATGGAGAATGCCATAAAATTTAGGGAAAAAGATTTGTCGAGCCTTAAAAGCAAGCAGTAATTTCACTAAAATGAGCAAAACAAGGAATACAATACATGTTTTAAGGAACGGAGTGCGGAAATAGACGAAGGTAAGAAGGAGGGGGAAAAAGATGATACACTCTACCGTGAACATGTAAGAATTTATTTCCGACCACACTTGCTGCTGGAAGGGGGTAAAGAAAACCCAGTTGGTGAAGAGTGTAAGCACTCGTTTCACAATAAAGAAAGATAGGAAACTCACAAGGTACACACCCAACAGCCAACGCGGCGAAATCTGTCCTAGGAAGAGATTGAGTTCGTATTGTGAGAAGGCAAACATCGAAAGCGCTCCCATGAGCGAGAGTTGGAATATAGTGAAGATGTGCGCCCAACCTTCAATGTTGGTTTCAACGGCAAACAGTCCGTTGTGCTGGCGCGGTGCCACGAAGAATTCCTTGGTCTGTTGCCGCAGTTGCCTACGTGTTTTGTTGACCACGAATATAAGCATAAGCATACAAGTCAGCAACCCTATGGTCACCAAGTTGTCGTTTGATAGGGCATATGGTAACGGAGTGGCACTCACACCCTGATTGCGAGCAGGCAATTCTGGATGTATCAGCGGATTCCCCTTGAAGAAGTCACTGCCAAAGTCTATGATGCGGTTGTCCGACTCATAGGGCTTACGTCCGGGCAGCCCGGGTATGGAGAGCGTGTCTGGACATTCACTGCGGACTTTTTCTCGCACGGGCAGATTAGCCTGCACAGCAGAGTCGAGTTGTTGGGGGGTGCAACCTGGCATGCGTTGAGCTATGCGCCAAACACTGAATCCACGGTGAACGACAGAGTCGCCGCCGTAGCCAAGGCTTTCTGTGCTTTGTCCACTATACACCGATGTGGTGTCAAGCCCAATGGTCTGTGTCTCTGATTGCAACATATTCTATTTGCTCACTTTATCATTTCATCAGTTCCGCTCTTCATATCTTTGCAAACCTACGCACACTCTCGTCAATGAGCGGTGTAGTAAACACCATTTCCACTGCTTCCTCAGGAGTCTCTGCCACACGCCAAATATCAACATGCTCCTTACGCATAAAGTTTTCCTCCATAGAATGTTGTAGGTGACGCAAAAGGTAGTCGTAGTAACCATCGATGTTCAGGATGACAATGGGTTTCAGATATACTCCCAACTGCTTCAGGGTCATTATCTCGAACAGTTCGTCCAGCGTGCCACATCCTCCAGGCAACACAATGGCTGCGTCCGTCATGTCGTTGATGGTCTGCTTGCGGCTTTCCATGTCTACTGTTTCAATGATTTGCGTCAGCCCCGTATGATGCCAGTTTTGCTCTATCATGAAGTGGGGAATTACACCTATCACCTTGCCCCCTGCGGCCAATGCAGCATCACTTGCGGCTTGCATCAGCCCCATGTTTCCAGCTCCATTGACTTGCGTCACACCACGTTCTGCGAGCAAGCGTCCCAGCTTGCTCGCAGCTTCGTAGTAAATGGGTTTAATCTTTGTACTCGAAGCACAATAGATGGCTACACTGTGAATATCGTTCATCTCAATTCTTTAGTTTTTCAATTCTCCAAAGGCTTCACGTATCTTCTCCACATAGTCCAGTTTCTCCCATGTGAAGAGTTCCACCTCAACCGTCTTCTGGCCATAATAGGCAGAGTCGAAAGTCTTGGTTACCACTTTGGGCTCTCGTCCCATGTGACCATAGGCTGCAGTCTCTTCGTAGATGGGTTGACGCAACTTCAAGCGTTGCTCGATGGCATAGGGCGTCAGGGTAAAGATTTCCTTCACCTTCCCAGCAATCTCGGCATCCGATGCCTTCACATGGCTTGTGCCATAGGTATTCACGAAGATGCTCACAGGTTCAGCCTCACCAATGGCATAACTGATTTGCACCAACATCTCGTCGGCCACACCAGCAGCCACCATGTTCTTAGCTATGTGGCGTGCAGCATAGGCTGCCGAACGATCCACCTTCGAAGGGTCTTTGCCAGAGAAGGCACCACCACCGTGTGCGCCTTTCCCACCATAGGTGTCCACAATAATCTTTCTACCCGTCAAACCCGTATCTCCATGGGGTCCACCGATAACGAACTTGCCTGTGGGGTTCACAAGATACTTTATTTCGTTGTTGAAAAGCGCCAAAACACGTGTGTCATGAATGGTTTCCTTCACACGGGGAATCAACACATTCTTGACATCGTTCAAGATAGTTTCCTGCATGACCTCCTCCGTATCAAAATCATCATGCTGCGTGCTTACCACAATGGTGTCAATGCGCACGGGTTGGTTTTTCTCGTTGTATTCGATGGTAACCTGGCTCTTCGAGTCGGGACGCAGGTAGGTCATCGCCTTGCCTTCGCGACGGATTTCTGCCAACACACTCATCAGGCGGTGGGCTAAATCCAACGACAACGGCATGTAGTTTTCCGTTTCGTTTGTAGCATAGCCAAACATCATGCCTTGGTCGCCAGCACCTTGGTTCTCGCGATTCTCGCGGTCCACGCCACGATTGATGTCAGCACTCTGTTCGTGAATGGCAGAGAACACACCACACGAGTCTCCATCAAAACGATATTCGCTCTTAGTGTATCCTATGCGGTTGATGGTTTCGCGGGCAATGCGCTGCAGGTCCACGTAGGCATTGGTTTTGATTTCACCAGCCAGCACCACCTGACCCGTAGTCACCAACGTTTCGCAGGCCACTTTCGACTCGGGGTCGAAGGCCAGCAACTTGTCCAATACGGCATCCGAAATCTGGTCTGCCACTTTGTCGGGATGTCCCTCGGACACCGACTCAGAAGTAAATAAATAGTTCATAGTACACAATTACATTAAAAAAATAAATAATTGTGTGGTTCGAAAAAGGCTGTCGGGGGGGAATGCAGAATGGTCCGAACGACCATCGTTTTAGCATTTTTTATTGTGGTTGCAAGCAGCCCAAATCTATCCACATTTCAAATTCGCCTGCAAAGATAGTGCAAACCGAGCGAAATACCAAATTTTATAGGAGTGAATACGATAAACGAAGCAAAAAAGGTAGGCTTGCATATCTTTTTTTTTCGATAATCGTATAAGACCGATTGGTCGAAATGGCGAAGCCACACTGTTATAAAAATTGGTATTTACGAGGTGCAGCCTATTTTCGAGCTATAGCTCAAAGACGAGTTGCTCAAAGATAAAAAACCTCTAAATTTTCAACCTCAACTGCACACTAAGGTCGTTTTTCCATGCGCTACGGATTTCCTGCATACCCGTGCTTTGGCTGTGGCGGTCGAAGTAGCGAATGACCCCATAAAGAAGTTCCACCGAAAAACGTCGCTGCCACAAAACCCATCTACCTGCCACCACCCCACGCATGCCATGCCCATAGAGCGAGGGTATGCGGAACATCTCTGTCAGCACAGGTTCATATAGTGAGATGCGCGTGTCATAATTGGGGGTATGGAAATAGGTAAGTAATGCCGAAAACATTCCTCTCGCTTTCTGGAAGCGCACGCGCTGGGTCAAGGTGAAACCCTTGCCCGAATGTTGCAAGGCATGCAGGTTTGCCATCGAATGAAGTTGCCACCATTTTCCCTGCTGACGGGTATATTGCAGACGCAACCGATGGTGCTCCTCCATGTGATTGCTGCGTTCCTTTCGCTTCAACTGATAGCGCACGGAGAAAGTGTTGTGCCTATGTATTTTGTATTCACCCTGCAACGCAAATTCCTGCCCCAGACTACTATGCGTGAGCCCATAGCGTGGCCAAGGATTTCGGAACACATCGGCATAGAGCATGAGCGTGAGGTCATCGACGGGCATTGCATCAAGGCGCAGCATACCCCCTGTCTCGTTTTGCACCCGACTATTCTCACACATGGCAGAGGCATAGAAACTATAGTAGTCACGACCATAATAGCGCACGGAACCACTGAGACTGTATTGTGGCGAAATCTTCCATGTGGCGCGGTGGAACGTGGCTATGCCTCCTCGCTCAGTGCTGTATGCCGTTTCGCCTGCCACTGAAAACCACAAATGATTGTAGCCATAGTTTACCCCCATCACACCAAAGTCTTTCCCTTGTGGAAATATACGTCGATATAGGGCATCGCCTGGCGAAATTGCCCGGTTATAGCGTTGATAATAACCTGTGGCACCCACATGGAAGCCGCGGTGTTTCCACTGCACATCGGCACCCGTCATCGTAGAACCGAGGTTGTGCTTCTTTCGGAGTTCCGAACTGGTACGGTGAAGTCCTGACGTGAGTATCGTATGCACCGTGCCGTTGTCGTTGAGAGTGGCATCAAGCTGGCGACACGATGCCCACACGGAAAGATCCACATTCCCAACCTTGAATGTAGTGGCCATACCTCGGAAGTAGTTTACCTCATCCATGCCCCGCTTGGCACGAATGCCACGACCAGTGCGATTTTGCCAATAAGCCTTGCCCATGGAGAAACCTCCACCCACGATCAATCCTTCGCCAAACCCCATTTTATAGTCACCAACAACCAAGGTTCGCAACCACTTGATATCGCGCAGCATCACATATCCTCCATAACTGTCCCAACCGCGATTGTGGCGGAAAGGTTCGCCCGCATCCTTCTCGGCTTGCACACCCAATTCCACATGTTTCTGACTACTCAGTTGGTAGCGAATCTTGTGATACATCGGATTGCCCCAATATCCGCCCTGCGAGGGTGGATAGGAGTAACCCATACGATAATAGAGAGGAACATCAAAGCGTGTGACCACTTCGTGATGGGCATTGTGAAGCAGCGTTCGCAGGGAAATAGAGTCTTTGCGTTCAAACACCGCCTGGTCGGCACGGCAGAAAAGCGAAAGAAAACGGCGTGTGCGGAAATCGATGGATGGAATGGCCATGATTTCACTCATCGACCGCATACCTCGATGCAGAAAGATGTAAGTGTGGAGGTCGTCAATCTGCTGGTCGGTGAGGAAGGGCAACTGCTGCAGTTGTTCTTGTGTGGCGGTGTTCAGGTCCAGCGGATGCGCGGCCAATAGGGACAATTCCTCCATGTGTTCCGTCCATCCCTGTTCCTCGGCATATTCGTCATCGGAAACCTCGTCAACGAAGTCTTCCCAGGTATAGACAGATGTCTGGGCACAAAAAAACTGGCCTTTCATCGCGAGGATGCAGGCCAGTATAAAACTTTTGTACCAGTTCATCGACATTCTCCTTTAGAAGATAGGTTCTCCTACGCAGACACTGGGTTGCTGAATGTGGAGCAATGCTGTGATGGTGGCTGCTATGTCGGTGATGTGTACGGTATGGTTGTTCTCGCCATGAGTGACACCTTTACCCATGAATATCAAGGGTATATGGGTGTCATCCGGTCCCCAAAGCATGTGACTGGCGCCCTTACGGTTCTGACCTTCGCCATAACTGAAGGCTTCCATGATGTCGCCCGTAGGCACAATCTGTATTTGCCCCGTGCGACCCGGATAGTAACCGTTGCGTGCCATCGTGCGAATGGGTTCGGGAATGTTGTCTGGCATGCGCTCCACATCAAAGGCATAAAGCACGAAGGGTTGTGTGCGCAGGTAATCCACAACTATATCGGCCACATCGTTTCGCTTGAGACCTTTCTCACGCATCAAGGGCTCGTTGAGCATGACCTTGAAGCAACTGATGTCCATAATCACGTCGGCCACACCCGTCTTGTTGGCAACGAGTTGGTTGAGGTCCTTCACAGTTTGGGTGTCCTCCCACACTTGAGCGGGAATCTTGTGATCCATGCGCCATTGGGGATTGTGACTACCAGCGTGGTCGGCAGTGAGGAAGGCAGTCCATTGCCCCTTACCCACCTTGCTGTCGAGAAAGTCGAAGAAACTCTCCAGGTCTTGGTCGAGCCAAAGGTAAGCATCTTCCACCAATGGTGAGTTGCATCCCACACGATGGGCAATAATGTCGGTGGAGGAAATACTCACACAGAGCATGTCAGTAAATTCGTCCTTACCCAACTTCTCACCTTCGATGGCAGCACAGGCCATGTCGAAGGTCAGCGTAGCACCCCAAGGTGTGGAGCGGATATCCTCGCCCACCCTCATTTCTATTCTTTCGTCGCGTGCATGGCTTTGCACGTATGTCTTCTCCTTGTACATCATCTTCTTGGGCCAGTCACGCTTCATGTATTTCTTTGCCTTATTGTGCTTGTTGAAGTCCTCCACCCACTTCGGCAGTTTGTTCATGTAATAGGAACTGGTGATGAAGCGGTCGTTCGAGTCGTCGAGCCAATAGGCAGCATTGGCGCTGTGGCCTGCGGGCAACACCGAGGCGCGGTCCTTGATGGCCACACCGATGACCTTTGAACGGAAATTGGTGAACATGCGCAGTTCATCGCCAATGGTCGTTGCCATCATGTTGTGGGGCGACCGCTGACCAGCCTTTGTGGTACTTCCCACTGTGGTCATATTCTCATCATAGGGGGCAGAAGTCTTCTTTCCATTGACGTAAAACCCATTGTTCACAATGCCATGGAAGGCGGGCACGGAACCCGTATATACCGAGGTGTGACCCACGGCTGTCACTGCCGGCATGTAGTTGATCATGCAACGGTTGCAGTTGTATCCCTCGTTCATCATGCGGCGGAATCCGCCTTCGCAATAACGGTCACTGTAGCGCTCAAGATAGTCCCAGCGCATTTGGTCGACGATAATGCCCACCACCAGTTTCGGCCGTTCAGCACACGTTACGTTTGTCCATTGGCAACCAATCACACAAACCAATAGGATAGTCAGTAGTTTTTTCATAGTTTTATCATTTTCTATAGATTTCAAAGGTTCAAAGATAGTGCAAACCGAGTGTATAAGCAAAATATAAAGAGGGAAAATGACATTTATGCATAAAAAGAGATGCTTGCATCATCTTATTTACATAAATGGCATAAGGCCGTAGGTCAAACGGCATAGCCGTTCCTCTTTTTATTTTGCTTATGCCGAGGTGCAGCCTATCTTCAACGAGCACAGCGAAGTTAAAGTAGTGATATCAAAACGAGGTGCATAGCTGTCCCTTATGCAAAGTTTGTTCCAAGCCGTTGAACGCTTATTCCGCGTCGATGAATGTCCGTTC
>JAEEGL012202734.1_pt1 | contig 15895 bp, 12 predicted proteins | sample 9134231 | NCBI WGS metagenome assembly JAEEGL01 (sample SAMN16246548, study PRJNA631951) | gut metagenome | biome: gut microbiome; feature: rumen; material: fiber-attached | host: Bos | place: Iran: Karaj | collected 2018-10
CTGGAATAGGCGTACAGATAGGAGCTGCTGTTCATGCCGTAGTAGCAGCCGGTGCCGGCGCTCTTCACGGTGTAGTAGCTGCCGTTGGCTTCCAGCGTGATGACGTAGTCGTTGTGGACGTTGCTCATAGTGGTGCCGTCCAGGGTGATGCCGGTGGAAGCGAAGACGGTGCAGTTGTTGGCGCTCTCGGCGTTGGTGCCGCCGGCACTGCCGGTGATGCCCTTCAGGACGTACATGCCGGAGGTAGAGGTGGCGTTGTTGGTGATGACGTAGTTGCCGGCCCAGTCAGAGGGAGCAGCGGTCAGCAGCTCGTAGGCCACGCCGCTGTCACCCTCGGTGTAGGTGAACAGGGCCTTCAGGGTGATCTCCTGGGGCGCGATGTAGTTGCCGGTGAGGATGGTGGCGGGACGGGTCTCCACGTTGTCATAATCCTCGGTGACCCAGCCCAGGAAGGTGTAGCCCTCGGGGCCTTCCACGGTGGGCAGGGTGATGCCGGTGTTGGTGTTGGAGACCATGTCGGCGGGAGCAGTCACGCCGGCGGGCACGGAGAAGTGCACGGTGAAGTCGCTGCCCAGGGCCGGGGTGTAGTCGCCCACATAGGTGTCGCCGCAGCGGGAGCAGGTGTAGGTGGTGTAGCCCTGCTGCGTCTCGGTGGGGGCGGTGACGACGCCCACGTAGTCATGGCCCAGAGCCGCGATCACGGTGGAAGCCTGGGTGATCTCGTTCTCGCCGTTGGCGTCGGAGTAGTACTTGCCGCAGACGGTGCAGTGGTAGTAGGCGCTGTTGCCCGCCACGGTGCAGGTGGGAGCCGCAGCCGCAACGTATTCCATGGTATGTTCATGGACGATGGTCACGGGGCTGGTGGAATAGTAGGTGGTACCGACGGTGGTCTCCTTGTAGAGGTTGATGACCTTGCCGCTCTTGTTGGTGGTATATCTGCTGTTGGTGGTGTCGTAGGACAGATAGTAGTAGCCCTCGCTGTCGGTCTGGTTATCCAGATAGCCTTCAGTGGTATAGGCCCAGGCCAGAGCGGTGCTGGAGGGGTAGACATACTCGGAGGAATCCAGGCCGATGTACTTGCCCACAGCGGCGTTGTAGAAGGTGTAGCCGCTGCCGCTGCTGGCAGCCTGCCAGACAACGCCGGCCAGGCCGGAGGAGCTGACGGTGCAGGTATCGTCGCTGATTGTCGCAGACACAGCGTTCAGGTAGTGGTTGTTGGCGACGATGGTATTGCCCACGGCATAACCTGTGGTGCCGGAGATGGAGCTCTGGTCCACCAGGATGTACTTCTCGCCGTTCTCCAGTCCGTCGGCAAGCTGATAAACGACCTCGCCGGAGCCCGCCTCAACGCGGGTGTAAAGCGCATGCAGCGTGGTGCTGGCGGCAGAGATGGTGTAGGCTGCGCCGGGATTGTAGAAGGTGGGCTTGGTGGTGGTCTCCGCCACGGTGTTCTCAACCCAGCCCTTGAAGGTCCAGCCATCGTACTCGGTGGCGGTGGCAGGCAGGGTGATGCTGTCGCCCACGTAGCCGGAGGCGGTGCCGGTCTGCTCACCGTTGGCCATATAGGTCACGGTGGCGGCAGTCTTGGCGGCAAAGTTGATGCGAACCGTGCAGTCGGAAGAAGGATTCACGGTAAAGGTGTTGCCATTCTGGGTCACGGTGGCAGTACCGCTGGTGACAGTGTAGCCGGCAGCATAGTAGCCGGTCTTTGGGCTGGCTGTGATGGTGTAACCGTTGACGGAAACAGTGCCGTAGTTGGTGTTGTTGGAGGTGGCGGTGACAGTGTAGGTATCACCGAACAGGGTCCAGGTGGAATAAGCGGTCAGGACACGGTCTACGTTGCCGTGGCCGGGATAGGTGTCCTCAGAGGAAGCCACCACAGGGAATGCGACCTTGTTGCTCTTAGCCTGGGATTCGGTATAGTTGGGGTAAGCGGGATCCCACTGGCAGCCCAGATCGGTCTGTGACTGCTCGATGGCGGCGCCGGCCTCCATGCCGTCCTGAATGTAACTCATGATGGACTGGATGCTCTTGAGCTCGCCGGTAAAGGTGACAGACTGAGAATAGCCGTAGACCACCTCGACACCCTTTGCCTGCAGAGGCGCGCACATCCGGTCAGTGGCCATGCCCAGGCAGATGCCCATGTAGAGCATGCTGTGGGGGGCGTTGGAGCTCATGTGGTTGGCGATGCACTGGCCGTTGACGTAGGCATAGCCGGAGCCCTTGATGCAGTCATAGTAGGTGCCGTAGGTGCCGGTATGGGACGCGGTGTCGGTGGAGGTGACGCCGGTGTTGGTGGTCAGGCAGAGGTAGGAGCTGTTGGCCCGGGAGGTGTAGTCGCTGTTTGAGCCGGAATAGTCGGTGGTGCCGTGGGAGTCGAAGATGACCAGACCGCACTGCTCAAAGGTGGAGGCGATGTTGTCCACGTTGGCGTTGGTCATGGAGTAGCGTACGCCGGAGCCGCCGGTGGCGCCGTAGAGGTTCTGCCATGTAGTCTTGTAGTAGGGAGAATAGTTCAGGAAGGAGCTGTCGTCGTAGCTGGAGCTGCTCTCCCAGTAGGGCTGGATCAGGCCGATGTTCTTAGACGTGGGGCTGCCGCCTCGCGTTTCGTAATGCTCAAGCAGAGCTTCTGCGTCGGCCTCGATGCGGGCCGCTTCCTCGGGCGAAGGCGCGTCGGAATTGTTATGCAGCTTGGCTTCCATGCGGGGATCGTAGCAGCAGGGAATGCCGACCGTGGTCTCCCAGACCAGGAAGTTGCCGTTTCTTTGCAGAGTGCCCGGCACATAGGTGGAAGACGCTTCGATGGCGCTGATGACCTTCGGGATCAGGGAAACATAGTCGTCCTCGGTCATCTTTTCGATGCCGCCCATGGTTTTCGCGGCAGAGTCCTTGACAACGTCGATCTGCGCGAAGACGTCCTGCTCGATGGCCAGGTTGTCTTCTTCCGTGTAGACGTAGACGTCATCGGGTTTCGCGGCGAGCGCAGATACTGGCAGGATGCCGATGACCAGCGCAGCCGCAAGCAGCAGGGAAAACAGACGCTTCAGGTTTTTGCTCATGCTTTTTTCTCCTTTTCAGTTTCATGCAAATTCGCGATTGCATTTTCGCAAAGATATCAAAGATATCGTTTCTGAAAATACCTTCATCTTTTAGTATAACAATTACATGCGGTCTTGTAAAGTAAAAAATTGGGTTTTTTATAGAATTTTTATTAAGAATATATGACAGTCTCCGTTCGCAGAGTGAGGGAATTGTATACAATCACAAAAGAAGAAAAACGGAGCCGCAATTCATGCGGCTCCGTTCTGTACTGCGAAATTTTGTTGCTTTGAATAATTATTGGTCCTTCAACGCGCGGAACAGGAAGGTGACCACCTGAGAACGCTTGCAGTTGGCGTCCGGCGAGAAGGTGGTGTCGGAAGTGCCGTCGGTGACGCCCTTTTCCACGGCCCAGAGGACGGGGCTGTAATACCAGGCGTCGCCGGGTACGTCGGTAAAGCGGTTGACCGATGCGCCGGGCACGGGCTTGCCGCTGGCACGCCAGAGGAAGGTGACCACCTGGGCTCTGGTGCAGGTCATGGTCGGCGAGAAGGTAGTATCGCCGGTGCCGTCGGTGATCCCCTGCTCCACGGCCCACAGCACGGGCTTCTCATACCAGGACCCCGCCTCCACGTCGACAAAGGGATGAGACGTCGCGGTGGGCTGAGGCTCGCCGGCAGCACGCCACAGGAAGGTGACCACCTGGGCTCTGGTGCAATCTCCGTCCGTGCCGAAGAGCGTGTCGGAGATGCCGTCGGTGATTTGCGGGTCATGGGTGTAGGCCCAGTAGACCGGGAGATAGAAGTAGGCGTCGGGGTCCTTCACATCGTCGAAGAGGAAGGCGCCGTTGTATGCCGCGTCAAATACCTCGCCGCAGCAGTCGCACACGCTGAAGACAAGATCTCCGTTGTCGATCACCCGATATCCCACGTGGCCGCAGATCTCATTCAGCACCGCGCCGGGGGCCGCGCCGATCTTGTCGTATTCGCCGGAGGGCCAGAAGCCCCAGACCGCGGCTGCGGAGCCGTCACTGAAGGATTCCACGTAGTTGCCCTGGGGCGGGATCGTGATATCGCCGGTGCTGTTCCAGATGTTATTCTCGTCGGCGGGATCCTGGCGGCTGAGCACCAGGCTCACATAGCTGCCCGCGGGGATCACCGCGCCGTAGACGCTGCCTTCCTTCTGCGAGAGTTTCAGGCAGACGATGCTGCCGTCCGCCTTCTTCAGCGTCATCAGCAAAACCGCGCCGTCGTTGCGCCACCATTCCACGGCGGCCGCATTGATGTAGAGCTCCTCGCTGCCGTCAAAGGTGCGTCCGCCGGGCTCATAGTCGGCAGTGTAGACCACGGTGCTGCCTCCGGCGGCGTCCTCCACATATTTGAGGTCCACTGTCTGACGTTCGCCGCCGGCGCCGGCATTGAACAGCAGGCTCGTATACTTTTCGGGGTTGAGCTCCGCCATCCAGATGCCGTGGTCGTCCTTGGTGCGGCCCACGATCTCCATGTCGACGCCGGGCCAGGCCGTAGACGCGCCGGAGCTGCTCCAGGCGTGATAACGGACGTTATCAAAATAGTTGCCCGCAGGGATCCAGTCGTTGGTGTCTACAAAGTACACCGTGATCAGGCCCAGGAACTCGCCGCAGCGGTCGCAGTGCTTGTCGCCGTCTTCGTCGATATGGCCCAGGGCGGGGTATTCGCTGACCATCTCCACCATGCGGCCGCACTGACGGCAGTAGATCGCCTCATAGCCGGACTCGGTACAGGTGGGCTCCACCGTTCTGGTATAGCGCTGATCCTCCGGATGATCGCAGTCAACGGGCGCTTCGCTGCGGAGGATCGCAATACCGGTGTTGCCCATGGAGCCGGAAACGGTACCGCCGCTCACGGTGAAGGCCTCGCCGGTGATCTGGTCGTAGTATTCGCCGTCGGTGATATAGGAAGCTCTTACATTGACCTCGGACGTGGTTCCGACGGCGTTGACAATGACAAGGCCGCTGTCCGTCTCGTTCCAGCGTTCCACCAGGACGTAATCGCCGTCGGCATGGACGTATTCCTCCGCGCCGATGAAGGCGGTGTGGAATTTATTGGCCTCAGCGACCTCAGCGTCCATCCAGTCCGTGCTCTCCATCCTGCCCATGGTGCCGTAGGGGGCGTGATCGGCATAACCGGCCGGACGGGCAAAATACAGTGCGGAGACGTCCGCGCGCGCAGTCGCGACAGCCCAGGATTTATTCACGTCCTGTACGCTGAATTTGGAGGTGGAATACTGGGAATCGGAGTACATGTCATGGGTCTCGGCAAAGAGGACAGCGCTCTTGGCCGGGATCGGCTCCTTGTCCTTGCCGTTCCAGTCCCGGATCTCCAAGCTGGCAATATTGTTTGCTCCCTGCCCTTCCCCAAAGCCGTAGATCAGGCCGCCGGCATAGTTGATATCGGTCACGTCCAGATAGGGCGTATACTGACTCATATTTCTGGTATACGCCGCCTGATACAGGATCTCGCCGTAGGCCCAGAGCTTCGCGTCCTCGCCGCGCTTTTCCTCGAAATGGGTCTGAGCCGCGCCGAGGATGTTCGGCCAGTAATCGGAAGCAAAGTCCCCGTCGGTGGGGGTCTCGATGTGCTTGGCGGCGTCGAAGCGGAACCCGTCGACGCCGACGTCGATCAGCTCGATCAGGTAGTTGGCTACCATGTTCTGGACCTGGGCCGTCTCGGTCTTCAGGTCGGGAAGCTCGATGCAGCCGCGGACCGTGCCCTCTGTGGAGTTGTCCGTGCACTTGATATAGTCGCGGAAGTATTTATAGCCGCTGCCGTCCTTTTCCAGGAGCCAGTCGAGGCCGTAGTTCGCGACCTCGCCGCTGGGTGTGATCCAGAAGAGCTTGCCGCCGTCTCCCACCGGCTGTTCCGGATTTCCGCCGGCGTCATGGATGTCATTCCATCCGTTGCCCACATGGTTGGAGACGATGTCGACCACGACCTCGATCCCTTCCTCGTGCGCAGCTGTGCAGAGGGCTTCGAGCTCCGCCTTGCCGCCCAGATAAGAGTCGTCCGCGGTGGGGGCGATGCAGAACGAAACGGGCTGATACAGCGCCCACCAGTTTCCGGAGACCTGGTCGTCCCGTCCTTCCGCATGGTAACCCTTGGGCACCTGAGCGGGAGACGTCTGGACCGCGGTGAACCCGGCCGCCTTAATCGCCGGGAGGTTCTCGCGGATCTCGTCATAGGACCAGTTCCAGCAATGGAGGATGACCTTGTCGTCGGCGCCGGAATGGTCGCCCGGAACGAACGGGGCCTCGGACGTGATATAGGACAGGGTCATGGTGTCGTTGTCGTTCACCGTCAGAGTAAATTCGACTTCCTTGTTGCCGGGAACGTAGAGCTTATTGCGATCCGCCTCCGGGATCTCGGCTTCGTTGTAGAGGGTGGCGGTATTCACAAAGCCCTGCCAGCCGTTGGTCATATAGTTGACGTTTTCGGCGGTCTTGATATACGCGTAGCTGTCCTGGGCGAAGGTCGCGGTCAGCTTGCCGTCGACAAACTTATAGTCGTTGTCGTAGTAATCCGCGCCGTCGAAATAACCCACCAGATAGTAGTCGCCATCGACGGGGGTGGTAGGCGTCGGATCCTCGCCCTCGACCGTGTAGCTCAGGACGAGGGTGTCCTCTTCCTCGCCGGCCGTAAGCGTAAAGGTGATCTCCTTGTTGCCGGGAACAACGAGCTTGTTGCGATTCATCTCCGGGATCTCAGCCTCGTTGTAAAGGATGGCGGACTTCACTTCGCCCTGCCAGCCGTTGGTCATGTAGTTGACGTTTTCGCCGGTCTTTACGTACACGTAGCCGGTATCGGCGAAGGTCGTTGTCAGCTTGCCGTTTTCAAAGTGATAGTCCTCGCCGTAATAGTCCGCGCCGTCAAAGTAGCCGACCAGATAGAAGTCGCCCTCAACCGTGGACGTTCCGTCGTCATAGACGTCCCACTGGGCCTCGGCAGAACCGACGCCGACGAAGGAGGTGATAAAGTTCTTGCCTTCCACCAGAGGGATATCGCCGGTCTGATTGTAGACAATATCCGCCTCCGGAGTGTTTGGATTCGTACCCCAATCCTGCTCTGATCCCGGCTTGCACCGGCACAGGATCACGTGAGACCAGGATCCGGCGGGAACCGGACAGGAGAAAACCGTGGTTTCCTCTACGCGGGACATGTCCGCCCACTTGTAGCCGCTGTCGCCGAAGAAATAGGCGCGGGACAGACAGCCGCCGTCCAGCATGTCGTTGATCCACCATTCGCTGCCTGTGCAGCCGTTCAGATCCACGTAGAGCTTGGAGGTGCCGTCATACGTGATCCCGGCGGCAGTGACCATGGGAAGGACGCTGCAGGTCAGCACGATGACCAGAAGAATTGCAAGGAGTCGTTTCGACAAAGATTTCTTCATTCCATAACGCTTCCTTTCGTACAATATATGGTTACAATTTTCCTATTTAACCATTCATGAATATTTTACTCCGAATCAAGCCGTATGTCAATTTTTTTGTGAATAAGTTTTCAAAAAACACGGCGGGGATCCAACGATCCGCCGCCGTGTCTGTAACTTTAGCCGGCCTCCGTGCCGGGGTCAGCCGTTTGCCTGCTGCTTCTTCCACTCCAGGTAGTCGTCATAGCCGCAGAGCCGATCGATGATCCTGCCGTCGGGCAGGAATTCGATGATCCGGTCCGCCGTGGTGGAGAGCAGCTCGTGGTCATGGGAGGCCAGGAAGACGTTGCCGGGGAAGGCGGTGACGCCCTTGTTTACGGCCTGGATGGATTCCATGTCCAGGTGGTTGGTGGGCTGATCCAGCAGGATGCAGTTGGCGCCGGAAAGCATCATCCGGGAGAGCATCATGCGGACCTTCTCGCCGCCGGAAAGTACAGATACGGGCTTGAAGACCTCGTCGCCGGAGAAGAGCATCCGGCCCAGGAAGCCGCGCAGATAGACGTCGTCCTTCTTCTCGGAGAAGGGCCGCATCCAATCCACCAGCGATTCGGAATGGCCTTCGAAGTATTCGGTGTTGTCCTTGGGGAAATAGCTCCTCGAGGTGGAGACGCCCCATTTCACCGTGCCCTCGTCGGGCTCCAGCTCACCCATGAGAATCTTGAACATCACGGTCTGAGCCAGCTCGTTCTCGCCCACGAAGGCGATCTTCTGATTGCGTCCGGCAATGAAGCTGACCTTGTCCAGGAGCTTGACTCCATCTACAGTCTTGCTGACGTCTGTGACGAAGAGGACGTCCTTGCCCACTTCCCTTTCCCGGGTAAAGCCTACAAAGGGATAGCGTCGGGTGGAACACGGGATCTCCTCAAGAGAGATCTTGTCCAGCAGCTTTCGGCGGGCGGTGGCCTGCTTGGACTTGGACTTGTTGGCGGAGAAGCGGGAAATGAAGGCCTGGAGCTCGGCGATCTTCTCCTCGTTGCGCTTGTTCTTGTTTCGCATCAGGGCCTGGACCAGCTGGCTGGACTCATACCAGAAGTCATAGTTGCCCACGTACATCTTGATCTTGCCGTAGTCGATGTCCACAATGTTGGTGCAGACCGTGTTGAGGAAATGGCGGTCATGGCTGACTACAATGACCGTTCCCTCGTAGTCCAGGAGAAAGTCCTCCAGCCAGTTGATGGACTCAATGTCCAGATTGTTGGTGGGCTCGTCCAGCATAACGATGTCCGGCTTGCCGAACAGGGCCTGAGCCAGCAGGACCTTCACCTTGTCCCTGGGGTCCGTATCGGCCATCAGATCATAATGCTTGTTTACATCCAGGCCCAGACCCTGGAGGATCCGGCTGGCGTCGGATTCCGCCTCCCAGCCGTTCATTTCGGCGAATTCTGCCTCCAGCTCCGCCGCCAGGATCCCGTCTTCATCGGAAAAGTCGGGCTTTTCATAGATGGCGTCCTTCTGCTTCATGACGTCGTACAGGCGCTGGTTGCCCATGATCACGGTGTCCATCACGGTGAAGCGGTCATATTGGAACTGATCCTGCTTCAAGACGGACATTCGGACGCCGGGCTTGATGGCCACGTAACCCTTTGTGGGTTCCAGCTCGCCGGATAAGATGCGCAGGAAGGTGGACTTCCCTGCCCCGTTGGCGCCGATGACGCCGTAGCAGTTGCCTGCGGTGAACTGCAGGTCGGCGTGCTGAAAGAGGACGGAACCCGCAAACTGCATGCCGAGGTCGGATACTGTGATCATGTTGTCTTCTCCTTTGTTCGATTTCGGATCGTTGCCCGATGAAATACAAAGCCCGCCGTTCTCATCGCAGCGCGATCACGCTGAAATGAAAATGGCGGGCTATCGCTGTGAGTTCTTACAGCAGCTTTTTGACTGCCTCAACAGCTTCGGGAGAGGGGTGTTCCGCAAGCAGGGCCCGGACGGCGCCGATGAACCGCTCGTCGGTCGTCATATCGGGGTGACGCTCTTGAGAACGTCCATCGCGAATTCCAGATTGGAAACCACAGCCACATAGGTCCTGCCGTAGCCGCGTCCGCATCTGGTCAGTCCGTCGACCGCGATAACGCCCTTCTCGATCATGTTGTTGAGGATCAGATGGATCGAATTCGGATTCCAGTCCCGATCCGGCGTCAGTTCGATGATCTCCGGTCTGGACAAAGGGCGGCCTTCTCTCCATAAAAGCTGCATGATCTTGAACTCATTTGCTGAGAGAGGGTTTCTCATAATAGTCACTCCATGTATTATTTTTGCGGGGGTGATCCGGAATACTCATTCTGAATATACGCAGATGTAACCATTGTCATGCTACATGAATAATACATAGTTTATACCGCTCTGTCAACAAAAATCCGCCATAAATTGTAAATTATCAGTGAATACTCGTAATATTATACGATTCAATTATGTGGCAAAATATACATGCATGTATGCTATGCGTGAAACAACCAGTCCTTTCAACGCCTATGTTTTTGAAGATCGTATCTTCTGACGTAATCCATAGGATCCGCACCGGACAGCAGATACCGCTGCAGCAGCTGCGCGCAGACAAGGGTATCGCTGGCCGCGTTGTGGTGGTCCAGGGGCAGGCGGAAATGCGCGGCCATGGTGTCCAGCCGATGATCCGGCAACTCCGGCAGGAGCTTTCTGCCCATCCTGCAGGTACAGAGGTATTCGACCTCCGGCTTCCAGTCAATGCCGTAGGAGCGAAGGCAGGAGGCCAGCACGCCCAGATCAAAAGGCGCGTTGTGCGCTGCCAGGATCCCCTGCTCCAGATACGGACGCAGCGTCGGCCACAGCGTGCCGAAATCCGGACAGCCGCGGACCATCCGCGGCGTGATGCCGGTCAGCCGGATATTGAAGGCGTCAAAATGCGTCTGCGGGTCCACGAGGGTGTAAAAGCGGTCGCTGATCTCGCCGCGGTCCAGAACCACCACGCCAATGGCGCTGATGCGATCGTTGGCGGCGTTCGGCGTTTCCACGTCAAGGGCCGCAAAGCGTTCCGGCGTCTGCATGGTCCTCCCCTTTCTCCGGCTCCCGCCCCAGATAGCGGAGCAGCGCCGGCAGCGTTTTCAAGGCGGCATTCCTGCCTGCGAGATAGGTATCGGTCAGCTTGTTCGGATCGTGGGACAGCCGGGAAACCGGCAGCGCCTGCTCCGGGCAGATCACGAACAGGTCTCCGTCCCGTTCCATACGGAACGCCTCCAGCTTGCTTTTCATATAGTCCGCAGCCCGGCGCTCCATGATCGGATACAGCGCAGGATATTTGCGCAGCATGAGCTTGCCGGCAGCCGTTGTCCGGCTCCGCTTTTTCATGTAGCCGCGGGGCTGGGTCAGGATCGCGACGTTCTTCGCAAAGCAGAGCCGCCGCAGGAATCCCACAGGGATCGGATCGGCGATGCCGCCGTCGAGATACCGTCTGCCTTCCAGGGCCACCGGCTTGGAGAAAAACGGCATGGAGGCCGAGGCCCGGAACCAATCGAACGTATCGTCTTCGATCCGGTCACAGCGCCTGTAGACCGCCTTGCCGGTATCGACGTCCGTACAGACCACGTAGAACGCCATGGGATCCGCGTTATAGGCGGCTTCATCAAAGGGATCCAGCTGCTTCGGGATCCGGTCATAGCAGAACTCCGCGCCGAACAGATCCCCCGTCCTCAGAAGGGAGCGCAGCGAGCAATAGCTCGGCTCCTTGCAGAAGCGTAGATTGTAGCGGATCGCCCGACCGATCTGCCGGGATTTCAGATTGCAGCCAAAGGCAGCGCCTGCGGAAACGCCCACCGCCGCGTCGAAGCGCAGACCGCGCTCCATCCAGACGTCCAGTACGCCGGCGGTGAACATGCCGCGGAGTGCGCCGCCTTCCATCAGAAGTGCGGCTCCGGGCTTGATTTGCTCCATGATTCCTTCCTTTACACGTGTATCGTTTCAATCGTCTGTCATATAGATGGCGATGCGCAGCTCCAGCCAGCCGTTTTTCCATCGCTTTCCGCGGATGATTGCAAAGAGCAGCTTGCCTGCGTCCATCAGCCTTGCCAGGATCTGGTTGTCCTGCCTGGGCACATAACCGACCTTGAGCCCGTCCCGGTTGAAGATCTTGATGGCGTTGTGATCGGAAGGGTTGTCCGGTACGCGGATGAGCGCCAACCGGTCGCCCTCCCGCAGGAAGGGCTCCAGATCCTCCATCCCGGCCACATGGCTGGTGCCGGCGACCACGGTCTCCAACAGCAGGATATCGCTGGAATACGGGATCGCCGCGGCGGTTTCTACGGCGGCATGCAGCACGCTCAGAAAGCCGTCGTCCCGTTTCGTGAGCTCTTTCATAGATCCGCTTCCTCCGCCTGCAGCATCTGTTCGGCCGCGTCGGCGTAGGCCTTTGTTTTGCCGCGAAAGAGCAGGATCTGCTGCTCCAGCTCTTTCTGTTTCGCCTTTGCCTGCTCCTCGTCTTCAAGATAGACGCGCATCGTATAGGGATACTGCTGCTTGATCCGCTCCAGCTCCCTGTTGAAAAATTTGACGCCGGCGCGGAGGTTCCGCACCTTCTGCCGCAGCAGATCCAGAGAGCTGATTTCTTCTTCCGCAGCGCTTTCTTCGGTACTCCTGGCGGAGGTCTCGCAGACTGCGCGCAGCGTCCGCAGATCGCCGGCGCGATAGGCGCGGATCGCCCTGTCCAGCTTCCGGCAGTCCGCCTCGTCCGCCTCCGGGTGCAGATCCGGGTGCAGATTTTTGACCGCCTGCCTGTAAAGCCGCTTGAGCTCCTTTCTGCCGCTTTCGCTGAGTCCCGGTCCCTTCCTGGGCGTGACGGCGCTCATCACCTGCTCCATCTTCTGCTCCAGCGCCTTGCGGTGCTCTTCCAGCTGACGGTCCAGCTCCTGCTCGATGCGATCCTCATCCGGCCGCTGCCGGCGGTTGACCTCGGCACGGATCATCGCGGTCCGTTTCTTGGCTCTCAGGCATTCGCAGTAGGCCTCATAGTGCTTGAGCTCCAGCGCACCGAATCGCCGAAGATAGGCCGATTCGATCCTCCGGCAGGTGATCTGCTCCAGCTCATCCTTCTGCAGCAGCAGAGCGGTCAGCTCCGCCTGCAGTCTGGCGGCTTCTTCTTTCAGCGCGAGATAGTCCGGATGCTCAACGGCGGCATTCGGTCCGGACACGTAACATTGCTCCATGGTCTTCCCTCTTTTTCTCTGTCGGGCAGGGCTCTATCTGAATATTAATCATAGTGGATAAACGGAAAAAAGTCAACCTCGTTCCGGCAGGAACTGAAAACAGGTATAAAAAGACTGCCTCAAAGGAGATTTGAGACAGTCTGTGATCACGCTCTGGGATGGAATTTGTTGTAGACCGATTTGAGATTCTGCTTGACCAACTGGGCGTAGATCTGTGTGGAGGAGATATCGCTGTGACCGAGCATCTCCTGGATCGATTTCAGATCGGCGCCGTTCTCCAGCAGATGCGCCGCGAAGCTGTGCCGAAGCGTGTGGGGCGTGATGTCCTTCTGGATGCCGGCGGTCTGCTGATAGTGCTTGATGATCTTCCAGAAGCCCTGGCGGGACATCCGCTCGCCGCTGAGATTGACAAACAGCGCGGCTTCCATGGGATCGGCGATCATTCCCGGACGGACCTGATTGAGATAGCTCTGGAGCGCTCTGACCGCCGCGGGATACAACGGGATCATCCTGGCCTTCCCGCCGCTGCAGCGGATAAAGCCGGCGGGCAGATTGACGTCCTCCACGTTCAGGGCGATCAACTCGCTGACGCGGATGCCGGTGGCATAGAGGAGCTCCAGCATCGCCTTGTCACGGAAGCCCTTGGGATCGGTGCACTGCGGCTGATCCAGCAGCAGCTCGACCTCTTTGCCGGTGAGGATCTGCGGCAGTTTTTTCTCGACCTTCGCCAGGTGGATATTCCTGACCGGGTTCGCTTCGACCTGCTGCGAAGAAACCAGGAAGCTGTAGAAGCCCTTCAGCGAGGCAAGGCTGCGGGTGACGGTGGCGGCGGATTTTCCGTTGTTCGTGAGCCATGCGAAATAGACCTCGGCCTGGTCCTTGGTGACCTTGTCAATGGTCAGGTTCAGGTGGGAAGTCACATATGTATCAAATTGTCTGATATCGCGCATGTAAGAGGCGACTGTGTTCGCCGAGGCCTTCTTATTGTTGAGCAGGAAGTCCTCATACAGGGCAATACTATCCATCATGTTGATTCGCTCTTTCGTAACAGTATCAATCTATCAGTGCGTCTGCAAGCAGTACAAGCAGGGACGCAGAAACATGCAGGGGGATCAGCAGCCTGCCGACGGGGCTTTTCAGCCCGCGGGGATCGGAAAGGAGGGTTGCGGCAGAGAAAAAGGAGACCGGAAGCGGCAGCACCGCACGCAGAGCCGTGGTACCTACCAGCTCCCCAGACAGGCAGCCGGCGCCGGCACAGCAGCAAAGAACAAAGCAGACCAGCAGGCCTTTGCAGAAAAACAGTGCGTAGATCAAACGCTTCCGTCCGAAAACATAGGCCGCGAAGGTCGCAGCCGGAAAGAGAAGCGACAGGAAAAGCCCGCGCAGCGAGGCGGCGCCGTTTTGTAACTGAGATCCTGTCTGAAGCCATTCCGGCGCGGTTTTCACTACGGTTTTCGCGCACAAAGCTCCCGCCAGTGCTCCGATCAGCACAGCGGTCAAAAGACGGAGGACGCAGAATCTGCGGTCCTCCAAAGGATCCATCATTCGGTTCAGAATATCCATAAGCCCTCAATCATCCAGATATTGTGGTGTATCAGCGAGCCGGATACAAGTGCTTGTGTAGCGTTATTTCTACCGCTGCGGATATTCCTCTACGCTGATACTATAATCGAAATTATGATTTTTTTCAAGGGTTAATCCCTATTTTGTGATTTTTTGTGAATTATTTACAGATATTATGTTAACGGTATTATGTTAACATAGTGACCAAATCAAAATATAGTTCAATTCCCCTGCCGCCGGACACCATATCTTGAATCCGACTTGTGATTTTCGGCCCAATATCCATTGGTCAATAAGCACAAAAGCGAAATCCGTCTCAAGCTGCTCTCTGCCTTTTCATCCCGATCAGGATTGCCAAGACCGCCGCTCCCGCGCAGATAGCGACGGCGTCCGGTCTGAAGCTTACGCTGCCTGTCAGCAGATAGCCGCTCAGCAGCAGACAACCCAGCTCCAGCACAGCCGCGGCCGCCGCGGATTGGGCGAGCCTTCTCCTGCAAAGCAGACCCGTGACCAGGCAGCCGGCCGGCATGCTCAGACACAAGCTCACCGTCCTGATCCAGCCGAAGTCCTCCGCAGCCACAGTTCCGTTGTTGAGCAGCAGCGCAAACACCGTCGCCGCAGCCGCAGTCAAAAACACAAACACGATCACGCCGATCAGCACAGGCTTCCACCCTCCCCTGTTCTGATCCGGCATTTTGAATCCATGCTTCCTCATCTGCACCACTCCTTTCCTTCGATTCTATGAACCGGCGCCGCGCCGCATGCACCAGAGGCAAAAAATCATCGGATCTTTCTGCGTCCCCTGTTGCAATTTCTTTCTCCGTTCGCTATACTGGAGGCGGAGGGATCGTTGCATGGCTATCTATATGAAACCGCATCAGACCCGCGCTGCTCTGTATATTCGGACCGACCCCGCGGATCCCGTTCAGCTGTCCGCCAAACTACAGGAACAGGCGTTGAAGGATTATTGCGCCAGCCAGCGTGTTTCCGTTATGAAGACCTTTGTCTTTGAATGCGGAGACGAGGAATCTCTTCGCCGGATCGAACAGCTTCTTCCGACGCTTCAGCCGGAGATCAACACCTTGGTTGCGCTCCGTTTTCATCGCTTTTCGAGAAACCTGCTGGAGCTGACGCAGATCAGCATGCGCGCCAGGACGGAATTCCACGTCGATTTATACAGCGCGGAATTTGTCTCGCCGCTATGGGGAAATCTGCACAATGTGGGCAATCTCTGAGCGCAAAAGAGGACCGCTTAGCGGTCCTCAAACGTTTTATCGATTTGTTATTTTTCTCCTTTTATGCGAAAAGAAGAGGACCGCTTTGCGATCCTCTTCTTTTGGTGGAGACTGCTGGACTCGAACCAGTGACCTCCTGCGTGTGAAGCAGGCGCTCTAACCAGCTGAGCTAAGCCTCCATACGCATGGTATTATATCATAAGATTCCGAAAAATCAAGTCTTTTTTCTCGGTTTTCCATAATGAAAAACACAAAGCGAAAACCCCGCCGACTTCGTTGCCAGGGTTTTCGTTTTGGCAGAGTTGAGAGGCTCTGATACGAACCCCCGTCACTCCTGTCGGGGGCCCCATCGAAGCTTGCTTCGATGGGTAAAAGGAGGAGCCCCGCAGCACAGCCGAAGGAGGCCCGGCTCTTACGAAACCGGGA
>JAEEGL016080904.1_pt1 | contig 15895 bp, 7 predicted proteins | sample 9134231 | NCBI WGS metagenome assembly JAEEGL01 (sample SAMN16246548, study PRJNA631951) | gut metagenome | biome: gut microbiome; feature: rumen; material: fiber-attached | host: Bos | place: Iran: Karaj | collected 2018-10
CATGTTTCGCAGCATTTTCCTCTTTAGGAAAAGATGATAAAGATGCCTGTCGTGGAGTTTTAACAAAAAAATGTGGAAGGGAATTAGATTATAGATGTAAAGAAAGTGGATTTTATGATGTAATTTTGCAAAATCCAGTTGCTGATAATATTTTACCTCAAAATTGTTTAGAAATTTTAAAAAATAACAGTGAATTAAATTATTATTATAATGATAATGCTTGTTTAAAATGGTTAGAAGTTTATTTAATTAAAAATGGGTTAATTATTAAATCAAGTGCAATGGGTAGTTTTAGTTTATTAATGCAATCCGCTTCTAAAGGATATGATTCAATAAATACAAGATTAATGTCTGTTTTTGGAGATAATGAAAAAAATATTTCAATTGCTCAATTACCTAGTAACGATTTTAATCCAAAATTAAACAATTTTAATATTCAAAATATTAGTTCTAGTGGAGATTTTATAAATAATTTAATGTCTCAAGTTGATAAAACATTTTATTTACAAATAGATCATTCAAATAATATAAAATTCTCTTACATATTTTTACTTTTAATATTATTTTTATTTAACTAAATAATAAAAATACATTAATTAATAATTTAATATGCATATAAATAGAGATAAATATAATATATATATTAATTAAAAAATAAATATAAAAAATAATTATATATATATAAATTAAAATATAATGGATTCATCCTCTTCATCAATTCAAAATCTTCCTCCAGCTCAACCACAAAGTCAATATGTAACTCAAAAAAATGGAATTTCTAGAGAAAGAGTAATAAATTCAAGTCAAATAACTATAATAGAAGATTTAATAAAATGTTCAATTTGCCTTGAAATTCTATGTAAACCATATGAATGTGAAATATGCGGTTCTTTATTTTGTGAAGATTGTATTGCAGAATGGATAAATATTAATAATTCATGTCCAATGAAATGTAAAAATTTTAAATTAATTCAAGCTCGTCCAAACACAAGAAGAATGTTAAATTTAATTAAATTAAAATGTATTAATTATCCTGAATGTTCTTATACATGTGAATATTGGAATATGTTTGACCATGAAATTAAATGTCCTCATCAAAAAATAAAATGTCCAAATTCTCCATGCGATTTTCAAGGTAGTTACAAAGATTTACAAAATCATTTATGTTTACTTTGTCCTTATTTAAATATTGAATGTGGATTTTGTAAAACAAAAATTCAGAGAAATCAATTTGATTCACATTTAGAAGAACATTGTAGAGATCGAACATTTAATATTTTAAATTGTTCAAATTGCGATTCGAATGAAAATTTACGAAGATGCTTATGTAAAAAAAGTTTCTGCTTGAATTGTTTAAAAAATGGAAAAAATATGGATTGTTTAAAAACTTGTTATTTATTTCATACAGGTCTTAATAATACAACTAATATATATAATATATCAAAATATCCTTTACCTAAAAATTTTGAAGCTAAATTGTTATTTACTTCTGTTGATTGGGTGAGAACTGGAATAACATTTAATAAAGAAATTATAAATGATCAAACTGATGTTAATTGTCCTCATTTTGATATTTATTGTATTTTAGAAGATTTAGTGCAATTTTATACAAAAAAAAGTGGATGGAAAAATTGTTTTAATAAAGGAGGAAGAGCTTTAAAACCTGGAGATACTATGACAATTACTTTACATAATGGTGAAATGAGATATGCTGTTAATGATATGGATTTAGGAAGTTTTATTAAAATTGATATGAGTAATAAAAATGAAATGTTTTTATTTGTTCATACTAGAAATCCCAAATCTAAAGCTGAAATTGTGTACATTTGTGAAACTTTTAATTAAAGATATATTCTTATTATATATATATATTTTTTTAAATATAAAATTTAATTTATAAATAATTATATTTGATTTTATTATTTTATTATTTATAAAAAGTAAATTTTTATATATTTAAATAATAATAAATTTTAAAAATTATATTTTATTTTAAATTAATAAGTTTTATATATATTATTTAATAAAATATATTTAAAATAAGTAATTAAATATATTTTTTTTTATATTTTAATTATATTTTAAGTTTTAATGAATTAATTTATAATTTAATATTAAATTTACAAAAAAAATTATTAATTTAATTATTATTATATATAAACATAATAAGTTTTTATTTGAATAATTTTTCAAATAAAAAATTTATAAATTTATAAATATAATTTCTATTATCTATTCAATATTATTTAAAATTATTATAATTAAAAACTATAATCATAAAAATAATTAAAAATTAATCAATTTCATATAAAAAAATTATCATTAATAAATAATATAAATAATTAAATATTTTAATAATAATAAAAAAAAATAATGTTATACAATTATATGAATTTATACAAAATTTATTTTTAATTTACAATAAAAAATTATAATTTAAATTATTTATTTTTTTTCATAATATAAATTAAATTTATTTCTTTCTGTTTCATAAGAAACATAAAATTTCATTAAATAATTATCATAAATTTCCAAAACACCTTCTTTTTTATTATAATTTTTTCTTGCTTGTTTAATTTGAATATTTTTCCAATTTGGATTAAAAAATCTCGCAAAAAATTTTGCATTAGTAAAATTAATATAAATTTTTTGTATAAAATAAAACGAATTCATAACACTAAAAAACGAATAATAAAATCCCATAATAGTTTTTGTTGAAGGAATAGTAATATTTTTTGCATTATTTTTTTTTGTCATAAATTCTTCAAATTTTTTCCAATCAAATAAATTATTTTTTTCTTTATTTTCTAATAAATTTTTTTTATCTTTAATATTAATTAAAATTCCAATTACACATCGACAATTTTCTTTATTTTTTATTTTTTCAGGATTGTCATAAAAAATTCCGAAAGGTTTAAAATAATTATTTAAATGAAAAGTTTTTTTAATTTCTTTGAATTGTTTTAAATAAGGAAAAATATTATTATAATCATCTTTTTTTGCTATGTAAAATAATTCACTTTCTTCAAACTCTTCTAAACTAATTTCTATTCCGTTTGTTGTAAAAAAAAACCCAAAAACAAAAACAAATAACCAAAATAAAAAGAAAATTATTCCATATTTTATTCTTATATAAAAACATAATAAATTTAAACCTCCTAAAATTATTAATTCATAATTCATTTTAAATTTAATTAATTAATTAAAATATATTAAAATATTATTAATTATAATAATGTAACAAATTATTTACAAAAATTGTTAATTATTGTTTTTATTATTTTTCTTTATATTTTTTGAAAAATGTTAGTTAATATAATTTATAAAAAAAAATAAATAATTTTTTATATTTTTTGTTTTTTATTTTTATGAAAATAGAATATAAAAAAAATGTAATAATCATTATTAAAATAATGTAAGAAATTATTACTTCAATTAATTCAACAGAATCATATAAATTAATTATATCTTTAAAAACATAATAATTATATGTTTCACATATATATTGAAGAACATAATCAAAATCCATAGTAATTCTTTTAATATAAGATAATTGAAAAAAATTATAAATATTATTTACATTTTTTTCCAATAAAGCAAAATCTAAAAAATTATTTGTCAATTCTTGAAGAATAAAATCTAATTCATTTGTTAATCCATATTTTTCAATTTCTTTTGAAGTATGATGACAATATAAAAATTTTTGATATAATTCAGAAAAATATTCATAAACATCATAATAACTTTTTTCTAAATTATATAAAGAACCTTCACTGGCCGCAATACAAATATTATCTTTAATACTAAATAAATTATCCATTTTTTTAACATTTTTTAAAATAGTTGTTTTTTTATTTTCAAAAATTCTTATATTTTGTTCAATAATTGATGCCTGAAAATATAAATTAACATAAAAAGAAGATGATAATTGTAATAATTGTGTGTAATTATTAATATTTTCTTTAATTTCATAATAATTTAAATAATCTAAAGAATAATGTGGTTTATATGGAATGAAATTAACATCATTTCCAATGACACTTTCTTCAGCATAAAAAACTAATTGTAAAAAAGATGTAATTCTTTCTAAATAATTCATTCCAAGAATGACTGAATTTGAAAAGTTATTTTTTGAAAATTTTGAATAGAAAATATTTATTATTATTAATATTAACATTAATATTAAAAATCCTATTAAAATTCTAAATGAATATCTTAATGATCTTGGTAATATTAATTTTTTTTTAATATTTTTTGATGTTATCATTACTGTTGAAATGTTATTTTCATTTATGTTATATTCATTAAATAAAATTGATGTTCTAATTTCTGTTGTTTTTCCTAATTTTTCATGAATATCAAAATTTTCATTATTATTTTCATCTCCATAATTTTTTAATGTTTTAAGTTTTTTAATTTTTAATTTTTTTTTTTCAGGTTTTAAATTTTTTTTCTCATCTAATTCAACATTAAATTTAACTTTTTTATCATATTTTTTATCAATTTTTTCAAATTTATTAATATTTTCTCCATTAAAACATTCAATTAATTTTTTATAATAAATAACTTTTTTTTCAACTTTTTTTTCTTCAGTTTTATTACTAACATCACTATTAAAAATATTTTTTAAAATAAAATAAACTTCATTTTTATCTTTATTTAATCTTTTCCAAACAAAAATAACATGAATAAATATAAATAAATATAAAAATAAACAAAAAATAACAACAAAAATATAATAATTTTTATAATAATCTAATAAAATATTTGTTGATTCTTTAATAATAGAATCAAAAGGACTTTTATAATTATCAAACATATTTTCAGTCATATAAATATACAATTCTTCTTGAATAGTTGGATTTTCAGTAATATTTTTATTAAGAAAATTCATTTCTAAAAAATATGAAATATTACAAAATCCATCTTTTAAATAATTTTCTGTTGCTAAATAAATTAATAAATCAATTTCTGATAATAAATTTGATTTTTTTTGTATAAAATCCCAATTTTTTTTAATTTTATTAAATTCTCGAGTTTCATATAATTTATCATATAAAAATTTTAATTTATTATTATTGTTTGTTTTGAATAAAAATAAATATAAATTTGTAATGTCTTTTCTTAAATTATCAATTTTGCTTTTTAATTTAATTTTTGAATATGATGATAAATTATTATAATATAAATCAAAACAATAATTAATTGAATTTAATCCAATGAAAAAAATATCTGATTTAATCATTTCTAATGTTGTGTTACATTGAAATAAAATTTTATGTGTGTCTATTTTTGACATTTTCATTGATAAAAAAATAATGGCAAGTAAAATTAAAATAAAATTATTTAATATATAAAAAATTTCGTTAATATTTGAGATTTTATTTTTTGTAAATTTTAATATTATTTCTTTATTTTTTTGAAATTCTTCATGTTTTTTTTTCTCTTCTTCTTTTCTTTTAATTTCATTTTCTATTGTTTCTAATATTATTGAATTATTTTTTGTTTTATTTTCATTTTGTTGATTAATTTTAACTAAATTTGGATCTTTATTTACATTTTTTTCTTTTAATAAAAATAAATTAGAATTATTATTATTCATTGAAGTATTTAAATTTTCATCATATTCATCACTTTTATTACTTTTTTTAGATTTTTTATGAAACAAACTCGAACCTAAAAAATTACTTTTTTTATGATGATTTTTTACATTATTTGTGCTATTATTTTTCTTTTTAAAAAATTCATTATTATCAATAAAAATATCTTCATTATCATTATTATTATTATTTTCTTTAGGATCTTCTAAAATTATATTTTTATCATTATTAATTTTACTTTTTTTTTTATTATTTTGTTCAAAATGTGTTTTTCCTCTTTTAAACATTAAAGTAAATTGAGGATGTTTAACATCTTTTAAAATACTATTTTGAAATGTAATTGGTTTTTTAAGACTAATAGTTGGACTATCACCATCATCGAATAATTTATTAATATCATTAATATTAACTTCTTCTTTTAATTTAACTAAAATATATTTTCTATTTCCAATACATTTTAAAAAATATTGAACTTCAATTAATTTTTTTTTTACTTTCGGAATAATTACATGTTCATAACTAATAAAAGTTTCATTTATTGAAATTAATGATTTTGAACCTAAATTATATCTTTTAGATAAACATTTTATTTTATTTAATAAATCTGTGTTTAATTCTTTGTCTAAAACTGATTTTGATATGTTTAATAATCCTTTATTTATGTTATTTTCAGTTATTTTATCATTAAATTTGTAGATTTTATTAAATAATTCTTTTGAATGTTTTTTATCTTCTCTGCTAATAAACATTTTATCGTTTGTTGGAATTTTTGAAAATATTCTAAATGATAAATCTTTTTCTTCTAAATTTTGAATGTTATTATTTGCGTCTTTTTTGTATTTTGATAATAAAATATTAAATTTTTTTTTTAGTTTTTCTTTATCAATTCCGAAAAAATCACAAAAATTAATGTTATTTGTTATAAAAAAATCTAAATCAAAATAAAAATATTCTTTGAATAATTTTGCTATGTTTAAAAAATTAAAATTTTTATCTAAAAAAATTACATAATTTAAATAATTACTATCTTTTTTTTGTTCATCTAAGAAATAAAAATCACAAATTATACTAAAAATTTTAGAAACACTCGGAAATTGTTGACAATTAAATAAAACATCAATAATTTTTTTATTTTTATCTAAAATATAAGAACTTCTATTTTTAATAAATCCATTTTTAATAAAAATAAATTGCTTCATTATTAAATTATGTTCTTTTGATATAAAAGAAGGTAATAATTCATTAAAATCCATTCCTTTTATATTTTCAAAATTATAACCTAAAATTTCACATAAAATAGAATTTATATAATTAATATTAAATGTATCTAATTTATTTAATGTTATTATCATCGGATATTTCATATGAAATTCATAATAATCAAAATCTAAATTTTTATAAACATATTTAAATTTATCTTTTATTAAAAAAAATCCTTTTAATTTATTTGGAATTTTTTTATGTAAAATTAAAAAATAATTTGTTAATAAATAACACATTTCATTGTTTTTTATTATTTCTTTGTTTTTAAATTCACTTTTATTTCTTATTATTAATTTTAATATTTTATCATTTTTTTTTATTAATTTACAAGAATTTACAAAAATTTGAAATGAAACTTTATTTAAAGTAATAATTTTTGAATTTTTGTTAATTTCTCTTCGAAAAGCAAAAATTTTAGCCAAATTTTCAAAATTTATTTTAATAATTAATTTAATAATTTTTTCATATTTTAAATAATGAAAAAAATTTTGCACATTTTTTATATTTTTATTATCTTTAAAAAAAGAATCATCATTAATATTAAATTGTTTTTCATCATTTTTTTCAAATATTTTATATTTTTTAATTTCTGAAATAATTTCTTTTTTAATTTCATATAAAAAATATTGAGTAATAAAACTTAATTTAATTTTTGTATTTAAATATTTATTCGCAACATATAAAGCAAAATTATATCTTCTTCTAATATGAAATAAATATTGACAATGTAAAACAATTAAATCTTCATAACTTTCAGCGAAATTTTTATTTTCATAATCTTCATATATTTTATTATTTATTTCTTGTTCTCCTAAAATTGTATAAATTTTAAATAATTCTTTTTTATTATATGTTATTAAATTAGACACTATTTTTTTAAATATTATTGAACAATAGCAATTTTCGTTTTTACATAATTTTTTATGATCATTAAAAATATCAAAAAAATAATTTGAATTGCTTTGTTCGTTTTTATTAAAATTTAATATTTCTGTAATATAAATGTAAATTCCTGCGATGTATAATGAAGAATTTTCTTGTTTTTCAAATAAATTTAAACTTAAATGATACTTGAAATAATTTATATTAATATTTAATAATAAAGTTTCTAAAAGAAATGCTAAAAATAATTCACTTATAAATTTACTTAAAACGTTGCTTCCGGTCACATCATTAGATTCTTTTATTTTATATGTAATTATAAATTCAAATATTGAACTGTTCCATGTAAAACAAACAAAAAATAAATTTAATAAAGGAATGAATGAATAAAAATAAAATCTAAATTTTTTATAAGAAAATAATAAAAAAATTGTAGTTAAAAATAATGAAAAAGCATTTAAAATATATCTAAAAGTTTTTTTTGTATTTTTATTTAATAAAAAACTAACACTAATCAAAGGTTGAAACATTGAAAAAATTACTATTAAAAATTTAATTAATTTATTATTATATAAATCAATTCCATTTCGTGAAAATAAACTTTTAATATCATTAAGTTCTAAAATTAAAATTTCATAAATATAAATAATAATAAAAGAAAAAATATTTAAAACACAAATAATATGAATATTTAAATAAATTTCATTATTTAAATAATTAAAAAAATATTGTTTATTTTTTTCACTTAAATAAAATTTTTCATTTGAATTTAAAATATCTTTTTTTATAAAAGGTGTAATAATTCCTATTGATAAATATTCGCCTAAATGTTGATTTATAGTTGAAATGTATAATAAATAATATGCTAAAATTTTAACAAAAAAATATAAATGTTTTTTATTAGATAAATATTTATTTAAATATAAATTTGTATTACCTTTTGAATTTAAATAAACTTGTTGAATTTTTTTATAAATTATATAAAACAAAAGAAAAAAAATAATATTCGAAATAAAAATTATTATACAAAAAGTTTGATAATAATAATTAATAAATTTATATGTTTTATTAAATAATAAAATTTTTGAAAAAATTGTATAAAAACTTTTAATATTATTTTTTTCTTCATAATTTTTTAAATTTTGAGTTGATAAAATTAAACCATTAAATTTAAAAAAAAAATAAATTGAATAAAATATTTTATTATTAGTTAAATTTGTTCTTATTAAAAATACAATTTTTCTTAATGAACGTCTTTCCATTGTTATTTTTAACTAAATAAAATAGAAAATAATTATTTTTAATGAATAAAAAAATAATTATTAATTTTTATTAAAAAAAATATTTTGTATTAAAGATTTAAATGTCTTTATTTTCTTTAAATTTCGATGAGAATTTTATTTTAATAATAATATGTTCAATATTTAATTTCATTTTAGATCAAACATCAATAATAAATTTTAAAAAATATAATAATGAAACTGATAAAATGTTTCCTTTTGTTATTTTATATTTAAGCAAATGTTTTTTTATAGTAATTTTATATTTTGAAAAAAAAACTAATGATTATACAAAACAAAATAAAATATTAAAATTTATTACTGGTTTGGGATTTTCTATAAATGAAGAAATTGAAACGAGAGATTTAACAATAAAAAATTATTTAATTTTATTTTTTTGTTCGATTTTGGATATTTTTAATTATTATTTACCTTATTTTTCAAAATATGAAATTAATAATCAATTTTTTGGAATTTTTTTTATTTTTTCAATGATTTTTAATTATTTTATATTGAAAAAAAATTTTTATGTTCATCATTATTTTTCAATAATTTTGATGATTTTTCTTTATTTTTTTTATAGTATTTTAGTTTATAATATTTTAAATGAAAAGTTTGAATATAATTTAATTTTAACAATTTTTAGTCCGATTTTTTTAGCATTAAAATCAACATTAGAAAAACATTTAATTGAAAATCATCATTTAAATAGATTGTATATTTTATCATTTCAAAGCATTTTTCTTTTAAGTGCGTTTTTATTATTTAATTTATTAAATTTATGTTTTGATGTTGTTGATTTGAAACAATTTTATTCAAATTATTTTAAAAAATGTGAAAATTTTAATGTTTTTTTGTATTTGATTTTAATTATTAGTTTCTTTTTTAAAAATAGTTTAGAAATTTGTATTTTATCTTTGTATTCTACTGTTTTTATTGACATTCCTGATGATTTGGGTGATTTTATGGTTTCGTTTTATAATTTAAATAGTTTGAAAAAGAGAATTGGAAAATTTTGGATTTTGTTAATTCCGATTATTAATTTAATATTTATTTTTCCGCTTTTTACTTTTACTGAATTAATAATATGTAATTTTTGTGGATTGAATAAAAATATTGAAATTAAAGAAGATTATTTTAAAAAAGTTGGAGATAAAAATTTATTAATTGAAAAAGAAAAAGATTTTAAAATTGATTTTTAAATAATTTTTTTATATTATTAGTTTTAATTAATATTTAATTAAATAATAATAATAAAAATTTAATTAAATTCAAAATTTTTATTATTTTATAAATAAAATTATAATAAATATTAAAATAATAATAATAATAAATAATAATAATAATAATAAAAGAAATTAAATAATTATAAAAAATATTATTTATACTAATAAAAACTATAAATTTTTTTTTTTATTAGTTTTTTTAATTTGATTTTTAACAAACCAATCATCATTTAAAAATTCATTAATATCAATTCTTTTTTCCGGATTTTTTTCCAAACATTTTTCAATTAAATTAATAACCATTCTACTTCTTCCTTCAAAAAATTCTTTAGCAAATTCATGATGAGAAAAAACTATTTTTTTTCCAATTAATTCATCATTTAAATTTTCATCATCAAAAGGTAAAATTCCACTTAATAAATAATATAAAATAACCCCAATCGACCAAACATCAACTTTAAAATCATAAGGTTTATTCGTATAAACTTCAGGAGCTAAATATGTAACAGTTCCCATTAAATCATTGACAGTTTCTTCATAACCTAAAGTTACAGTCAATCCAAAATCGATAATTTTTAATGAATTTATATCATTATTTTTTCCAAAAACAATATTTTCTGGTTTTAAATCTCTATGAACCATTCCATAATTATGTAAATATTGAATTGCTTTTCCTATTCGATAAATAATTTTTGCTATTGTTTTTTCGGGGACGTTTGTCATTGGTTCTTGATCGCATATGAATTTTATTAAATCTCCTCCTTCTAAATAATCCATAACCATAAAAATTTTATCTTCGCTTTCGAAATAATCAATTAATTCTACTAAATTTGGGTGGTGAATTAATTTTAATATTGAACTTTCTCCTTCCATTATTATTAAATCTCGATATTTAATTTTTTTTTTTAATACTTTTTTTACAGCGAAAATTTTTCCGTTTGATTTTTTTATACATTTTTGAACTGTTGCAAAATCACCTTCGCCTAAATTTTCTTTTAATTCATAATAATCTTCGAAATCGAAATTTTTTATTATTTCTTTCATTTTATTTAACCATTTGTTACGAATTTTGTCTGAAATAAAATAAAGATATAAATAATTGTTGTTTGAAAATGAAATTTTAATTGGAAAATATGAAATTTTATTTATGTTTACTTTATCAGAAGATGTTAAAAATGTGTTTCGAAAATTAAATAAATTTACAAAATCATTTTTAAGATTCGATGAGAAAAATAATAAATCAAAACCTTTTATGCAACAATAAAATCGCTTTAAATCAAATTCATTTTTATCGTATTTATAAATGTAATCTTCAATTTGAATTGATAATTTTGGAAGATTATTATCAAACATTTCATTATTTTTATTATTAATTGAAGGAGAATTATTAACATTATTATTATTAACATTATTACTATTACTTTTTTCCATTAATTTAATTTTTTTTGATGATTCTGGTAAAGAAAATCTTAATAATTCTTTAGAAGATAAAATTTCAAAGTTTTTATTTTCGTTATTATTATTATTATTATCATCATTTTCATCTTCGCATAAAATAAAATCATCAATTTCTTCTTCAACTTCTTTTTCTTTTTCTATGTTTTTTTTTATATAATCAGAATTTGGAGAGAATTTTGAATATTTTATTACGGGACTTAATTTATATTTAACATTTGCATTTACGAGATTTAAATTAGAATGACTATTTAAAATTGATTTTTTAAATAAATTTGTTCCTTTCATAATGTTTGTTGTGCTGCCTGAAATATTTTTTTTTAATATTGTATTATTAGAAATTTTGTTATTAATATTATTATTATTAAAGAATTTTTTTTTTGTTGTGCTGAATAAAAAATTTTCTTTTGTTTGATTTAATTTTACTGAGCTTGATGAATGAAATAAATTGCTTGTTTTTTCATTTTTTGGTTTTGGTGTTGCGTTTATAAAATCTTTTGTTTTAATGATTTTTTGATGTTGATTTTGATATTCTTCGAAATTTTTAATTTTTGTATTTTCAAATAGATTTTTTGTGCTCGAAGATTTTTTTCTTAAAGATAAAGAACCAAGAATAAAATTATTATTATTATTTTTTTTTTCATTTTCTTCAAAAATATTTTTAGTTGATAATTTTTTTGAATTAAGTCTTTTATTATTTTTTGCATTTAATAAAACTAATTTCGTTGGATTTGTTCTTTGATGAAATATTCCTTTTTTTATTAAATATTTATATGAATTTACGCCATTAATATCAAAAGGCAAATTCATATAAAAATATAATAATAAATTTAAAAATGTTTCAGGAACATTTTCTTTAACAACATTAATATAATCTTCTTTATTTAATTGATTTTTTTTATTAAAAGTTTTATCAACAATAATTTCAATTTTTTCAAAAGCATCTTTTTGTGTTTCGTAATTAATATTTTCTTTTAAAGGCAAATAATTTAATATTAATTTAACATCTGATTTATAAATTTTACCATCTTTATTAAAATCATACAAATCAAAAATAATATCAACAGTTTGATTAAAATCGCCCAAAAATAAATTAAATAAACCATTTCGAAATTCTGATTTTGATAAAATATTATTTTTGTTTTTACACAAAGCATTAAATAATTTTTTTGATATATAAAATTGATAGCCCATGTATTCATTAAAAATTTTTGATGTTATTCCATTTGGTTGAACACTAATTTTCATGCTTTGACATTGCTCTAAAGTTGGAATTCTTTTTAAAAGAGAATCGTAAATGTCATTTAAATAATTAGAAAAAAAAGTTTCTGATTGAAATTTTATTAAATTTCGTAAATAATCAAAATCAATATAATTATTAGACATAAAAATTTTTATATGAAATTAAATTTTTTTAATTAATAATTTTAAATTAAATTTTTATTAGTTATTTTTTTATTATTTATTTTTATTTATATTTTTATTATTAAATATGTATTAATTTTAGTTATTTGCTGCGGGATTTTGAACCACTATTAAAATAAATTCATCTTCTGGCGCAATCATAATTTCATTTAATTTTGTTCGTATTCTAATGAATGTTAAATCTTCTTCGATTAATTCTTTTACTACATTTTTACATTTTTTTATAAACATTGAAGCTGCTGTTGTGTAATAATAAGTAGTTTGTTCATCATTAAATGTTGTTTTTATTGGAACTCCTTCAATGTCTGATAAAATTATTCCTTCTACTCCTTTGTGAGTATTTACTTTATTAAATATTTCTTCGATTATTGCTGACATATTTTTTTTATAATATTTTAATATTTTTAAAATTAATTATTTTGTTTATAAGAATTAGAAAAATTAATAATAAAATTTAATATATTTATAAATTAATATTTCAAATAAATCCAAAATTTCCTCCAAAATTATTTCCACCAAAATTATTTCCGCCAAAAAAATTATTTGGTTTATTTGGATTAAAAGAACCAAAAGGATTTAAATCATCAGGAATTTCATTATTTGCATAAGGATTATTAGGATTTAAAAAGGGACTTCGATTTAAAGGATTTCCATTATTATTATTATTAAAATTATTTCTTCTATTTCCATAAATATCAAATTCTGGATTAAAATTATCAGGTCCAATTGGTCCATCTTGATGAGGATAAAAATCATAGTTAATTCCAAAAGGTGTAATAGGATCATATCTAATTTTAAATGGATTGTTATTATTATTTACATTAATTGGATTTGGATTAAAACTTTCAGGTCCCATTAAATTTCCATTTAATTTTGGCATGAAATTTTGATTATTATTATTATTATTTAAATTATGATTAATAAAATCATTTTTATTATTATTTAATTCTAATTGAATTGGTTTATTATTATTATTAATATTTAAATAATTATTATCTGATTGAATATTATTTAAAAATCCTCCTTCGTAATTTTTAATGTATTCTTCGATTTTTTTATTTAATGGAATTAAATTATCGAAATTTAAATTATTTATATTTATATTATTCATAAATTTATCCATTTTTATTTCATGAGTGACTTTTTTATTTGTAGATTCTATTATTAAATTGTATTTTGTATCGTCGATGATATTTAAAATTAATGAAAAATCTATGTTATTTTTTTTATATTTAAATTCAAATTTTCCGTATGAATCTTTTAAATTTTTTAAACAGTTGTTGTCTATTAAATTATATTGAAAATATTCAAAATTTGAATTTATAAATAAAGCAAATTGTTGTTCTTCAGTTAAATTTTTTCCTGAAATATTTAAACATTTTTGAATAATTTCATTTAACATTTTTATTTATATTTTTTATAATAAAATATAATTAAAAATAAATATTAAATAATATTATTTTTTTTTTTTGTAGATAATGATAATTAAAATATTAAACAATCTTCTTTATTTTTTGGATCACCTGCTTTATTTAAATCTAATTTATTTCCTTTTTTTGTAATGTTATCTAAAAATTGTTTTGCTTCTTCTTTTTTTATACTTTTTTTTTTTTCATATTTTTTATCATATGTTTGTATATGAGGATTGCTTGGTTTTTTTGATTTTAATTTTACTACTCCTTTTAAATCATTATTTTTATTATTATTTTCATTATTATTTTTAGCTTCGTTTTTTTTTATTTGATTTTTTGGTTTTTCTTTTTTTTCATTTGTTACTTTATTATTATTATTATTATTATTATTATTAACATTATTATTATTATTATTTAAATTATTATTATTATTTTTTTGTTTATTATTAACATTTTTATTTACATTATTATTATTATTATTTTGATTTAATTTTTGATTATTTTTAATTTCATTTTCTTTTTTAGCATTACTCATTCTTTTTTCAAGACTTTTTCTTTTCCCTCCTTTTTTTCTATTTCTATCCTCATTATCAATAATATCATCATCATTTTCAATAATTTCCTCCGACGAACTGGAGCCAGAATCACTCGTATAGCTTCCAGAACCAGAACCACTACCCGATCCACTATAGCTACTATAACTTCCACTTCCAGTATAGCTTCCACTTTCATCTGAATAAGACCCTGAGCCGGAGTCTGAATAAGAATCTGAATAGCTTCCACTTTGTGAATCATCATCATAATTTTCAATTTTGATTATTTCATCTTCTTGAGTTACAATATCTTCTAAAGAATGTTTTATTCCATTTAAAGATGTTTTTATATATTTAAAAGCTTGTTCATAATTTTGTATTCTCAAATCACTCGAACGTTCAATGTCGTTTGTCATGTTTGTTTTTTGTTGATTAGAAAGTGGAACGTAATTATTAATATTAATGTTATTATCTAAAATTTGTTTAATTTCTTCCAAAGGTTTTTTATTTTCATTTACTGAATTTTCGAATTGTTTTTGAATTTCGCTAATGATTGTTAATGTTTCTGCTAATGAAAATTCTTGTGATTTTTGTGTTTGAACGAGAAGAATTTCTTCGTTATTATTATCATTTAAAATTAATTGATTATTTTGACTGGAATTTAGAAATTTGCTTTTATTTATTGAAGATTTTCTGCGAGAATTAAATGTGCTTGTTAAATATGTTTTTGGAAGATTTTCTGATGTTTTGTTTGGTGATGGTGTGATTTGTGAATTTGAATAATATTTGTTTTCATTTTTTAGTTTTTGAAGACGATCA
>JAEEGL016208454.1_pt1 | contig 15895 bp, 13 predicted proteins | sample 9134231 | NCBI WGS metagenome assembly JAEEGL01 (sample SAMN16246548, study PRJNA631951) | gut metagenome | biome: gut microbiome; feature: rumen; material: fiber-attached | host: Bos | place: Iran: Karaj | collected 2018-10
AAACTCTTAGTGAGCAAACTCAAAAGCATCTAATATTTTTTTAATCTGTTGGATAGTAAGTTGACCCGGAGCAGTAGGCGCTCCGTCGTCGGCAGCGGCATAGGTAAACGGCGCACCCATCATCACCGAGGCGGCACGTGTTATCTTGCCGGTTTCACCCATGCAGAATGCCACAATATCGTTGTACTCGCCATAAAGTCCGAGAATACGGGCATTGTCCGACACTGAATTAGATTTACAAGCCAGTTTCACAATATCAGCCCCAAGTTCCTTGCAGTACTTGATAATGCCTTTGAGTATACCGGCATCGGGAGTGGTTTCGTAATTGTGATACGAAATTATAAGTCGGCATTTTTTGCTGAGCAGACACGCACGACGCAATTTGATGGCAAATTCGGGCGCACGTTCCACTTCCAAATCGATATAGTCGGCACCGTTGAGTGCGGCAGTTTCGAGTAAGGAAATGTCGGTGTCAGGCTCATAAACACCCGGACGACACGTTACTATATAGTGCTTGTTTTCATCGGAAAGCAAGCTAATCATTTGGTCGGCTGTGGGCTTTACCAAGTCGACACGCAACTCGGCGCATTTGTTGTCGCCGAGTTGTCGCATCGCATTTTCAACTCCCTCTGCCGAAAGGCATACGTACAGCATTATTTTTTGGGATTAATGATTTTATCTTGGATATTGATAGATTCTTGGTGAATGGCTTGGAATATTTTGGTAATGAGTTCGCGGCTCAGGCTGTTTTCGCCTGCCATCATCATATATTTGTTTAACAGCGAATCCCAACGTGCAGGTTGCAATACCGCCATCTTGTTTTCCTTTTTGTATCGTCCAATGCCTTCCGAAATGCTCATACGTTTTTTCAAAAGGTCGATAAGAAGGTCGTCGATAACGTCGATTTTAGCACGAAGTTCATCAAGAAGTTTTGGCGAAATACCTTCGGGCAAGATGTCGCGGATAACAAGGTTGCCGAGCATCTCTTTCAATGCGGCAGGGGTAAGTTGCTGTTTAGCATCGCTCCAAGCCTTGTCGGGATTGATGTGCGACTCTATCATCAGACCGTCAACGTTGAGGTCTAATGCCTTTTGAGCAATTTCAAACAAGTATTCGCGTTTGCCGGCAATGTGGCTGGGGTCGCAAATAAGGTGAAGGTCGGGACGACGGCGTTTCATCTCAATAGGAATCTGCCAAAGCGGAGCATTGCGGTAGAGAATTTTTTCGTAGCTTGAGAAACCACGGTGAATAAGACCGATTTGAGTGATACCGGCATCTTGAAGACGTTCTACAGCGCCAAGCCAAAGGTCTACGTCGGGGTTAACAGGATTTTTTACCAATACGGGAATCTCCACACCTTTGAGGCAGTCGGCAATTTCCTGCATAGCAAACGGGTTGGCAGATGTGCGTGCACCAATCCAAATAATGTCGATACCGGCATTAACTGCTTCCTCCACGTGATGAGTGTTTGCCACCTCGGTAGATGTTATCATTCCGGTTTCTTCCTTTACGCGTTTCATCCACGGAAGACCCACTGTGCCAATGCCTTCAAAGTTGCCCGGACGAGTACGGGGTTTCCAAATACCGGCACGGAATACTTTAATGCCGTTGGCAGCAAGTTGACGGGCTGTTTCAATGGTTTGTTCTTCGGTTTCGGCACTACACGGGCCGGCTATAATCAATGGTCTTTTTTCAAAAAGGCTGTTAAGATCTATCATAATTTGAATGTTTTATAGTTATTTGTTTAATACTTTCTTTACTCTGTTGGCGTGGTTGATATAATCTGCCATACCTTCAATATCATTATTTTGGAGCAATTGCTTAAAATCTTGAAGTTTTTCGATGTAAGTATCCAACACCGACATCACATTATCTTTGTTGTCGGTAAAAATGGGCACCCACATTTCGGCATTACTCATAGCAAGACGAACGGTGCTCTTGAAACCGCCCGAAGCAAGGTTGAAAATGTTTTTCTCGTTTTTCTCTTTTTCCAACACGGTGTTTGCCAGCGCAAACGATGCAACGTGCGGAATATGAGACACATAAGCCACGTGTATATCGTGATTAAACGAATTGAAAAACATCGGATTCATATTCAGCACCTCAAACATCTGTTTAACAGTTACCACTGCCTTCTCGTCGCTATCTTCGGCGTCGCAGATAATGAAAGCCTTGCCATCAAACATTCCTGAGATAGCCGACCAAGGACCAGAGTTTTCGGTTCCCGCCATCGGGTGACAAGCCACATAGCGTTTGCGTTTTTGATGATATTTTACACGTTCGCAGATAACGCCCTTGCAGCTGGCAACGTCCAACACAATTTGATTATCAGTAATTTTGTCCAAAATCTGCGGAAGAATTTTTATTACTGCGCTCACAGGCACTGCCACCACAATAATATCACCTTGAGATATGGCATCTTCAAAAGATACTTCCTCGTCGATTAATCCCACCTGTTTGGCAAAAGCCGAGTGAACGGGATTTTTGTCGTAACCAATAATATGGTCGGCAAATTTTCTTTTTCTCAAATCGAGGGCAAGCGATCCGCCCAAAAGTCCGAGACCTATAATAGATAATTTCATTTTATTTTAATTTTTCAATTTTCAACTTTTAACTTTTAATTTTTAATTTTTAATTATGCATTATGAATTATGCATTATGCATTATGCATTGTTACATCATCACCGCATTCCACGATTCCTCGCCCGCCTTGTATTCGCCAAGCACTGTAAGTTCTTTCAACAGAGGACGAATAGCAGTGAGCATATCGCAATATTTCTGATATTCGGAAAATTTCACATCGATGTAAAACATATAGTGCATCGGCTGACCAATAATGGGGCTCGATTCTATCTTAGTGAGGTCAACTCCGTAAAACGAAATAATGCTGAGAATCTGCGAAAGGCTTCCTGGATGGTTTTGGAGAATGATAGAGAGCGATGCCTTGTTGCAGTTTTCGGGACGGTTGCCATTGTTGGGCTGAACAATAAGAAACCTTGTGTAGTTTTTCTTGTTGGTTTCAATGCCGGGAGCCACAATTTCAAGTCCGTACATATTGGCGGCAAACTCTCCGCCGATAGCGCCAATGCCGTTGAGTTGTTTTTCGGCTATCTGACGCATACTTATAGCGGTGCTTTCGCTCTCCACAAGCCTAATGTCGGGATAGTTGCGAAAAAATTGACGAGTTTGATTTATAGCCATATAGTGACTACGCACCTCTTGAATATCCTCCAATTTGGTTCCGGGCAGAGCCACAAGATTCTGTTTGATACGCAGCGACACCTCGCCGCAAATTTTTACATCGTATTGGCGCAACAGTTTCAAGTTGGAATGTATAGTGCCGCTAATGGTGTTTTCGATGGCCATAATGCCGTAGTCGCTTTCAAAACCGAGTACAGCCTCCATCACATCGTTAAAAGTAAGTTTTTCTACAATGCCGATGTCAATTCCTTCAAAAAACTCTCTGGCAGCCACTTCGTGAAACGCGCCCCTTACGCCTTGTATAGCAATTTTCATTTTTTTATAGTTTAACAAAAAAGCCCCACCAGATTGCTTGGCGAGGCTCTAAATCTTTATATCTTAAACATATACAACAAAGAAATATCACCTCGCACAATTGCTAAAGTGATAATAATAAATAAAGTAAATTTTGTTGTTCTGTTTCATTGTCTTTCATTTTTTTAACGGCGCAAATGTATGATGTTTTTTGAGAAAAAAAAAGCTATGCCCGAATTTTTTTCATTAATTTTATAAATAAGGTATGCCGACAGATTCAATGAAGGCATTTTTTTAATTTTTTTTAACAAATCAGACAAAAAAAAGTTTGCGCAATCAGAATTTTTGTATTTTTGCGGTGTAGAAATTTTAAAAACAATATTAAATTATTTACTACTATGAAAAAATTATTTTATGTAGCAGCAGTAGCTGCATTGGCTCTCGCATCTTGCAAGAGCGGCAACAACAACAACGCAGAAGGTAATACTACCGAACAAACCACACAAGACGCAGCAGCACAGCAAGCAGCAGCCGATGATCAAGCTCTTGCATCAGCTCAGTCGTTCCAAGGTTGGATTGAATCAATCAACGGACAAAACTACGTAATCCGCAACGCTGAAGGTCAAACCCTCACCGTTACAATTCCCAACCCCGGTGAAGAACTTATCGAAGGCGAGCCTATTATCATCAAATACATCGCTGCCGACGGTGCTAACAAAGCCGCTACCGACAACGCTAAATCTGTTGACCTTACTCAGGCTGTAAACTTCAAAAAACTCCTCGGCAAATGGGGCACAGCCAACAACGAAATCACATTCGAACTCCGCAAGAGCGGCAAATGCAAAAACGTTGGTAAAGATCAGAAAACTGAATTCAAATCTTGGCGTATGAAAGACAACAACACCATCGAATTTGAAGTTGCCAACGGCGAAAGCTCATTCTTCATGCCTTGGGGCGTTGAAAACCTCAGCGACGAATCTTTAACTTTGAAAAATGGCGAAGCTAAATTTGAAATGACCCGCATCGACAGCAACCGCGAGTAATCTTTAACTCTCGATATAATTAAAAATCCCGGTTCGATATAATTATTCGAGCCGGGATTTTTTTTGTAGCAAGTTATGGTTTTCACGAATTATTTATATATTTGCGCCTTGTAAAATAGCGAAAACCAATTTAAAAGAAAACATAATGTTTGAAAGTCTATCCGAAAAACTCGAACAGTCGTTTAAAAAGATAAAAGGCGACGGCAAACTTACCGAAATCAACGTTGTTGATGCGCTCAAAGATGTACGCCGCGCCCTGCTCGATGCCGACGTTAACTACAACATTGTTAAAGACTTTACCAACAAGGTAAAGGAAAAAGCCCTCGGTTCTGAAGTTCAGGGTCAGTTGAACCCTACTCAGTTGATGATCAAGATCGTTCACGACGAACTTATCACCCTTATGGGTACTACCGAAACCGAAGTTAACCTCAAAGCCGACCCCGCAATTATCCTTATTGCAGGTCTGCAAGGTTCTGGTAAAACAACTTTCTCGGGTAAATTTGCCAACTTTGTAAAGAGCAAAAAAGGCAAAAAACCGTTGCTCGTTGCAGGCGACGTTTACCGTCCTGCGGCTATCGACCAGTTGAAAGTGCTTGCCGCCCAAATCGACGTGCCGGTTTACACCGAAGATGGTGAAAAGAACCCCGTAAAAATTGCCCGCGAAGCTATTAAACAAGCTAAGCAAAACGGCAACGATGTGGTAATCATCGACACCGCCGGACGTCTTGCAGTCGACGAGGAGATGATGACCGAAATCACCAACATCAAAAACGAAACAAAACCCACCGAAATACTTTTTGTGGTTGACTCGATGACCGGTCAGGACGCAGTAAACACTGCCAAGGCATTCAACGACCGCCTCAATTTCGACGGCGTGGTGCTCACCAAATTAGACGGTGATACCCGTGGTGGTGCTGCTCTTTCGATTCGCTACACAGTAGACAAACCTATCAAGTTTGTATCCTCGGGCGAAAAAATCGACGCTCTTGATATTTTCTACCCTGCCCGTATGGCGGACAGAATTTTGGGCATGGGCGACATCGTTTCGTTGGCAGAACGTCTTCAGCAGCAATACGATGCCGAAGAGGCAGCCAAACTGCAAGCTAAAATCCGCAAAGACCAGTTTAACTTCAACGATTTTCTCGACCAGATACAGCAAATCAAAAAGATGGGCAGCCTCAAAGACTTAGCCTCGATGATTCCGGGCGTGGGCAAGGCTATCAAAAACTTAGACATCAGCGACGACGCATTCAAAGAGATTGAGGCTATTATCAAATCGATGACCCCGTTTGAACGCGAACATCCAGATGTTATCAACGGTTCGCGCCGCCGCCGCATTGCCGACGGTTCGGGCACCGATGTGGCAGTGGTAAACCGCCTTCTCAAACAATTTGAAGAAACTCGCAAAATGATGAAAATGCTCTCTGGCGGAGGCGGACGCCGTCTTATGGGCATGATGCAAGGAATGGGCAGACGCAGATAAAACACATTAACAATATGACACTAATCGACGGAAAAAAGACTTCGGCAGAAATCAAAGCCGAAATAGCTCAAGAAGTTAAGCAGATGATAGCCGAGGGCAAAAAAGTCCCTCATCTTGCTGCTGTGCTTGTAGGACACGACGGAGGCAGCGAAACTTACGTTGCCCACAAAATAAAATCGTGCGAGGAGGTAGGATTCAAATCGTCGCTGATACGTTTTGAAGATGATGCCACCGAACAGCAGATTCTCGACACTGTTGACAAGCTCAACAACGACCCCGATGTTGACGGTTTTATCGTTCAGCTTCCGTTGCCAAAGCATATCAACGAGCAGAAGATAATCGAAGCCATATCGCCCAACAAAGATGTTGACGGTTTCCATCCCGTAAACCTCGGTCGTTTGGTGGCTGGATTGGATACTTTTGTATCTGCCACACCTTCGGGCATTGTAGACTTGATTAAACGTTACAAAATAGAAACCGCAGGCAAACACTGCGTAATTATAGGACGCAGCAATATAGTAGGTCGTCCGCTAAGTATTCTTATGAGTCAAAAAGGTATCGACGCCACTGTAACAGTATGCCACAGCCGCACCGAAAACCTCAAAGAGATTGCATCCTCGGCTGATATTTTGGTAGCCGCCATTGGTCGCCCCGGATTTGTTACCGCCGACATGGTAAAAGATGGAGCAGCAGTAATCGACGTTGGCACTACACGCGTTCCCGCAGCCGACACCAAATCGGGTTTCAGGCTCAAAGGCGATGTTGATTTTGAAAACGTTGCACCCAAATGTTCGTACATCACCCCTGTACCGGGCGGAGTTGGTCCTATGACAATTTGCTCGCTCTTGAAAAACACTCTCAAAGCAGGCAAAATGAGATAAGCTTTTAAAACATTTTAGATACATTCGCCGCACAAGTAATTCACTTATGCGGCGTTTTTATTGACATTTCGGTATTAGATTTGTATATTTGCGTATCAAGAATAAGTGCCATGCAACGCCTATTAATCATACTTACAACGATAATTGCGCTTATGCCACGCATAGCCTTTGCCCAAAAATCGAAGCAAGATTTCAATGCTGTCGATAAGGCTGAGTATTACCACAATATAGCACAAAATTCTGAAAACATCGACTCTGTAATGCATTTTGCGTTGCTATCGCTCCAACATGGCGAAAAAGATAATTACATTCTCCGAGCTTCTAATTTTTACTTAGTTAGCAAATCGTTGTATATGCAAAACAGATCAAAAGAGGCTCTCGGATTTAGCCTTAGAGCGTTGGATTGTAATCTTAAAACAGACGACAAATCTGAAATTGCCAAAAACTATATTCTTATAGCCAAATGCTATCACGATTTAAACAGCAAAGACAGCATTTTTTATTATTTCGACCTCGCACTCGATATTTATACCCAATTACACGACACTGCCAATCTTGCTTACACCTATCAATCAATAGGTTCGGTAAATGTTGACCTTGGTTTTCCTCAAAATGCCCGCAAATATTATCTACAAGCCTTGCGTATCGACTCGCTTTCGGGCAATTATCTCGATTTGGCTTTCGACTATCAAAACGTGGCTTTTATCGAAACCGAGCTTGGCAACAACCAAAACGCATTATCATACCACAACAAAGCAGTGCGCATTTTTGATACCGCCTCCACCTCCGACCCTTACTATATTTACATCAAATATGCCACTTACCTTGGACTTGCCTCCACATACATCAGCTACGCATTTCAAACCAACCATCAAAAATATGCCGACAGCGCATATTTATACATCAAAAAAATCGGCGATTATTTTACCGAAAACGGCATCTATAGTTCGGAACTTTACAAATCAATTTATTACGCCCGATACTTATCGTTTTGCAACCGCGACAAAGAGGCTGTAAAAATATTGCTCGAATCAAAACATTATTTAGAAGAGGAAGAAGGCGTAACAATGCAGACGCAATTTTACCATCAACTGTCGGAATCGTACGAAAAGCTTGGTGACTATAAAAACGCTATCGAAAACTACAAAAAAATGCACGAATACAGCATTTCACTCACCAACGACAGCACTATGAACGTGATAGCCGAGTTTAAAGCCGAACAAGAAAGCAAGATTCAGCAAGCCGAAAACAGCCGACTCGAAGCCGACAAAACCAAGTTGCAAACCATAGCCACAGCACTTGTGGGCGGACTTATACTTGCGACGTTACTTGTGTTTTTTATCATTAAAGCGTTGAAAACCAAGCATCGAGCCAACGAGCAGCTTTCGGAAGTTAACAAAAAAGTATACCGAAGCATTACCTACGCCGAACGTATTCAGCGGGCTGCTCTTACTCCGCTAAAAGAAATCGACAGGCTATTTCCCGAAAATTTTGTTTTTTATCAGCCACGCGATATACTCAGCGGCGATTTTTACTACGCAGCTCAATGCGGACGATACAATGTGTTGGTAACTGCCGACTGCACAGGACACGGCATTCCGGGTGCGTTTCTTTCGATACTTGGCATTTCGGCTCTCAAAGAATTTTGCGTTACCGAAAACGATGCAGCCAATCCAGGAACTATTCTCGACCGTATGCGCATTTTTGTAAAAGATACTCTTGTATCAAGTTCGGGTGGCTCAATAGGCGAAGGCATGGATATGACAATATGCAGTTTCGACACCGAATCGATGCAAATGCGCTACGCCACAGCCAACCAAACCGCCTTTCTTGTACGCCGTGGCGAGGTGCTCAAACTCAAAGGCGACACTATGCCTGTGGGTAGATACGTGGTTGAAAAAGAACATTTTACCACATTTATTCAACCTATCGAAAAAGGCGATATGATTTATTGTTATTCGGATGGCATAACCGACCAGCCCGGCGGCGAACGCGTCAACACTCACAACAGAGAACTTGATGACATTATCGGACGCAAGTATTCTACCAAAAGCCTTATCGACTTTATACGCGCCAATTATTACCGTCCGCCCGAAATTCAATGCAAACTGCTCGACAAAACCATCACCGAATGGCGCAACGGCCGCCCGCTAATCGACGATATGACAATGGTGGGCATAAAGATATAATCAAAAAAAATCCCCCGCTGGAAAAATGATATTTACAACGGGGGAATTTTTTATTTAATAGACGTAATCAAGAATTACTCTACATACGCCTCCCAACCGGTGTGACGGTATCCTGAGTACTTTAAAGTGTACACTGTACCATCATCTTCGTCTTCGTACAAAACCTCAAAATAAATACTGTCGGCAACTATAGGACCGCCAAGCAAGTATTGAGGTTGAACTTGAACACCTTTCTTTACAACAACTCCGTTGAGGATGCCATCATCGGTGTTTTGGAATGTAAGAGCTTGAGGATTGGTTCCTACTTTTGCAGTAAAACCAAGGTAAGCGTTTTCTTTAATCCAAACACTATCGTTGTTGGCGTTGGTGTTGTAGATATATACTTGACCACCATCGGCATGAGACACAAGAGTATCACCGTCAACAGTGATAGTAACCTCCCATGTTCCATTGATATCTTTGGTATTAGTTTGCCAAATATCGGGGTCTTTGTCGCAAGCGGTGGCTAATACAACAGCCGCTACAGCGAAAAATTTAAGAATATTTTTCATCTTCTTTGTGTTTTAAAATGATACACTATTATTGAAGTTCCATATTAAAGCCATAGCCTAAATATGAGGTAGAAATTTTGAAAGTACCGTTTGCTACATCGTAAACACCTGTAACCTCTTCAGCAGTTCCACCAAAAGAAGTTGAACCAGCATTTACAAGTGATATTGTACCATCGTCGGCGATATTGATAACACCCGAAAGAGCATATGCATCGCCATATCCTCTACCTTGAGCGTAAAAACCACCGATAAGGTCGCTAACGGCAAAATTTCCTTCTCCTAAGCTATAGAAAAGGACTTCGTTATCATAGTTTTCTTCAACACCATCGCGGGTATTGTGAATGGTAACAAAACCTTGCTTAACTTGTGAAGATGGATCCAGAACAATAATTGTGCGCGAAGCGCTAGCTTGATAACCATCTGCATTGGTAATGCTATAACTTACATCAAATTTGCCGTATGTATTTTTTTGAAACGGGTTATCGATTTTTAATTGCGAAGATACATCCTCACCGGCAATTGTTGCGGTTACACCGGGTTCAACATAATCATCGCCATAGTTTACAAAAATATAATCATCGCCTTCAACCGAAATAGATGCGTAATCGGTTATAAACGAATGATCTTCGCTGTCTTTGGAGCAACCCGACAACAAGGGTAATGCTGCCAAAAGATAAATATAGAGTTTTTTCATTTTCTGCATAATTTTAAAGTTATTCTACAATAGTTTCTTTAGTATCCCAGAAAATTTTAACAGTAACGTTGCTTTTCTGCGCAGGAGCATTGATATTACGGTCGAGCACTCCGCTCTGAGGATAAACGGCAGAAGCGGGCATCGCTCCAGCAAATGTGCCAACACCGGCAAACGAAATAATAAACTTACCTGCGGGAAATTCGTCCTTAAGAGCACTACGTGTTGAATTAGAAGGAGTTATACTGCTAAGAACGGGATATTTGGTACGGTTGCGGGTAACGAACGATTCACCGTGTTGTGTCATGGCAAATGCTACCCAACGTTGCAAACCAATCAAGCGGAGAGCTTTTTCTTTGTCGGTGGCAAGTGCGTCCCAACTTGCATATTTGTCGTTAGTAAGAATGCTGTTGTCAGAAACGCCCCAGTATTCAAGACTTGCTTTTACAGCGTTTTCGTAAGCAGCTTTGGCTTTGTCCATATCGCCGTTTTCTACATAAATTTCTGCCATGTTAAACAATACTTCCCAAGCCGAAATCAAAGGAATATTTTTAACAATTTGGCTTTGTTTTACTTTGCTAACAGTACCTTGCGAATGGTTTTGATAATCACCTTGAAGAGCGCCTGCAGGATTTGCGCCAAAGATTATAGCAGCCCTCGGGTCGTTGCCCAAACCTGTGTACGATGTATAAGTCATGCTTGCTACAATATTAGTAGAAAGGAATTGACCATTTTCGTACTCATCCAAAGGATATAGTTTGGTAGATTTGTCGCCCCAAACCTTTGCAGGAAGCATTGCATTGGTGCTTGTAAGGAACTTAGACTCATCGCTAATAAAATTGAGCATATCGCTATAAGTCATACCCAAACCGCTGTATTGAGCCAAATGGATATTAAGTTTAAGTTTTAGCGAATAGGCAAATTGATACCAAAGCTCAAGATCGCCGCCAAATATAAAATCGTATCCATCAACAGAAATAGGTTCGCTTGCAAACTTACCGCTTTCATAATCGGCAATTGCATGGTCGATACGGTCCAAGAGGTCTTTATAAATATCGGCAGCTTTGTCGAATTTAGGCGAAGTGATTTCCACATTGAGAGCTTCGGAATATGGCACATCGCCCCAAAGGTCAACAATATTTTGCCAATTGTAAATAGAAAGAAGTTCGCTCACAAATCTATATTCAGAATCTTCGCTCGATTTTTCAATAATCTCTTTCAAATTTCCTAACGATGCATACGCATTTCTATAGTTGTATTCAAAATTTTGAGCAAAGTATTTTTCAGCTTCTTTAAACTGACTGGCGTTTTCGTATTGAGTAAAATACTGATCCCAAACGCCAGCCACAAACAAGTTGTCCCAAGCCATTTGGTTGTAAGCTGTGGTAACCGCAGCACCAGCGAATAGGCTCTTTGGCGGAACATTTTCAGGATTGTTAGGATTGTGGTTGATATCAATCCATTTTTCGCAAGAAACAGGCAACAATGCCATTCCCGCTACTGCAACCGAATATATTAAATTTCTTATTTTCATCTTATTAAATATTTACAAATTAGAATTTAACAGAAACTCCGAGTGTATACACCTGATTGGTGGGGTTGGCAAAATACTCACCAAACTTACTCATAATGTTGTTGCCGTAAGTGGTGGTTTCGGGGTCCACATAGCAGTTTTCGGTAGGAGTCCAAAGCAGTATGTTAGCAGCCGAAAGCGAGAATCTTACATCTTGAAGTTTCCATTTGCTTACAAGGCTTCTGGGCAAAGTGTAAGATAATGTTACGTTGCGGAGTTTGAGATACGAACGGTCGATAATAAGATCATTATCTTTGTCAAAACCGCCCTCAGAATAGAACTTTGGAACGTCTGACAAGTAAAGCGGATTTTCGTTGAGTTCGTAATAAACCACATTGTTTTCTTCAACCGATCCTGTGTGTGCAATAGCGTTGTCGTCGCTTTTTGTTTCAACTACAGAGTTAGGCACAACAAAAAGGTTGCGGTCGTTGAATGTGGTTTCAAAACCAGCACCTGTCCAACCTAAGTAGCTTTTTGTATGGCTAAACATATATCCACCATAGTGAAGGTCGAATGTAGCCGAAAGCGAAAATCCTTTGTAATCGAATGTTGAGGTAAGGCCAGCACGGAATTTTTCGTTAACGTCTTTATCAATGTATTGTTCTTTTTCGTCGGTAATAACAAGACCATTACCGTCAACTACGATATGTTCTAATCCGTCTTTACCTTTCACCTTTTTGGCCACTTGGCTCTTAAACTGTCCCATAGCTTTACCTTCAACTGCGTAAATACCACAGCCAGAATATCCGCCTAAGTAAACCTCCTGAGCTTTAAGTTTTTCCACTGTATTGTAGTTTTGCGAAAAGTTTACCGAAAGTTTCCAAGAAAAATCGCCAAGTTTAAGCGGTGTGCCGTGAAGTACAAGTTCGTAACCTTCGTTTCTTACGTCACCAAGGTTAGCATTCATGTGAGTAAAACCAGTAGAAACGTCGATAGGCAACTGTTCGATAAGGTCTTTGGTGTATTTGTTGTAATAGTCGCCTTCAAAACCGAGACGTCCGTTAAAGAATTCGAGGTCGAGACCAAATTCGTATTCGTTTGTCATTTCGGGTTTAAGGTCGGGATTGCCCAAAGTGCTGTATGCCATCCACGATTGTTTTCCGTTCAGAGGAAATTTTGCGAAATCAACACCGTTGTAACCAGGGTTTATGTATTGCGACTTAGTATAAAAGTTGTAAACGCTATATGGGTTGGCGTCTTTGCCGGTAAAGCCATACGAAGCACGGAGCTTACCAAATGTAAGCGGGCCTAAATGTCCACCATCGCCAAGCTCGGTAAAGATCCAACTTGCTGTTACACCGGGATACATATATGAATTGTGGGCTTTGGGCAATGTAGAAGACCAGTCGTTACGTAGAGTAACTGTAAGGTAAACCATACGGTTCCAATCAAAATCAATATTGGCAAAAGCACCAAGCATACGTTTTTTCTCTTGGTCTTGCGAAGCGAATGCGTCGGCAAGAGAGTTTTTGAGTTGATAGAAACCATCAATATCCAACGAAGTTACCTCGCCAAAAATGGTGTTAGCCTTGGTTTCCATTATGCTGTAACCAAGTATTGCATTAACATTTAAAGTAGACGAAAGCGCACGCGAGTATGTAAAGAACATATCGTTGTTGATTTCGTAAATTGTGTTTCGCGAATTAAACAAGTAACCATTACGTTCGTTAGATGTAGAAATATGCGAAATAGGCGATTCTGGACCGTATTTGATAATGCTTTGATTAGATGTAGTGTTAGTGAACTGAACATCACCACCAAAACGGTAGGTAAATTTAAGATCTTTAAAAATCTGCAAATCAGCTTGGAATTTACCGTAAATTTTGTTGCGGCGGAGTTCAGAGCTTTGGTTTTCGAGAAGATAATAAGGATTCATTGCAAACGGAGTGAAGAAATAGTCCACAGTGTTGAATGGATCATTGAGGTCTTTAAGGTCTACAAGCGAAATATTGTTAGGAGTATCCCAAAGGCTCTGAATCATAGAAGTACCTTGTCCAGAGGGAACAGCCTTTGTTTTTTCGGTAGAAAAGTTAAACGAAGAAGTAATGGTGGCAATACCCCACTTGTGACTACCACGGGTAGATACTGTGGTACGGTTGTAAGTATCGTAATCATCGGGAATTACACCATCTTGATGAGTGTTAGATACCGAGAAATAGTAGCTTGTGGTTTGTGTTCCGCCAGTGGCAGAAACTGAATGGCTGTTGCTTACACCAAGTTCATAAAAATCGCGAATACGGCTGTCGAGATACTCAAATTTGGCAACTTTTTGGCTATTTTTGTAGATATTACCCCAAGGTTGATTGAGTCCTGTAAATTGAGGGCCCCAGTTACCGTTTTCCTCACGAGAGAATGCGTTTTGATATTCGCTATCAAACCAGCCTTGACCCCAACGGTCTTGCGATTTAGAAATATATCCTACACGCTCAACAGCAATTGAGCCATCGTAAGTAACGGTCATTTTACCATCGGTATTTTTGCCGTTTTTGGTAGTAATAAGCACAACGCCGTTGGCAGCACGGCTACCATAAAGAGCAGTTGCAGCAGCACCCTTCAATACTGTCATTGACTCTATATCGTTGGGGTTGATTGCGTTAATACCGCTACCAAGGTTTGTCTGATTATTAAGTTTGTCAAGATTTTGGTGAGTACCAATAGCACCATTGATAGAACCATATTTGTAGTCGCCGGATGCCTCAGTGTTGATAAAAGGAACACCGTCGATTACATAAAGCGGTTGGTTGTTGGTAAACGAAGCGGCACCACGAATCATAATATTTTGACTTGCACCAGGACCAGGAGCAGAGGCAATATCTACACCAGCAACCTTACCCGCAAGAGCCTCCATAGGATTGGTATTCTGTCCACGGTTGAGTTCATCGCCCGAAAGCTGTACTGTACCAGAACCTACTGCACGGCGGCTTTTGCTGATACCCAAGGCGGTAACAACAACCTCTTCAACCTGCAAATCGGCAGATTCCAATGCCACATCAATAGTAGTGCGACCAGCCAAAGATTGTACCTGATCGGCATAGCCGATGTAAGAGAACACGAGCGAGTCGTTGGCTACGCGCTCGGGTATGCGGATAGTGTAGGCACCGTTTTCGCCTGAAATAGTGCCTATGGTAGTCCCTTTTACTGCTATGGTAGCACCAAAAATGGGATTACCCGATTCGTCTGTTACCTTGCCCGTAACCGTCTTTTCTTGAGCCATTGCTGAAGCCCACGAAAAGAGCAAAAATGCAAGTAATAACACAATTTTTCTTTTGCCCATAATAAAAAATTTGTTTGTTAATGTTTAAATTGTTAATTAATAATATATCTATTAATAATCGATTCTTCGGCCGTATCTGTCGGCTCTTTTTTGCGAGCCGTCCTCTATATTTCGCTTAATTTCAAAGTGCAAAAATATATTAAAAATTGTTAACTTAAAGTAAAATATCAGTTTGCACAGCAAAAAAAGAGAAACACGTATTTTTAAGAGCATTTCAAAGAAAAAAAAACTATATCAAGGATTGTACTGCCTAAACATAGAAAAAACTAATAGGATTTTGTAATTTAAGGCAAGTTTTTTGCTACACACTTTTTTAATATTAACACAAAAAACTGAATATATGAAAAAACACAACTTATTAACATTAAACATATTAACTCCTTTATTATTGTCGGCAAGCACAAGTTGCATTGTTAACCCAAACCAACGCGAAATACCTCGCGACACTACCCTACCCCCGCCTGTGCTTAATATTGCAGAGCCTGTACATTCGGTTTCGCTCATTGCCGTGGGCGACAACCTCTACGACTGGTATATGCTCGAGGCGGGCAAAAAGGGAAACACCTATGATTTTGACCACAATTACGACAACATCAAGCCATACGTAGCTCTTGGCGACCTCCGCGTTATCAATCAAGAAACCCCTCTCGGCGGCGACAACGGCTACAAGGCATCAGATGTAGAACTCAAAGACGTAAAGCCCGAAAACCGATGG
>JAEEGL016803379.1_pt1 | contig 15895 bp, 13 predicted proteins | sample 9134231 | NCBI WGS metagenome assembly JAEEGL01 (sample SAMN16246548, study PRJNA631951) | gut metagenome | biome: gut microbiome; feature: rumen; material: fiber-attached | host: Bos | place: Iran: Karaj | collected 2018-10
ATGGCACCTGTGGCAGGAATACCGCCGAAGATGGGCGAAGCCAGATTGGCCATACCCTGTGCTATCAGTTCCGTATTTGAGTTATGCCTATCCCCGATGACACCATCAGCCACAGTGGCAGAAAGCAGCGACTCGATGGCTCCGAGAATGGCAATAGTGATGGCAGGCGACACCAGCGACTTGATGACATCCCACGTCAGCGAGGGCACCTCAGCACCAGGCAGCTGGTTGGATATCGAGAATCTGTCACCAATAGTCTCTATCGATACCACTCCGGCATACTGTTTCAGCAGCAGAGCAGCTATTGTCATCACGATAATTGCTATCAGCGATCCTGGCAGTTTTGACAATGCAGAATGTCCGGCTATCTTTGGCCACAAAGCGATAATAACCACACTCAACACACCGACACCTGCACTCCAGCTGTCGATAGTGGGGAATGCCCCAACATAGGCTATCCACTTCTCTATGAAGTCAGAGGGTACAGAGGCCATAGTCAGTCCGAACAGATCCTTAATCTGTGTTGTGAAGATGGTCAGTGCGATACCAGACGTGAATCCCACCACAATAGGATAAGGGATATACTTGATGATGGTACCCAGATGGAGTAAACCGAAAAGTATAAGGAATACACCCGCCAATAGCGTAGCTATCGTAAGGCCCTCAAAACCATACTGCTGGATTATACCATATATAATAATAATGAACGCGCCCGTAGGACCACCTATCTGCACCTTTGAACCTCCAAAGAGCGATACTATCAGTCCAGCTACAATAGCGGTGATTATACCCTTCTCAGGGGTAACACCCGACGCAATACCGAATGCAATAGCCAACGGGAGGGCAACAATACCCACGATAATACCCGCTAACAAATCGGTTGTAAACTGCTTCCTGTTGTATGTCTTCAACGTCGAAAACAGCTTTGGTTTAAACTCTAAAGTTGTCATTTTCAGTCTTGTTTCTAATACCTAATCACTACTCTTCACGCATTAAAGAGAGGAATTTGAGTGCAAAATTAAGAAAAAAAGTTAAAAAAACTCTGATAATTAACAACTTATTTGAAAAAGGCCTAATTTTGTTGCCGAAAATCAATTATTACTTATAAACCAAATTTAAAAGATTAAGCATTATGAAGAAAATTATTTTCGCAGTTATGGCAATGTGCGCCATTGGTTTCACATCATGTGGTAACAAGACTCAGGCTCCTGCCGAAGCACCTGCAGAAGAGGCTGTCGTTTTCAATGCTGAGGATGAGGCTGCTGCAACTATCAGCGCCCTGACAGAACAGATTGAAGCACAGGATGCCAGCAAGCTCCAGGAGGTTATCGCTACCGTTCAGGAGAAGATCAAGGAGATTATCGGTTCCAACCCAGAGGTTGCAAAGGAATATGTTTCTAAGGTTCAGGATTTCCTGAAGGAGAATGCTGAGAAGATCAAGGCATTTGCTGGCGACAATGCTGCTCTTAATGCTGCAATCAGTGCCATCACAGAAGCTCCTGCAGAAAGTGTTGTCAACGGTCTGATGCAGGCTGTTGATGCTACCAAGGCTGCTGCTGGAGATGCAGTAGAGGCTGGCAAAGAGGCTGTTGAGGGTGCCGTAGAGGATGCCAAGCAAGCTGCTGAGGACAAGGCTAATGAGGCTAAGGACGCAGCTAAGGAAAAGGTTGGTGAGGCTATCGACGCAGCAGCTGATAAGGCAAAGAAGGCTCTGGGAAACTAAAATTCTATTCGCTGAATAAAACGGGGCGTTCGTTGAACGAATTTGCCCCGTTTCTTTTTATTAACTATCTTTGCAAAAAAAAGATAAAATGTCATTTAAAAAGGAGCATCGACAAGAAACAGTCATCTACCTGGCCCTATGGACACTGCTGTTCTTAGCGCCAGTGATGAGTCTGGCCATTCGTACTGCAAACACAGACATCACGTTCGATTGGCAGGAAATATTCACTGTATGGAAGCAATACGGACTCTTCTTCGTCGTATTCCTTATCCATAACCACCTGTTGGCGCCGATGCTCATCTATCGCCAACGGAAATGGCTGTATATCGGAAGCTGTCTGGCCATCATCATCCTTTTCCACACTTATCAGTGCAACCATCGCCCGAATTTCAAGGAGATTAGAAAACACCGTATGGAGATGATGGAAGGCAAGATGGACAGGCCTCCACTTCCTCCAGACGATATTTTCAAGCCCGATGGCATGCATGAGCCCGACGATATGCACAGTCCCGAAGGCATGCATGAGCCGGATGATCGTCTGCCTGATGAGTTCTTCAAGAAAGGACCTCAACGCGAACCGCGTAAGGAGCGTCGCACACCGTTGTTCTTCGGACAGCACGACATCATCTCCATCGTCATTCTCATAATGATGTTAGGCATGAACCTGGGCATAAAGCTCTATTTCCGTCATGCTGGCGACAGGAAGAAGATGACAGAGCTGGAGCATCAGAATCTCGAACAACAGCTTGAGTATCTGAAATACCAGATCAATCCCCACTTCTTCATGAACACCCTGAACAATATCCATGCCTTAGTAGATATCGACCCCGAGAAAGCCAAGCATACTATCTTGGAACTATCAAAGATGATGCGCTTCGTGCTCTATGAAGGCAACAAACAGGGAGTGCCTCTTGATCGTGAGATTGCATTCCTGCAGAATTACATCACCCTTATGAAGCTTCGCTATACAGACAAGGTTCGTATAACAGTAACCACTCCTGAGCGTATGCCTAACAAGGAAGTGCCGCCACTAATGTTCATCACCTTTGTTGAGAACGCATTCAAACATGGTGTGAGCTACCGGCAGGAGTCATTCATAGAGATAGAGTTGAAGACCGACGACACCAGACTCGACTTCACATGTCGTAACAGCCGTATCCCTGCTACAGAAGACAAGCACGGAGGTGTTGGCCTGCAAAACGTCAAACAGCGTCTTGACCTCATCTACGGCAAGGACTATACATTAGATATTAAAGACGATCCTGATGTATACAGCGTGAGTCTTTCTATTCCATTATTACAAAAAACCCAACAAGCATGATAAGAGTATTAGCCATTGATGACGAGCCATTGGCATTACAACAGCTCGCAACATACATCAAAAAGATACCGTTCCTGGAACTGGTAACAGAGTGCCAGAGTGCGATAGAGGCAAAAGAGATTCTCAACAATGAGAATATCGACGCCATCTTCTGCGATATCAACATGCCCGACCTCAACGGCATGGATTTCGTAAAGTCGCTGTCCACACCCCCACTCATCGTCTTTACCACAGCCTACTCAGAATATGCTGTTGAGGGATTCAAGGTCGATGCTGTCGACTATCTGCTCAAGCCCTTTGGTCTCGATGACTTCAAGAGAGCCGCCAATCGTCTTCAGGAGCGGTTAGAAGTAAGACAACAGGAACCAGCCACCACTATTGTCAGTTCAGAAGATGATTCCATCTTCGTAAAGACCGACTATCGTGTGGTAAAGATTGCCATCAGCGATATCCGCTACATCGAGGGAATGAGCGAATATCTGAAGATTCACCTCGAGAGTCTGACCAAACCCATTGTCACACTCCTTTCTATGAAGAAGATGGAGGAGTTCCTACCGACTCACTTTATGAGAATACACCGCAGTTATATCATCAATCTTAAGAAGATACAGGAGGTGAACAAGAATCGTGTGATTATGGACTCTGAGACATATCTGCCCATCGGCGACAACTATAAGGACGCCTTCAACGACTATCTAAACAAGAAGTTCTTAGGCAAGTAAATTAACAATTAACAGAATAGCAATAATGAAAAAGACTTTATTAAGTATCATGCTGGCAACTGTACTCTGCGCATGTGCCAACAGTAATAAACAGCAAACATCCGAGCCTTCTGCCACTCCAGAGGCAACAGTTCAGACTAAAGAGGAGGCTGCACAGACAGATGCAGAAGAAGCCCCCGACTTCACTCTTAACGATATCAACGGCAAGCCTCTTACTCTGAGTAGTCTGCGCGGAAAATATGTCATCATCGATTTCTGGGGCTCATGGTGCGTATGGTGCATAAAAGGCATGCCGAAGATGAAAAAATATTACCAGAAATATCAGGGTAAGTTAGAGATCCTTGGCATCGACTGCAACGATCCCGAAGAGAAATGGAAGGCTGCCGTAAAGGAATTAGAGCTCCCTTGGCTTCACGTCTACTGCGATGAGTCATCAAACGTTTTAGAGCAATACAGCGTACAGGGATTCCCCACCAAGCTCGTCATCTCTCCTGAGGGAAAGATAATAAATACCGTCATTGGCGAAGACCCTGCCTTCTATACCTATCTGGATCAGCTGTTTCAGGGGAAATAGATTGTCATAACCTGAGAGCACCCTATATCAGGATGCTCTCAATCCTAAGTTTAAGCATACCGGCGGGAACGCGGACCTCCACGATCTCGCCGACTTTTTTATTCAGCAGCGCCTGGGCTATAGGCGACTTTATCGATATCTTTCCTTCACGGAGATTTGCCTCATGAGGACTGGCAATAGTATATGTCATCCTGCTGTTATTGGCCAGATTGGTCATCTCCACCCTACTCAACAGTCCGACGCTGTCGCTTCCCAGACGCGACATATCTATCACTCTGGCATTCTCAAGCACTCTCTGTTTGAAACGTATTCTTCCAAGCAGACGCGACTGCTCACGCTTTGCTGCATGATACTCGAAGTTCTCGCTGAGGTCACCCTTATCACGAGCTTCTGCTATCGCTTCCCTCACCTGAGGCAGTTCAACAGTCTCTAACTGACGTAATTCGGCCACGAGTTTATCGTAGCCCTCCTGAGACATATATTCCATATAAAAATCTGTTCTATGTTAATTATGGGTGCAAAGTTACTAAAAAAATAAGTAGATTTGCATTAGAAAAGCATTTTTTTTGTAATTTTGCAACCGAAAACAAATAGACATAACGATAAAATAACAAACAAATATGTGTGGAATAGTAGGATATATAGGAAAGCAGGAGGCTTATCCCATCCTTATCAAAGGACTTCGCAGACTGGAGTATCGTGGTTACGACTCAGCAGGTGTAGCACTTATCAATTCGAATAGCGAGTTGAATGTTTACAAGGCTAAGGGAAAAGTCGACAATCTTACAGAATATTGTGCTGATAAGGATGTATCAGGCAATATAGGTATCGCCCATACCCGTTGGGCCACTCATGGTGAGCCATCAGCACGTAACGCCCACCCCCATTATTCGCAGAGCCGCAACCTGGCCATCATCCACAATGGTATCATTGAGAACTATGCCGACATCAAGGCCAAACTTATTGACAAAGGCATAGAGTTTAAGAGCGACACTGATACCGAGGTACTGGTACAGCTCGTAGAATATGTCATGGTGAAGAAGAATCTCTCCCTGCTCGAGGCTGTGCAGGTGGCCCTTTATCAGGTCATCGGAGCCTATGCCATCGCCATCGTCGACAAGCGCGACCCCAAGCAGATTATCGCAGCCCGCAAACAGAGTCCTCTGGTAGTGGGCATCGGCGAGGATGAGTTCTTCCTTGGTTCTGACGCAAGTCCTATCATCGAATATACCAACAAGGTGGTGTATCTCGAGGACGGCAACATCGCTGTTATCCGTCTTGGCGAGGATGTTCACGTGATGAGTATCCTCGGCGAGGAACAGGAGCTGAAGGTGAAAAAGGTTGACATCGACCTCGGACAGATAGAGAAAGGCGGCTACGATCACTTCATGCTCAAAGAGATCTTCGAACAGCCTGAGTGCCTTACCAACTGTATGCGTGGACGAATCAATGTAGAGTCCGACCACGTGACACTCTCTGCACTCATCGACTACCGCCGTCAGCTACTCGATGCCAAGCGTATCGTGATTGTAGCCTGTGGTACCTCATGGCATGCAGGTCTCATCGGCAAACAGCTCATCGAGTCGTTCTGCCGCATCCCTTGCGAGGTGGAGTACGCTTCTGAATTCCGCTATCGCAACCCTGTGGTAACGAGCGATGATGTTGTGATAGCCATCTCCCAGAGTGGTGAGACAGCCGACACCCTCGCTGCCATCCAGCTGGCCAAGGAGAAGGGCGCCTTTATCTATGGTATCTGTAATGCCATCGGCTCATCCATCCCTCGTGCCACAGACACAGGTACATACATCCACGTTGGTCCGGAGATCGGTGTGGCATCCACAAAGGCTTTTACTGGTCAGGTGACGGTGCTCACGATGTTTGCTCTCGCACTCGGAGAAGCCAAGGGCACCATCAACCGCGATGAATATCTGAAGGTGGTTAAAGGTCTGAACAACATCCCTCAGATCATCGAGGAAGTCTTGAAGACGAACGAAAAAGTCCGCGATCTCGCACGCACCTTCACCTATGCACACAACTTCCTCTATCTGGGTCGTGGATATTCTTATCCTGTAGCCCTCGAGGGTGCTCTCAAACTGAAGGAGATATCTTATATCCATGCTGAGGGTTATCCTGCCGCTGAGATGAAGCACGGTCCTATCGCACTTATCGACAGCGACATGCCGGTAGTGGTCATCGCCACCCATAATGCGATGTACGAGAAGGTGCTCTCAAACATCCAGGAGATAAAGGCTCGTCAGGGAAGGGTCATCGCTCTTGTCTCTAAGGGCGACGACACCATCAGTAAGATTGCCGACGAGGTGATAGAACTGCCTGATGTGATGGAATGTCTCGAACCGCTGGTAGCAACCATCCCTCTACAGCTGTTGGCTTATCACGTTGCCGTATGTAAGGGCAAGAATGTTGACCAGCCCCGCAACCTGGCAAAGTCAGTAACAGTAGAATAACAAAATGAGGGCAGCATTACCGTTGCCCTCGTTCTTTTATTTTGTAAAAGTTTGAGTGTGGCATGCTTCGAGCACTCAATTAGGACAAAGAATTGCATGTTTGCCTTGATTACTAACCCGATTCGAGATAATATATTTCAGTTTTTTATCTTGACTGGCTTATAATTCGAGATTTTTATGTACATTTGCAGAAAAATCTAGAGGAATATGCTGCAAATCCGCTGTAAGAACAACAATGTTACGAAGAGTTTCCCTGAGGGATGCTCGCTGCTCGACGTGTATCAGGAGTTTGCCGATGACATCAAACTGCCTTACCCCGTCATCTCCGCAAAAGTGAATAATGCCTCACAGGGACTGAAGTTCAGGCTCTACCAGAACAGAGACGTGGAGTTTCTCGACGCCAGAGCCGGATCTGGTCACAGAGTGTACGTGCGCAGCCTGAGTTTCGTGCTCTACAAAGCCATACAGGACATCTTCCCTGGATCAAAGCTCTTTATTGAACACTCGATATGCAGAGGATACTACTGCAACTGCAAGAAGAAAAGCGGTGAGATCCTAACTGACGATGAGGTGGACCAGCTGAGAAATCGCATGCAAGAGATAATAGACCTCGACATGCCATTCAGACGTACTGAGGCAACCAACGAAGAGGCGATAAGAGTGTTTGCTGAAAGAGGATTCTCCGACAAGGTGAAGCTGCTCGAGACCAGCGGACATATCTACAGCGACTACTACACACTCGGCAATACAGTAGACTATTACTACGGTCCTCTCGTGCCCAGCGCTGGATATCTCAAAGTGTGGGGACTGGAGAGATATAAGGAAGGACTACTACTTAGAGTACCCGACTGGCATAATCCTCTGCAACTGGCTGAGAAGGTAGACCAGCCGAAGACCTATGAGATGTTTGCTGAGAAGACCAGATGGGATATCATCATGCGCCTCTCGAACGCAGGCGACGTGAACAAGGCCATCATGCGAGGACACGCCTCAGAACTGATACAGGTGAGCGAGGCACTTCAAGAGAAAAAGATCGTACAAATCGCAGAAGAGATCGACAGTCGTTTTCATAGAGAGAAGGACCCCGTAAGGATAGTGCTCATAACTGGTCCGTCGAGCTCAGGCAAGACCACATTCTGCAAGCGACTGTCAGTACAGCTGCTCGCATGTGGACTCAGACCAATATCATTCTCTACAGACGATTACTTCGTGAACCGCGTAGACACTCCAAAGTTGCCCAATGGCGATTACGACTTCGATAATATCGAGACCGTGGAGTACTCACTCCTTGAGGATCATCTGCAGAAACTCATGCAGGGAGAGAAGGTGGAGATACCAGAGTATAACTTCACTACAGGAAAGCGCGAGTGGAACGGAAAGAAGTTGAAGTTATCCAACGACACAGTGCTCATCATCGAGGGAATTCACGCGCTTAATCCTCTGCTGACCAGGAATATACCAGACTCCATTAAATACAAGATTTATATCTCTGCGCTGACGAGTATATCTCTCGACGACCACAACTGGATACCGACGAGAGACAATCGATTGTTGAGAAGAATTATCCGTGACTACAACAAGGGAGCCTATTCTGCCCAGGAAACGATAGCTCAGTGGAAGAATGTTTTGGCTGCTGAAGACCAGTGGATATCGCCGTTCCAGGAGACTGCCGACGTGATGTTCAATTCGGCGCTGAATATCGAGTTTGCGGTGCTGAGAATACATGCGGAGATAATATTAGCTTCTGTGCCGAAGAACTGTCCTGAGTATGCCGAGGCTCACAGACTGATGAAATTCATTCATTATTTCCTACCCATCAGCGACAAGGAGATACCACCGACAAGCATCATGCGCGAGTTCGTTGGAGGATCAAGTTTCAAATATTGAAAAATGTTTAGTAATAAAGAAAATATAAATATACTGTCAGCTCTATTGATTGCTCATGGAGTTAGGCATGCTGTGGTGTGTCCTGGAAGCAGGAACTCGGCGATAGTGCATAATCTCAATGAGTGTAAGGAGATAGATTGTTATGGTGTCACTGACGAGAGGTCGGCAGGATTCTATGCCTTAGGAATGGCTCAGGCACTGCAACAGCCAGTAGTGGTGTGCGTGACCAGTGGAACGGCACTCTTGAACCTCGCCCCGGCAGTGGCAGAGGCATATTATCAGCACGTGCCCATCATGGTGGTGTCGGCCGACAGACCAGCACAGTGGATAGACCAGTTGGACGGCCAGACTCTACCCCAGCCCGATGCCTTAGGAAGATTCGTAAAGAAGGCCGTATCGCTGCCAGAGCCAAGAGACGACGAGGAGCGATGGTATTGCAATCGCCTGATAAATGAAGCTCTGCTTGAGACTCGTCATCACGGCAAAGGTCCTGTGCATATCAACGTCCCCGTCTCAGAGCCGCTGTTCGAATATACAGTGAAGAAATTACCTGAGGAGCGTAACATCTATCTGCTGAATCCAAGAAGCAGCAAATCGATGATATCAGTGGAATGTGCAGGTCAGTTCTTCAGATCAAAGAAACCGATGGTCATCATCGGACAAATGTCAGTAGATGACATATTGCCTGAAGACCTCTATAGCATCTCACTATGCTCCGTAGTGCTTAACGAATCGTTGAGTGTGGGCAAGGGAGGCGAGCATTTTGACGAGGTGCTACAAACTGTCGGCGACAATCCTGACTACCAGCCGGACTTCGTTCTATATCTGGGCGATACGATGGTCAGCAAACGCATCAAGAAATGGATGCGAGACCTTAAGAAAGCAAATATCTGGGCAGTGGCTGAGGATGGAGTGATACGCGACACCTCTATGAACCTGTATGGAGTGATTGAAGGTCACCCCGCAGATGTACTGGAAGACCTGGTAGAGGCAGCAGGAATAAAAACCGTCAAATCACCCCAAACCTTCAAGGCTCTTTGGGAAAAGGCCCTGGAGAAAATCGACAATCATATTGAGTCGTACGAGCCAGAATATTCTCAGATGGCCGCAGTTAAATATCTTGAAGGTTCGCTGATGTATGCAGAAGACAGCTATATACATTATGGTAACAGCACGGCAGTAAGATTGGCGAATATCTATGCCAAGCACTATGTATATTGTAATCGCGGGGTTAACGGTATCGAGGGCTCGCTATCTACAGCTGCAGGATTCTCGTGTGTGGTCGATGAGAATGTGTATTGTGTGATTGGCGACCTTAGTTTCTTCTATGACCAGAATGCCCTGTGGAACCAGAACCTGAGAGGAAACCTGAGGATTCTTCTTTTGAATAACGGCAAGGGAGGAATATTCAATATGTTGAAAGGCCTGGAGAAGAGTCCTGCGAGAGATAGGTTTGTGGCAGCAAAGCATAAGACAACGGCAGAGGGGATTTGCAGACAGAATAACGTAGTGTATCTCAGGGCTGGGAATACAGAAGAGATGCAGGAAGGAATTGACAGACTGATAAATACAGATTCCGACAGACCTGTCTTACTCGAGGTATTCACAAATGCAGAGACAGACGAACAAGTCCTAAAAAGATATAGTATGTCTATTTCATAATCTGTCTCATCGTTTGGAGCTTGGCCTCGGTTTCGAGCCATTCCTGATTAAGGATACTGTCTTTAAGAAGCCCGCCTCCGGCATAGAGATGACAGATGGAGCCATCGATGTTCATACAACGGAGAGAGACATAAAGATGAGTCTCGTCTAAGCCCAAAGGCCCCATAAAACCACTATAATATCGTCGTGGCGTATGTTCGTTTCTGATGATGAAATTGAATGTCTCACGTTTAGGCAGTCCACAGACAGCTGGTGTGGGATGAAGAGTCTGCAACAAATCGCCAATATGCTCATTGTCAGTAAGTTTGAAGGTAAAATCGCTGCGTAAGTGAACAAGATTAGCTGCACGGACGGTACGAGGACCTTCTTCACGAAAATCAGAGGTAAACTGTTCGAGACACTCTGTGATATATGTGGAGACGATACGCTGTTCCTGGATATTCTTAGTGCTCCATGTGAGCGATTCGCCCTCGCCATTAAGCTGTTCCCCTTCGAGTTTCATTGTGCCTGCCAGAGCGATTGTGCGCCATTCAGACCCCTTACCATCAAGAAGAATCTCAGGAGTGGCAGTAAGCCAACAGCCAGACTGTGGAGTATCTACAAGAACAATAAACAATCTGGGATACATCTCGCAGGCGCGATAAAAGAGCTCCATAGGCTCTATCCTCTCTCCCAACCTCTCATCAGCACAGCGCGCAAGGACAATTTTACGGAAGGAATCGGCCTTGAGCTGGGAGTGATAATTTGCAAAGTCGATGGAATAGAAAGAGGAAGGTGATCCTGAAGATTCATGTTCTTCTGTCCTTCTGTCTCTAAAAATATGTTCTTCTGTTCTTCTGTCTAAAGGAACAACTTCTGTCTCACCCTGGATAAGAAGGACAGGCTGGTCTGCCTTCACCTCAAATGGCGCCACAACAAAACCATGTTTGCCATTGAGTTCTGGCAAAGAGTATATCTCCAAAGGATCGCCTGAAGCCTGTCTTATCAGTGTGGCGTGGTCTTCATGTGGTAGCCTGTAAAGAGCAAAGGCCGACATCTATTTTTTATTTTTAATAATGTAGTTCGTTACACGCACATTGGATATCAGGTCACCAAGAGTGTCTTTGATATCAACATTCCACACATGGAGAGTAGTACCCTTATGGAGAAGACGCGCATAAGCAGTAACGGTATCACCCTCAGCCACAGCCTTAACATGGCTGCCACTCACCTCGATACCAACACAAGCACACCCAAGGCAAAGGGCTGACGAACCTACTCCTGCAACATTCTCTGCCAAAGCCAATGATGCTCCGCCACTTAAAAAGCCAAAAGGCTGACGATTGCGCTCATCAACCTTCATACGGGCCATACAGGTATCAGCCTCAGGCGTGGAAATAAACTCCATCCCAAGGGCTGTACTTAAGTTCGGCTTGCTATTGATTAAACGATTTAATTCCTCTACGTTCATTACTTGAAGAGTGAGTATTCTGGGACTTCCCATGCGAGGGCACTGGCACCAAGGGTGTCGCGCTCGCGATCGTCGAGCTTTGACAACAGGAGCTTCACCTTGCCACGCATGTTGGGGAAGAGATGCTGCTCAAATGATTCATAGGTAGGAGCAACGAGCCAATGGCCTGCACGAGACACTCCTCCTGTGAGGATGATAGCCTCTGGGTTGATAACAGAAGCATAGTTTGCAAGACCTATACCAAAGATACGACCTGTCCGCTTGTATGTCTCTATGGCAAGTTCATCGCCCTGTTCACAACATTCTGTAATCCTCCTTGGAGTAAGTTTCTCAATATCACGCATCAATGACGGTTTGTCGCTCTCTGCCATCAGTTCCTGTGCAGTAAGGACGATACCCTTAGCAGCCACATACGACTCGAGACAGCCATTCTTTCCACAACCACAAGAACGTCCATCAGGAACAATACATGTATGTCCAAACTCACCTGCATAACCAGTGAAGCCCTTCATTTCCTTACCATTAGCAAAGAAACAGCTACCCAAACCTGTACCGATGTGAACGATGATGAAGTCTGTCATGCCATGAGCACTACCAAACACATGCTCTCCAAGAGCAGAGATATGTGCATCGTTGGCAATACCCACTGCCAGGCCTATGCGGTCGCGAAGCATCGCTGACAGAGGAATAACACCCTTCCAAGGCAAGTTGGCTGCATTCTCTACACATCCAGAGATGTTACTCGCACTGGGAGCGCTTATACCTATAGAACGGATAGTCTCGTAACCTCCGTTTTCCTCGACCAGAGTAACAATCTTCTCACTCAAAGCGGTAACATAATTGTTTACGTCAGGGTAGTCGAGAGTGGGAAAACTTCCCTCTGCAATGATATTACCTCGGACATCTACAATTGCGTAGGTAGTGCTTTCAATACTAATGTCAACGCCTACAACCCTTGTCTTAATATTATATTCTACCATATTCTTGTTGGAAATTACTTAAACAATGAATACTCCTTGGTATCCCACGCCAAGGCACTTGCACCAAGCACGTCGCGCTCACCCTCCTTAAGGATAGATACCAGGATACGTGTCTTATTACGGATATTGTTGAACACATGCTCATCAAACGACTTACGCATAGGTTTAAGCAACCACTTGCCAGCCTCCATCATATCGCCTGTAAGAATGATGGCCTCAGGATTAAGTATCGAGGCGTAGTTTGCCAAACCAAGGCCTAACATAGACCCCACCCTACGGAAAGTCTCGATAGCCAACTTGTCACCTTTATCGCAACAGGTTGCAATGGGAATAATATCCAGTTCACGAAGCTCACTCATCAATGTAGGCTCCTTGCTCTCAGCAATTAGTTCCTTTGCCGTCATCAACAGACCTTTCTGAGAGCAGTATGTCTCCAGACAGCCTTTGTGACCACAACCACACTGACGACCGCCAACCTCTACGCAGGTGTGTCCCACCTCACCAGCAAAACCGCCAAATCCAAGATGAGGCATGCCATTGGAGAAGAAGCAACTGCCCAGGCCACCATGACTGATAGACACCACGACAAAATCCTTCATGCCGTGAGCACTGCCATAGGCCTTCTCTCCAAGAGCGGTGATATGAGCGTCATTGGCCACTGCCACAGCCAGGCCCAGTCTGTCGCGAAGCATCGCTGCAAGGGGAACCTTACCCTTCCAAGGCAGGTTGGCTGCGTTCTCAATGCACCCAGAGACAGAACTGGCACTTGGTGCACTCACACCCACAGAACGGATAGACTCGTAGCCTCCGTTTTCCTCTACCAGCATCAGCACCTTCTCGCTGAGTGCGGTAGCATAATCGTTAACATCAGAATAATCCAACGTAGAGAAGTGATCCTGCGCGATGATATCTCCACGCATGTCAACAACTGCGTATGTCGTCCTCTCAAGACGGATATCAATACCCACAACACGGGTTTTGATCTTATCAACAGTCTCTACGCCTTCTGTAATCGTTCCCATTGATAATCTATTAAGTTAGCTATTTGAATAAAGAATACTCTTTAACCTGCCAGGCCAGTTCGCCAGCGCCAATGACATCATGCTCCATATCATTGAACTCAGAAAGCACGAACTTCACATTGCCCTTAGTGTTGTGGAACACATTCTCCTCGAATGTGGCAACCATTGGGTCCATGAGCCATTTACCTGCCACCACTACAGGACCAGTGATGATAAACGCCTCTGGATTGAGCATCGAGGAATAGTTGGCAAGGCCAAGGCCAAGCATCATACCTGTGCGACGATATACCTCAATGGCCAGTTTGTCGCCCTTATCACACAGCTCGGCTATCTTATCTATCGTCAAGCTATCCTCAGAACGCATCAGAGAAGGCTCGTCACTCTCAGCGAGCACCTCCTCGGCAGTCTTCAGGACACCTCTGATAGAGGTATAAGCCTCCAGACAACCTTTCTTTCCACAGCCGCACTGGCGACCGTTAGTCATCACACAGGTATGGCCTATCTCTCCTGCAAAGCCGTCATATCCCTGATGAACACGGCCATTAGAGAAGATACAGCTACCCATACCACTACCCAGTGTCACCACGATAAAATCGTTCATTCCTCGAGCACTACCAAATGAATGTTCTGCAAGAGATGTGACATAGGCATTATTCGCCAGAGCAACAGCCATACCTAACTGATCCTGCAACATCGCAGCAAGAGGTATTACACCTTTCCACGGCATGTTGGGAGAATTGACAATGCTACCTGAAAGGAAATGACCACTGGGAGCACTTATACCTACAGAACGTACATGATCATGGCCACCACCTAACTCAATAAGTTTCATAATCCGCATGGACAGTTCTTGCAGGAAACCACCCACCTCAGGATAATCAGAAGTCTTTAAGATGTCTTTGGCAACGATTTCACCTTTTACATCAATAAGTGCGCTGAGTGTTTCATCACTCCTGATAATTACTCCGATAACGAATTTTTTTATGTTTGCCGTATTCATTCCCAAAAACTTTATGCCGCAAATATAAACAATTTTTCTGTATCACGCAAATCTTTACGTATTTTTTTTGCAATTATTTAATCTATCCTTGCATTTTTCATGGAAATTTCGTAACTTTGCAGCCATAAAATTGAAATATTCGAATATTTAAGATGAACATTTTAGAATTAAGTGAACAAGAAATCGGAAGGCGTCAGAGCCTTCAGGAGCTCCGCAATATGGGTATCGACCCATATCCTGCAGCAGAGTTCCCAGTTACAGCATGGAGCACAGATATCATTAACGAATTCGAGGATCTTCCCATCATAGGTAAAGACGAGGAAGGTAACGATATACGCGAGACAGCCACTCCAGAAAACAGTCGTATGGTAAGCATTGCCGGACGTATCATGAGCAAGAGCGTCATGGGAAAAGCTGCCTTTGCAAAGTTGCAGGACTCTAAGGGACGTATCCAGGTATATGTACAGCGTGACTCTATCTGTCCAGGCGAAAACAAGGACTTATATAACATCGTATATAAGAAACTCCTCGACTTGGGAGACTTCATTGGTGTGAAAGGATACGTATTCCGCACAAAGACTGGCGAGATTAGCGTTCATGTGATGGAAATGACCGTATTGAGCAAGAGTCTGAAGCCACTGCCAGTGGTTAAGACGGATGCTGATGGTAAGGTTTACGATGCCTTTGACGATCCGGAACTGCGCTATCGTCAGCGATACGTTGACCTCATCGTAAATGCAGGTGTAAAAGATACATTCCTCAAGCGTGCCACTATTATCCGCACGCTGCGTAACATTCTTGATAATGCAGGTTATACTGAGGTCGATACTCCTATCTTACAGAACATCGCTGGTGGAGCTTCTGCACGCCCATTCATAACTCATTTCAACGCGCTCAATCAGGATATGTACATGCGTATCGCTACCGAGCTCTATCTGAAGCGCCTCATCGTAGGTGGTTTCGAGGGTGTTTACGAGATGGGCAAGAACTTCCGCAACGAGGGTATGGACAAGACTCACAACCCTGAGTTTACCTGCATGGAGCTCTACGTCAGCTACAAGGACCTGCTTTGGGGTATGACCTTCACAG
>JAEEGL012533327.1_pt1 | contig 15894 bp, 13 predicted proteins | sample 9134231 | NCBI WGS metagenome assembly JAEEGL01 (sample SAMN16246548, study PRJNA631951) | gut metagenome | biome: gut microbiome; feature: rumen; material: fiber-attached | host: Bos | place: Iran: Karaj | collected 2018-10
TTAGTTCCGCAATGATTCCGTCTCTCTTTCTGTCCTCAGCCAGATAGCCAATTCCAGCTTTCATCGCATCAATCGGGCGCGAAATCTTTGCGGATTGTCCTTTCATCCTTACCTCACCACCCGTTACCTTGTCGGCGCCAAAAATTGCTCTCACACTTTCACTTCGTCCCGATCCAAGCAGACCCGTGAATCCATTTACTTCTCCTTTGCGAATCTTAAAGTCAAATGGCAGTGCTTCCGTGCTGGATAGTCCCTTTGCTTCATAAAGAACAGCCTGCTCCTTTGTCTTTTTCTCGTCCACCTCCTTTAGGGAACTCAATTCGTCAAGCTCCTTACCGATCATCTTTGCGACAAGCTCCACCTGAGGCAGCTCCTCCGTCAGATACTCGCCCACTAATTCACCGTTCCTGAGCACCGTTATGCGGTCGCTCACCGCATACACCTGTTCCAAAAAGTGTGTAACAAAAATAATTCCAACGCCTTGCTTCTTTAAGCTTCTCATAAGCTCAAACAGCATATTAACCTCATTGTCATCAAGAGAAGAAGTCGGTTCATCCAAAATCAGGACCTTACACTTCATGTCTACGGCGCGTGCAATTGCGACCATCTGCTGAACGGCCAGAGAACAGCTTCCCAACTGCTGGCCGCCCCGCGCAGGGATCTTAAGCCTGCCAAGAAGCTCATCCGCACGTTTTTCATATTGTTTTTGTCTTATCCAGGCACCGCTCTCACGACCAATAAACATGTTCTCGGCAACCGTAAGATTCGGGCATAACGTGATCTCCTGATAAACCGTACTAATTCCCTTATTTTGCGCATCCTGCGGTGATCGAATGGATACACTTTCTCCGTCTACAACAATCTCGCCGCCGTCCTTCTGATACACACCGGTAAGGACCTTGATCAGCGTAGATTTTCCCGCTCCGTTTTCCCCCATGAGTGCATGGATCTCTCCCTTTCTAAGTTCGAAATCAACACCATTTAATGCCAAAACTCCAGGGAATCTTTTTTCTATGTGATGCATTTGCAGCAAGCTACTACCCTGCATGTGTTTCTCCTCCTAAAAAAGGCGCAACTGAAGCTGCCACTTACGTACAGCTCAGCTGCGCCGTTTGGTCAGCTTAATGCATTATTCACCTAAACCATAGGTGTTGATGTCATCATCAGTAAGAGTCTTAGCGTCAAAGCCCTTCTCCTCGTTAATGATCTTCTTGGAAGAAGCCTTGGAAACGCCCTTGATCAGATCGCTGATGATCTGTGCCTGGAAAGGAGAACACTGTCCGTCATAGTTCCATGCGCCAGCCTTTAACTCTCTAAGCGCCCATTTATTACAGTCAAAGCCCATAACGATAACCTTGCCATTTACGCCATGGGTAATGCCGTGCTCGTCGAGAGCTGCAACGGCACCCTTTGCCATACCATCGTTTTCAGCATAGATAACATTGAAATCTTCGCCACTGTTGATAACGGATTCAACAATTTTCTTAGCTTCTGCCTCATCCCAAGTAGCGGTCTGCTGAACAACCTTCTTCATCTTGCCAGATGCGAACTGAGCGTCAAGCGCACCGGTACGGCCGATCTGAGCATCAGACCCCATGGCACCCTGAATGTGAATGACATTGTATTCAGGAAGCTTCTGCTCAAGCAACCAATTCACTGCGGTTTCGCCTTCCTTACTCATGTCTGAAACAACCGCTGCCTCATAGAGGCTCTCATCTACGTCGATCATACGGTCAAAGAGATAAACCTTAATTCCGGCTTCCTTTGCCTTGTTCAAAACCTCGTCCCATCCCGTGGTTTCTGCTGCTGAAATCAAAAGATAGTCTACGCCTTCCGTTATGAATCCCTGTGCCGCCTGAAGCTGATCATCATTCTTTAAGCTGTAAGACGTCTTCAGGTCATAGCCGTTTGCCTTGGAGAAAACTGCCTCCATGTCCTTAACGTTTGCTTCACGGTAACCAGATTCAGAAGGTGGATTATTAACCACGCCAACCTTGATCACCTTGTTGGAATCATTTCCGCCAGATGCCTTACTGTCATTTCCCCCGCCAGAACCACTTCCGCCGCCGCAAGCGCCAAGTACCATGCTTAACGTAAGTACTCCGGCCAACAACAATGCCTTAAACCTTTTCATATTCTTTCCTCCTCCTTTTTTTGCCGACTTTCATCGTCTGAAAGTATCATATCGCATAAAGGCGTGGAGGTAAATCAAGGTTGATTTTGACATGGTTGAAAATAATTTCATATCTCCCGCATGATTTTCAAATTAGTTCATTTTGATTTTATTCTGGTTGATTTTGATATTGCGCCCGATAATCAGACGGGGTTAAGCCTGTATTTTTCTTAAAAATGTAACTGAAATAGTGGGCATCATTATAGCCAACCTCTCGGGCAATCTGTAAACTTTTCTGATCTGTTCCTCGCAACAATTCTTTGGCCTTACTTAATCTCAAATAGATCAGAAAATCCGTAAAGGATTGTCCGCTCTGTTGTGAAAACACGGTGGAAAAACGGCTCTTGCTCATGTTCACGGCTTCAGCAACGTCCTGAAGCATCAAATTCGGATTGGAATAATTCTGAGAGATGTACAGCTTTGCCTCGCTGATCATCGAGGATACATGCTTATCATCATTCATTTCACCCATTTCCCTGACGCCAAGGATGATCGGCTGCTCCTCCGTTCTTTGAACCAACAAATGCCTGATGTGTCTGGCCGACTTATAGCTTTGGAGTATTTTTTCCGGCTCGTTCACAATCTCTCCGATCCCCACTCGGATCCCATCGCATCCAGAACGCTCCAATTCCCGCGCCAGAGAGGAAGCAAAAACATAAGCCTGTTCCTCTGCATCCTCTGCAGTTTTTCCAAGAACAAGCAATCTCGTACCATTTTTACTGGAAGAGGTATGTACGATCCCGCCACTGGTCTCCGCCAGCGCACCTGCTGCCTCCTGCCCGGTACCCGTCGGTGAAAAAGCCGCGTCAATCACCACGTAATATGGTGCCGGAACCGGACATCCCATGGAGCTTAACTGCTTCAAAACATTAAATGCATCTTCCTCTGCCGCTTCCTCCGCGAACAGAGATCCAATGAGCTTTTCCTTGAGGAACTTTCCGCCATTTTCCATGCGCGCGCGCAGACTGGCCGCATGCTCGATTGCCTTGCGCTCCTCCTGTAATTGCAGACTAACCTTGTCCAAAACAGCACGCAATTCCATGGCGTTAATGGGTTTTAAGAGATATTCTCTGACGCCGAGCTGGATACACTTACGAGCATATTCAAATTCATCATAGCCACTTAATACAATAATCCCGATCCAGGGCATTTGAAGCCGGAGCATTCTACATAGCTCCAGACCATCCATAAATGGCATTCGAATGTCCGTGATCACAATGTCCGGATTGGTATCGCGAATCATGGGAAGTGCCATCTCTCCGTCTGGTGCTTCTCCAACCAACGTATATGGAGTTTCATCCCACGGGAAGGATTCCCGAATTCCTTCTCTGACCACAATCTCGTCATCCGCCAGAAACACTTTCATGCTCAAAAATCTCCTCTCTTGTCCTGCAAGGCACCCTAAAGCTAACCTCCGTGCCATCTGCATTACTTGCAATGTTTAATCCGTCCTGTTGGTTATAATACAAACGAATGCGCATATTGACGTTGACAAGTCCGAACCCACCCCCGTCCTCTTTGACAACAGGCTGTCCCTTTTTCATTCGTTCGTTTAAATCCTCCAACTGTTCCTTCGTCATTCCAAGACCTGTATCTCTAACGCCAAATATCAGATAGCCATCCTCCATCCGCCCGGACACCTTGATTGTGCCGCCTCCGCGTTTGATCTTGATTCCGTGATAAAGCGCGTTTTCAACCAAAGGCTGTAATAGTAATTTTAAAATGTAAAGATGACCGATCTCATCTGGTATGTCAATTTCATAACGCATTATGTCGCGATATCTTGTCTGCTGTATCTTTAGATAGCCTTCTATGTGCTTTTTCTCCTGACTGATCGGAATCCAATCCGCACCTGATGAGAGACTGATGCGGAAGAAATCGCTCAATGCACTGGTCAGCTGGATGACCTCGTCCTTCTCTCCTGCCTCTGCCTTCCAAACGATGGCATCAAGCGTATTGTAAAGGAAATGCGGATTGATCTGAGCCTGCAGCGTTCTGAGTTCTGCTTTGCGAAGCTTTCTCGCATCCTGATTGCTTTTCTCCATCATCTCTTCCAAACGATTTGCCATGGTGTTGACCTGCATTGTCAGGTTTCTTAACTCCATCACCTCCGTATCGGTAAGCCTGGCATCCAGCGTTCCTTCCGCCAACTGTGCCGCCACTACTTCAAGGCGCTCAATGGGCTGTCTGACAAATTGGGCCGTGGACTTCACGGCCTTATTTCGAACTAACCATGCTGCAACCACGATCAAGATCTCTGCAATCGCCGTCACAATGATGACCACCCCAAGACTCATGCTCATGCTCGCAGTCGACGTAATCTCCTGCGCAATGTATTCGTTCAGCATGCTGTCAACCAATGCCGCAACGTCCCTGACCTCGACAAGAACCTCCTCGTTTTTCACCACTGGCACCTGCTCTTCTATGTTGTCGCGTATGTGATCGACGTAGTTCTCCAGTGTCTCCATTGTCCTGCTTGCCACGATCAACGATAATCTGTTTTCCTGCCCTGTTTTCTCAGTAATCATTTCTATCGTGTCATTCACTTCATGGATCTTCGCGTAAATCCCGCTGCTTTGAACCGTATCCTGTCCGCTGACAATATTCCACGCGCTCCCGGGAATTTCCTCGGCAACCACCTTTTTTAGGTTTGTGATCGTCTCCATTCTAACGATGGAGCTATGATACTTCCACGCATAAAACAGCATGAGTACTAAGCTGATAATGATCGGAAATACCAGCATCAAAACCAGTCTGTGACTGAGGTCATTGATTTGTCCAAGAATGCTTTTTTCTTTTTTTACTTGTCCATTCATATTATCTCAATAGCCTCTAGGTTCAATGTTGGCAGGATCCTGTTCATCGCTGAACACTTGCTCGACGGGATGAATCACGGGATCAACGGTTTTACCCGCTTTTAATTTCAACGCCGTTTCCATTAACTCCTTGCCGAGCTTCGGCGTGCACTCCACGACGCAATTAATCTTTCCTTCTTTTAAGACGTCAATCGCTTTCTGTCCGGCATCGATGGAAATGATGATCATGTCCTTTCCCGGAACAAAACCCGCCTTTTCAATCTCAGGAATGGCACCCAGCGTCATTTCATCGTTATGGCTGAATACAACGTCAATTGATTCCCCGTAGGTCTCCAGCAAAAATCGCATACACTCAGCGCCGCGGCTTTTCAAGAAATCTCCGTCAATACTCTCCAGAATGTTGATGCGTTCATCCTCAACGATCGTATCCATAAATCCCGCCTGCCTTTGTCTCATGGGCGTGGAATTTTCCGTGCCAGTGATCTCGACGATATTTATGTGTTCTAAGCCAAGTCCGTCAATCTTACGGAGCAGATACTCCGCCGCCATGACGCCTTCCTTGTAAAAATCCGCTCCGATCACACAGGTCGTAAGTCCTTCTTGTTCCGTGCTTATGTCCCGGTCCACCAAAATTACGGGAATTCCGGCATTTTTTGCCTCCATCAGCACATTATCCCAGCCATCCTCCACAATTGGAGAAAAAGCGATAACATCCACCTTATATGCAATAAAACGCCGAATCGCGGCGATTTGATTCTCCTGCTTTTGATTTGCATTTTCAAGCATCAGGCTAATGCTGTATTTTTCCGCTTGCTCCTCTATGTCATGCGTATTGCCAATGCGCCATGCGCTCTCTGCGCCAATCTGACTGAACCCCAGCAAAAGCTCAGGTGATCCCTGCTCCGTCCCTTTTCCGCACCCGCCAGCCAGCACGACAACAAGTGCCATGCAAATAACCATAAAATGCTTCAACTGCCTCCGCATACATGCCCCCCTAAGTTTTCATAAAACAGCCCGTTCCCCTGCCGCCATGACGCTTTCCCTCAACGCAGTTACGCTCTTGTTGGCGCTCCCATTTGTTTTAGCTGCTGCTTACGCTGGTACATCATCTGATCCGCTCTTTCAAACACGTCATGAACCAATTGATCATCAGGCGTCAATTCTGAATAACCGATAGAAACCACTGCTTTTTTCTTTTTGACGTTTTCCTCTATCACATGATTGATCTCGGTGATTACGTCCTTTAAGGAATCAAAGCCTTTCTCCTGAAGAATGACCACAAACTCATCTCCGCCGATTCTATAGACGGCACCATGCGTAAAATACTCGCAGATCAGGGAACAGGCTTCCTTGATCAGCCTGTCTCCGGCAGCATGCCCCATGGTGTCATTGACAATCTTAAGCCCATTTATGTCACACACGACTATAGCCAGTTTATCAATTTCATTTTGTCTGATCCTAGCGTTAAGATGTGCCTCCATCTCTGAATATGCGTGTTTGTTTCTTACGCCCGTCATCGAATCTGTATTAGCCATATTGCGGAAATTTTGGGTATTTTTCTTTTCGACCTCCAGATCCTTTTGTGCCAGGACTTTCGACATATATAACAGGACAAGGAAGAATAAGGCAGAAAAGCCCAGCGTGAACGCAATCTGCCTTTTACTCATTAAAAGGCTTTTCTCACTTATGCTACGAATCCTGTCCTGAATATCGCTCTCACGAATCAGAACCACCATCATCCAATCCGTATCCTCTATGGGAACATAGCATAATGTCTCTTCCATGCCATTTACGTTAAAGGAGATGATTCCATCCATGGCCTTCAAAAAGTTATCACGGTTTTCCGTCCAGATATCCTCGGGGACAATTTCCCGTAATGCCTCAAAAAGATTATGTGTGGAAACAAAAGCCCCCAATTTAGTGCCAGAGAGGTTTTCGCCTTTTTTCCCGTAAAGGCCGAAATATGTTCTGTTATCATCAAAAGCCAGCAAATCAATGATTTCTCCCACGTCAATCTGGACAAAACATGCAACATATTGTTTTCCGTCAATCGTTAGGTCATCCATGGGCGAAGCCAGACAAAGCTGCTTGGAAGAACCATATATCGAAACCGTACTGACACTTCGATGACCCGTCATTTCACCGGAAAGAAAGGCATGGCGACTTCCACCGGCATAGGTTGTATACTGCGTATGAACAATCTTGTCTTTATCCACAAGCGCAAATCGATCAAGCGACAGCAGCCTTTTGATGTCCCCGATCGCATTTCGAAGTTCTTCTTCTGATTCAATCCCCTCGTTACTGATATAGTCAACGGCGATTTCCATCTGGTAGAAATTTTTGTTGATCAGATTCGTAATCGTTTTTGCGCGCCGATCTGCCATTGCCTCCAGATAAAACGAACTCACCTCGGAAACGGCCTCATTCGTGGCCGTCGTGGTCTGCCTTGCAGACACGATCGCATTAATAATCACCAGCGCCATCAATACGATGCCACCAACAACTGCCGTTACAATAAATGTTTTTCTTGTAATTTGTTTTTTCATTAATCATCACCATATAAAATATCAAGCATGATGGATGCATCATCCTGATATATTACCGTTGTAGCCTCATCTGTTTTTTCTTGAAACAGTACGCCAGGCTTGTTACCGTCTGCTATCTTAACCGCAGTCTGAATAGTATCAAAGCCAATTGAATAACAGTCTTGCACGCCAAGGCAATAGATCGTTCCATCTTTCAGATAATGTAGCGCCTCTTGGTCATGATCCATACCTACGATGACCGTATTGCTACCTCTTTCAGTGATTGCTCTGGCAGCGCCTACGGGATTGCTCATGTTACAGCAGATAATTCCGTCAAGGTTGGGATAATCGTTAAGAATCTTCATGGTCAGATCATAAGCAAGATCTACGGAGTCCATGTCATATTCCGTTGCGACGATTTCCATATCCGGATATCCGGCAATGGTAGCCTTTGCACCCTTTGCCCTGTCTTCATGGCACGGCGCGCCAACGCTTCCCACCAGGATTGCAACCTTACCCTTGTATCCAAGCTTCTTACATAGGGCTTCCGTCAGGTCCTTACCGTCTTCATAGTTATGCGTATTCCCTACATATGCAATTCTCTTGCACCCTGAGGCGGCGTCAGAGCTTGAAAAGGTCATGACCTTGATTCCAGAATCCACCATCTCGTCAAGAATCGGGGAAATAATTGCATCATCAGCAACGTCAACCCCAATCACGTCAAAATCCCCCGCTTTCGCCGCAAACAATCTCTTCTTCTGATCCTCAGCGGATGCCACGTCCGGAGCCATGTACTCATATGTGATCGTAATGCCCCTTTCAAGATATTGTCTCTGAGCATCTTCCATGCCCAGAGCCACCGCATCCCACCAGGGATGAACCGTCTTGTACGTAAAATAGAAATTATAACGATCCTTTTTAGGCTTATACTGATCTAATTCATGGTTAAAATCCACGGCACTGCTTACAAAATCCGTTGACGCCGAACCTGTTTTCGCCTCTCCTTCCGAGTCTGTCGAAACGTTCCCCTCGTCAGATGCAATCCTGGAAGATGCCATAGAGCACGACGATAAAAAGACCGCCGCTAACAATACAAAGGATGTTATGCCATTTTTTATAAAACTATTTTTCATAAAGCGTTCCTCCAATCGCAAACCTCGCTGGAAGTTAACCTTTCCCAATCATTCTTGATGCGGCACTGAAACGATGGCATGTCAAAATTAAACAGCCATTCCAACCACGGCCGCCAGACAAATAAGTCCGATAGGTGACAGACCTTTTTTGATAAACTTTCTTGAACCAAAATATATCACTGCAAGACCGCAAGTCATGAGTACTGCGGTAATATCAACCCTGCTCTCGGTTTCTACATAGCAATTTCCGAGAATCATATAGACGCCGGTTGCCAAAATTATGCCGATCACGCAAGGTTTAAGCCCTCCAAGAATTGCCTGGACGTATGGATTCTTAAGAAGACTCTTCGCGAGTACCATTATGAAAAGAATAATAAGAAACGCAGGAAGCATGACTGCCGTCGTGGAAATCACTGCTCCCGGCAAGCCACCCTTATTACTGCCTACGTAAGTGGCAAGATTCACCATAATAGGACCGGGCGTGCTTTCACTCACAGCTATCATGTAAGAGAGCATCTCATCGTCAAGCCATTTGTGCGCCAACACTACGTCTCTGATAAGCGGTATCGCAGCATATGCTCCGCCAAAGGAAAACAGTCCTACTTCCAAAAATCCAATCAAAAGATCTAAATATATCATGCCTGCCCCTCCTTTCCGTGTCCTTTTTCCACAAGAAAGAAAGCGACGCTGACAAGCACCGCCGTAAGCATCACCACGATCGATGATAAGTGCAACTTCAGCACGTTTGTAAGCATTATAATGAAAAAAGAAGCCAAAAGAATTCCTATTTGCAACGGTTTCATTTTCATCTTTTTAATCATCTTTAGCGCCGCATCGAGGATCAATATCCCTACTGCCATCTTGATACCCTGAAATGCGCGCGCAACCCACGTAATTTCTAAGAATCCTTCCAAAAACATGGATATGGCAAAGATAATAATGAACGAAGGTATAGCCACTCCAAGCGTCGCAAGAATTGCGCCTGGAAGCTTACCTTTCTTGTAACCTACATACGTAGCACAATTAATCGCTATCGGTCCCGGCGTTGACTCGGCGATCACCGTAATATTCATCATTTCGTCATGTGTGATCCAATTTTTTGATTCCACGCAGATATTCTCAATAATCGAGAGCATTGCATATCCTCCACCGAAGGTAAATAAGCCAATCTTGATAAAGGTTACAAATAGTTCCATAAGTACAGGCATGTCATGCTCCTTCCAGCCCCTTGATAACTGCATCCTTATGATAACATAAAATCTGTCCAAAGGCAATTCTTCATCAGTTCAATTAAGGGATATTGTTTCTTCGTGGTTCAATCAATCTTTTGTTGGACCAATGGGTAAAAAACCGTCAGAAATGCCTTGCAACCCATCCTCCAAAAATGGTATGATGTATTAGGGCTTGCGGCTATGAAAGAAATCAGCGGAGGGGTTTTTGATGATACTAGTAATCGAAATGGAAATTCTTGCAAAATTTAATGAAGAACAAATGAAGGAGCTTCTTTGCCTGACGGCAAAGGATCAGATCTTTCTCATCACGAAGGAAGACGGCGTCCTTCCCGTGAGTATGCTTCCCAAGCTTACGAAGATAAACGCCAAGTTGGAGGTAAAGACGCTTCCAAAGGGAGACTCCGGATTTGAAAAGGGCTTCCTCTACGGGTCGCTCTCAAGGGCGGCAGGCAAGGACAGGGTAGTGATCCTATCCGAAGAGACGGCGCCCGCGTCCCTGACCGAAAACTGTGCATGGAACGAAGGGTTCGGAATAAAGCCAAGGAAAAAGACGGCTGCGAAAGCCCCAAAGGCTTCGGAGAGCACGCCGTTGGCAAAGGAAAGTCCTGAATCTGCGCCCTCTCCCGTAAGGAGAACGAGAAAGGCAGCAGAATCAAAGGCTGAATCCGGTGAAAAAGAGGTCTTGGCAACAGGCCTATTTGACGTCCCTTCCGTTAAAGGCTGTCTAGACCTGATTGGCGATAAAAAAGAAGTCTTTCGCAAGTGCCTTTCCGATGCAAGCGATGCGGAAATCGGCTACAAGATGTTGCTTGGCCTTAACTTTGGCAAGGACGGGGACGTCATCTGGGAAAAGACCAAGGGACAGTTTAAGAAGTTAAGAAAATTTTCCTAAGAAGAGATGAAGGCCGGCCTTCCAAACGGAACGCCGGCCTTTTCATGCTTCCCATTTCTTAGAATGAAAAAGAATTGGAATAGCGCTTCTTTTGGTTTGTTAATAATGGCGTATTTGCAGCTGCTTCTCCACTTCTGAGGCACTTAGTTTCTCAAGCTCTCCCGTTCGTCTCAACCATAGGATCACAGGTTCTCCACCATGCACGTCAAACCAATTGTCTGAAAACTCTCCGTCGTAATCCGACAGAGAAAGACAAACACTCTTACAAAAGCCATCCGCCGTGACAGTAATTTGAAAATCCCCTTCACGCCCGAAACTTCCACAAGTCGCGATGCCTGCTTTCATGTCCGTGCCATCTTCGGCTTTTGCCGCCATGCTTACTTCCGTCTTCACGTTCACCTTTTCAAAGGAAAACTCCTTCGGTCTAACAAACAGCGTTGTTCCGGCTGAAATCACCCTTCCGTCAAGGAGAAGGGAGTATTCCAAATATCTGCTTCGCCTATTCTCCAGTGTTTCCAAATATGGTGCAATCTCCCAGGTAAAAGCCTCCACCGCCGAGAGCGCAGGAACCTCATATTCCCGTTCCTCTTTTGCCAGCACCCTTGCACCATTATCCCGCAAATTACACCTTACGCTAAGTTTTTGCTGCTTTGGAGTATCATTTGTGACTACCAACTTAGGCCTACGGGGATCGCTATCATCGCAGCTTAAAAGAATGGGTGCATAGAACCTTGCCGCATAGTAATGCAGCGCCTTCCAGCGACCATACCAATCTATGCTGGACCAGGAAATGACGGGGTTGGAATCATTCACCTGCCAATATGCCGATCCCATGCATCTTCCCCGTGCGCGCCGCATATGCTCCACGGATGAGCGAATGCAATCCGCCTGCACCAGTTGGGAGCAGTAAATTAGCCTTTCAAAATCATATGGGTAATTCACCATCTGTGCCAGATAAAACATCAGCTTCTCATTTCCCTGCGTGCATTTCTGATGTGCCTGCATTACCACGCCGCAAAGGTCCAAGTCCCCTTTGTCCGGATCCACAAAGCTTAAGCAGGTTTTCATGTCCGGCAGGCTCTCAAATCCATATTCCGAGCAGAAACGATAGTAATACTGTCGAAAGGCCTCAATGGGCTTGAAATTGTGCCAAATATCCCAATAGTGCATGTCCCCCGCCAAATTGGAGGAGGAATTATGGAACCCTCCTCCCGAGGAGGGTGAAGACGGCCAATAAAAGGTCTGCGGATCCAATTCCCGTAAGATGCCCGGGATTATGTCCTCAAACAGTCTCAGATAATCCGCTCTGGCATCCGCATCCTCCCCCCAGCCCCAGCCCTCCCAGGCGGACTCAATCTCATTGTTGCCGCACCAAAGTCCGAGACAGGCATGGTTTCTGATACGCAATATATTATCCCGTAGCTCTGCACGAACCGTGGCCTCAAACTCAGGACTAAGCAGGTAGGATGCACAGGCAAACATAAAATCCTGCCATACAATCAGTCCATTCTCGTCGCACCAGTCAAAGAAATAATCATCTGGGTAAAAACCACCGCCCCAGACACGGATGAAGTTATAATTTGCCCTACTGCAATCCTCCAAAAGTCTTTCTGTGCGCTCCTTTGTACGCCGCGTCACAATCTGGTCCTCAGGAATGTAGTTTGCTCCCATGGCAAAAATCTTCTTGCCGTTATTGATAAAACAAAATTCCTCCCCCCACTGATCCTTCTGTTGCGAAATGGTAAGAGTGCGAAGGCCGATGCGCCTTTCCTGACGATCCAACAAGTCGCCCGTCTGCGACATCCTGTTGAATTCCTTCTGCGCTGTTTCTACATCCAAACCACCCTGCAGGCTTCCCCCGCTTCGCATCTCAACAACGCAATGATATAAGGGTTGCCCGCCAAGTCCCCTCACCCACCAAAGCTGCGGATTTGAGATTTCCAGCTCTCCCTCCATCTCGTAAATGCCTTCCTCAGCATTCCCGGTCCGTGCCATATTTCCGTCTTGAATGGGCGCCAGCTGCACCTGAAAGCTCTTCCCCTCGGGATCAAGTACCGTGAGCATACATGTGGGCAAACTTCTTTCCAAAGCTTCCCAAAGCTCTGCCCTGGCCTTGCATTTCAGCCAAACATGGCCGGCCTCATGCCTTTGCTCATAATAGACATCCCTGATCCTGCCGCCTGAAAAGCCCTGCACGTAAACCCTGCGCCAGATGCCCTCGTCCGGAAGCTTTGGCCCCCAATCCCAGCCAAACGTGCAATGTGCCTTTCGGAGATACTGATACCCGTCCATGCAATGCTCCACACCGTCCAGATGCCTTTTTGCGGCATTCTCCCTCACAAACTTATTCGGCGAATGGATCTCCACGCGAAGCAGATTCTCATCTCGAGCGATACCCGTCACGTCAAATTCGTAATGGCGATGCATGTTGTCCGTCCTGCCCAAATGAATGCCATTGAAATAAACGTCGGAGAGTGTGTCTATTCCATCAAAGTTCAAAAAGTTTCTATCCTCCCCGAGAATCGTCTCATCCAGCGAAAATGCCGCTTCAAACATAAAATCCCGGTCACAGATAGCCGTTGCTTCGCGCTCGTTCTCCCGATAATACGGATCCTCCATTTCCCCATTTTCCAGAAGGACCTTATAGACTGAGCAAGGGACAGTACATGAATACCTATGCTCTCCGTCCTGCATGACCCAATCCTTTATTTCCCTGCATTGTTTCATTTATATGTTCCTGCCTTCTCATGATCATGTCTTTATGGCTTTTTTCATCTATTGACATCTTAGAATTCCGTCGGTCTTTAATGCTACTGAATTTTAACAGAAACTACTTTGAAATCAAATACTTATCGATACTAAAGGACGTTACCACGTCAATCGCAGACTTATGCTCACGAATGCAATCTAATTTCAAATCCTTTAGTTCTTTTGTATCTTTTTGGGATAACCTAAGTTCCATACAATAAAAATCTAATCTTGAAATATAATCAGCATATTCCATGATTTCATCTTTCGATATGATATCGCTTCCTTCAATAAGAGCTCTGATGCCATCATATTTCTCAAATATACTTACTAAATCACTTCCTAAAGTCAATTCCGTTTCCACAGGTTTCTCAGCTAACCCCAACACCCATGCCAACACTCTGGCCTGTTCACCTAAAAATGCTAAATTGCCTAATTGATCCTCCCCAATATTTCCCTTTGATATTTCTGATAAATAATTCGATAATTGATTAAATTCCGGAGCATATTTCAATGCCAGCATCATGACGTCTGCATCATCTACGTCTCCCCGATTATTTAATCTATTGAATGCTTTTCTTCCTACAAAAAAATCAAAAATGAAATGTAATGCTAATTCCTGTTTTTCCTCTATTTCTACAATAGAATCAACCGGTACAAGTTTCAATTCTTTATAGCAGGGTAGTCCCATTTTTTCCAAAATTTCACAATTCTTTTCTATTCTGGCTATATCATTACTTGAATAATTAACATTATTTGTATTTATCTTAAACCTTGAATTTAAATAATTTTCTAAGAAATTCCCATTTTCTTCATTATTCTCATTCCCTTTATCCTTCTTAAAAATACTAAAAAATCCCATCTTCTTTTCTCTCCTTTCGCATTACCCTTTGACATAATTATTTACTCTCCCCGATGCTATAACTTATTAAGGTTTCCTCTCGCATCCTTTATCAGTCGGACGTAAGCCGCCATAAGTCATCAGAGCCGCCTCTGGCGGATAGGGATAAGGATCATCCAACGGTGAAAACGTAATATCCACGTAATCTGCCCTCTCCTACTTCAAAATTTCATCAAGCTCATCGGCTGCAAAAGTATAATCTCCGAGCATCGTCCGAATGCCGACAAGCTTTTCCCGGCAGGCCCGCTCCTTTTCTGCGTCCTTCTTCTCTTCGTACACGCGTCTTAAAAAGGCCGTATTGGCGTAATCTGAAACGTAATATGTCATCTCGATTTCCTTCGGGGCCTCCATGGAAGCATATAAATCCGTAAAATACGTATTTGTGATTTCCCCGTAAGCCTTGTGTTCCAGCTTATAATCAAACACCCTCATGGTCATCTTATCTTCTTCCGGACCCTTGGCGTTTTGCTCTTTGCGATATTTGAAAGAACCTATCATTTCCACAAGGCAAAGGAAAAATGCGACTGCAGCCGCCGCGATGAGAATATTTAACACCAGTTTTATCTTCTTATTCATGTTTGATGATCTCCTCCATGCGCATCGCCATTTTTGCATCAGACAGATCCAAAAAACTGTCAACCTCCTCGTCATCCATACCAAGGTAAGCCCGAAGCATTGCCCTCAGATTCTCTTCCATGTCATCCATGCAAGCGAGATACGCACTATTCTTCTCACGCTTTTTTTGCACTGCGTAAGTCTCCTGAAATGCACTTAAATATCTGCAGAAATGTGAGATCTCCATGTCGGTAGAATCCCAATAATCCGGATCCGTGGAACGCAGGATGACGGACTCCATGTGCCTGATACAATCATAGTAATAGCCAGCACAGTAATCCACTGACCGGAATCTCTTATAAGGCTCCTCCCAAAAATCCACCCCGTGGCTATGGACAAACGAGACATACTCCTGATACTCTCCTCGCTCCAGATAACCGTCCATTTCAGCCGCATATTTCTCGCTTTTTCTTTTGGCATCCGCCTTTTTGATACTGCTAGTATCCGGATCATCATAATTCAGTCCGCTCACGATAATCATGATCAAAATTCCGATCACCAGCACCGCCAGAATGGCTGCCCTGGTTCCCAGACCTTCCATTCGTTTTGCGCTGCCTTCCACCTCGCCTTGCGTTTTCTTAAATCTTTTATCATACTGTTTCATGTTGGCAACGTGCCGTGCCGCCAACTTGTTTTCAGCGTTACAATATGGACAGACCTTATCCTCTATCCCAATCTTCCTACCACAGTTTGTACATTTCATGTTAATTCTCCTCCGTGCCCACGGAGTACTTCTGCATGAATTCCTCCTTGTTCTCCCGCTGACGCGCGCGGCTCCCCAAATTTGGCAGCATGTTAGCTGCAAGTCCCAACAGCAAAAGAATTGCCACCACCACAACAAAAATGAGAATCGCGCGAA
>JAEEGL014582951.1_pt1 | contig 15894 bp, 19 predicted proteins | sample 9134231 | NCBI WGS metagenome assembly JAEEGL01 (sample SAMN16246548, study PRJNA631951) | gut metagenome | biome: gut microbiome; feature: rumen; material: fiber-attached | host: Bos | place: Iran: Karaj | collected 2018-10
AAATTAATTACATGATCTTCGTTAACTTTTAACTCTTCTTTATCTTTTTCTGTGATATCTGTAAAATATTTATCCAGTGTTTTATATTTTGATATAGAATTTAAGGGATACCCTTCATTTCTTTTATCTGTGGGCTTTTCTACCATATAAAAATCGTCTTTACTCCATGAGTATGTATTTTCTTCTCCATATTCATTTAATACTGCCATACCATATACCCATTTGCAATTTAATTTTCCATTTGTTCCATATTTTTTTACCAAATTAGTATAATGTTCTATCATTTCTTCATCTGTTAATGTTTTTCCATTTACTCTTCTTACGTACAAACCTGGTTGATATTCTTCAGGAACATTTTCTAAATATAAAGTATCATCCATTCCTATTACTGGTATATGTAGTTCATTATAATATGTTTTTGCTTTAATAAGGGCATTTTCTATTGCTGTTTTACCATTTTCTTCTATGTCTATGTCTGTGTTTATATCTTTTAGTGATATTAATTCTATATCATTCTTTTCTAATCCTTCTTTAAAGCGATTTATTTTACTTTGATTGCCTGTTGCAAATAATACTTTCATAGTGCCTCCTTATAATTCTTTGTGTTTTATTTCTTTTATTATAACAAAAAAGTAGATTATTTTAAATCTACTAATTTGATCTTGTTTTGGAATGACTTTTTTTGTTTTCTTCTTCTATTTCTTTTATAGTTTCAAAAGTAAGATTATGTTTATGGATAAACTCTTTTACCTGTTCTTCTTTGTTTTCAAATTCTAATCTAACTTCTCCCAAAAAGCCCACTATTAGATCTTCGTAACTTTCTGATTCTTTTTCTCCATATTCAATAGCAATAATTCTATTTTCAACATCAACATTTCCTTCCTTAAATGGAAGTGTTTCAAATGCTAATTTTTCTTTTTCTTCTTCAGTATATTCATTATTACATATTATACAGGTAAAATTAACTACCTCATCAATTCTAGTATTTATTAATTTTACGATTTTTAGAAAAACTCTGGTATTTCTTTCTGAATGCTTTTCAGACAATAATTGCATTGCTCGTTTAATATTATGTGGTGATATTGGTTCAAAGTCATCAAGGTATTTTTCGAGTTGTTCTATATAGAGTTCCACATTTTCCATAACGTCTTCATTCCTTTTGATATAAAATATAGCACAATTTGCTTTTTTAGTAAATATTTTATTTAAACAAACTCTTCATTACCTTATTCAAGGTTTTATTTAACATTTTATCAACAGTTTTGTTAACAACCTTTTTTCCTAGTTTATATTGAACTGAATTCTTTTTAGCTCTTTCTTCGGCTTTTTTAGCTTTTTCTAAATCTCTTTTAGCTTGAGCCTCTAATTTTTCTTTTGCTTTTCGTTCTTTTTCTGCTTCCTTTGCTTTTTTCTCTGCTTCTTTTGCTTCTTCAATTGCTCTTTTTTCTGCTTCTTTTGCTTCGATACTAGCTTTTATCATTTTATCTAGTTCTTCGAATGCTGAATCTCTTTCAACTGTTTCATCATATTTACCTAATAATGTTGAAGTATTAATAATTTTATTTCTAGTTATATCATCTATTGTTCCCATACTACTTTGTGGAGGTAATATAGTAGCTTTTTCTACTATTTCAGGTTCTCCATTTTCATTTTGGAAAGATACAAGGGCTTCACCAGTACCTAGTGCTAGGATAGCTTCTGCAGTATCAAATTTAGGATTAGTTCTGAATGAATCAGCTGCTGCTTTTATTACTTTTTGTTCCGCAGGGGTATATGCTCTTAGGGTATGTTGTACTCTATTACCTAATTGTGCAATTATATCATTTGGTATATCTGCAGGACTTTGTGATATGAAATACAATCCTATTCCACGTGATCTAATTAGTTTTACTACTTGAACTATTTGTTTTAGTCTATAAGTTGGCATTTCATTAAATAGTAAATGTGCTTCATCAAAGAAGAATACTAGCTTTGGTTTTTCTAAATCTCCTACTTCAGGCATAGTTGTAAATAATGTATATAAAAACCAAAGTAAGAATGATGCGTATAAATCTGGGCATTTAAATAATTCTACTGAATCAAGTATGTTAATCATACCTTTTCCATTTGCATCAACACTTAGCAAATCATTTATATCAAATTCTGGTTGGCCAAAGAATTTATCTGCTCCTTGATTTTCAAGAGTTAATATACATCTTTGAATAACTCCGATACTTTGGGTAGCTATATTACCATAAGTAGTAATATAGTCATTTTTATTATCAGCAATATATTGTAGTAATAATCTTAAATCTTTAGTATCATCTAATTTCCAGTTATTATCTTTTGCTATTTTAAATGCTATAGCAAGCATTCCTTCTTGTGCTTCAGAAAGGCCTAACATCATAGATAGAATATCAGAGCCAACGCTATCTATACTAGTTCTTATTGGATGACCTTTTTCTCCGAAAATATCAAAGAATCTAACAGGGAAATTTTTAAATTCAAAATCTTTTAAACCAAGCTTAGTTACTCTCTTTTCTAGAGATTCACTAGCTTCTCCTGCTACGGCTGTTCCTGCTAAATCTCCTTTAACATCTGCCATGAATACTGGTACTCCAGCATCTGAAAAACTTTCTGCCATTACTTTTGACGTAATTGTTTTACCAGAACCACTTGCTCCAGTAATTAATCCATGTCTGTTTGCCTTATCAAGTAAAATACTTAGTTCCTTTTTATCACTTTTTGCAACTAAAACTTTATTATTTAAATACATAAGTATACCTCCTAAAAATATTATATCACATATTTTTTATTTACTATTATTTTTTCATCCACATATACATGCCTGCTTCTGCAGTTGAAAGTTTAACTTTAAAACCGAATTTTTTATAAAAATCTACTTTCCCCGGAGCTGCTAAAAGTTGAATCATTACTTCTTCGCCTTCTTCTAAATTTGCTTTTACTCTTTCTAGTAATCTATTAATCATTTTTGTACCGATTCCTTGGTTTTGATATTCTGGTCTTACTATAACATCCATTATTAATCCAGCATAGCCTCCATCAGTTACTAGTCTTGCCATTCCTATTATTTTTCCATCTTCTACATATTTTTCTGTCATACTATTTTCAAGTGATAATTTTACTAGCCTATCTGATGCTTTTTTCCATCCTAATAAATCTATTAATTCCTTATACTCTTCAAGCATTAATGAATCATCTAATATCATGTTAATCCCTCCAGTTATATTATATAATAAAAAAATAGCTTACGCTATTTACTTTTTTCTAATTATTACTTCTATTCCATATTTATCTGTTATTTCTAAAAATGTTTTTAAACTCATGGTAGTTGTTCCATATTCCCATGATTCGATAGTTCTTTTACTTTTATTCAATGATTTAGCAAAGTCTTTTTGAGTAAGTTCTGTCCACTCTCTTATTATCTTTGATATATCTTTGGTTTGATAGTCTTTTGTTTTTAATTGCATATTATCACTCTTCCACCTTCAACTTTATGATATTAGAAAAATTCTTTAAATTTTGTATACTCACATTTTAAATGTGATATAATATTGTCATAAAGGTGGGATTATGAATAGTAAAAAGCCTGATTTTAATACTTCAATTATGGGAATAGATTTGTTTATAAAGTGGATTATTGATATTTTTAAAAGAAAGAGGAACAAGTAATAATTGTTCCCTATATTTTTTTACAATAAATTTCTTTTTTTAATTTAATGCATACATAACCACTTGGTGTTTTTGCCCAAGTACTATCTTTATTATTTATTATTTTTATAGCGGTAAATTCTGTACCTTTTTTATACACTGCATAGGCATTTTTATTCTTACTTGTTGCATTTTTTTGCCCATCTTTAGTTAATTCTTTGACTTTCTTTTGTCTATAATTTGTTCCGGGTCCTGTCCTTACATTTAATTCTGTTAGTGTTATATATTCACCATTTGTATATTGTTTTTTTTCTTTTTCAGTTTCTTTTTTTAAGCCGTTTAATCCTTTGGCTTTTATTAGTTTGGGGTAGTCTTTATAAGAATAATCTTGGTCTACTATCATTCCTGCAATTTTGTTGCTTCTTATTTCGTTTGTTGAACCTCCGAATTGCCAGATATCATGTTCTGGAGTTTTAGGATTGGTTTTACACCAGTTTGCTAACCATTTATCATATCTTTTTAATTCTGATAAATTCATTTTGTTTTTAAACCAGTTACTATTTGCATATATTGTTACCCAATATCCTTTTTTTTCTAAATATTCGCAGAATCCCTTTATTGCTTCTGTAATATCTTTTTTTGTGGATTTTGCCTGATATACTGAGTCTTCCACATCAATTGCTATTGGGTATTCAAAACTTTTACCTTTTAAGCAGTTGTTATACATATACTCTGCTTCAGATTTTCCCTTTTCATAAGATGTAGCCCTACTAAACCAATATGCTCCGACATTTAATCCTTGCTTTTTTGCATTTTTATAATGAGTTTGATATGCTGAATCTACTTTTTTACTTATACCATTTGCTGAGCCTGTGAATCCTGCTCTTATCATTACAAAAGTTACTCCTTCTTTTTTTGCCTTGGCTAAATCTATACCTTTTTGAAATTCACTTATATCTATTCCAAATGCTTTCATATATCCTCCTTTCTATTGTATTTTATTCTTATTGAAATTTTTAGTATTTATTAACAACTATTCTATATTTTTTTGATATAATTATATTAGGTGATAGTATGAGCAGAAATAAAGTTATAATAAAAGCTAGTTTTATTGGAATATTTGTAAATGTATTATTAGTTATTTTTAAAATTATAATAGGTCTTATTACTAATTCAATTGCTATTATTTTAGATGCTGTTAATAATTTTAGTGATACTTTATCATCAATAATTACTATTATTGGCACGAAACTTGCTTCAAAAAAGCCTGATAAAGAGCATCCTTTTGGTCATGGTAGAATAGAATATATCACTTCTACAATAGTTGCTATTATTGTATTTATTGCTGGTATAATGGCTCTTAAAGAGTCAATTAGTAAAACTATAAATCCTGTTACTCCAAAATATACTACATATTCTTTGATAGTTATTATAGTAGCTATACTAGTAAAAATAATATATGGTAGCTATATTAAGAAACTTGGTCATAGCATTAATTCAAAAGGACTAATAGCTACTGGTATTGATTCTTTATATGATTCTATTCTGACATTAACTACTCTTATTACTGCTCTTATAAGTATTTATACACATGTTTTTTTGGAAGGACCACTTGGTATCTTGATATCCTTAATAATTATTAGATCTAGTATTCATATAATTATGTATACAATTGATGATATGATTGGGACAAGAATAGATAGTAATCTTTCAAAAAGTATTAAAAAATATATAAATAGTTTTGATAATGTGTTTGGTGCATATGACTTAAATCTAACTAATTATGGTCCTGATACTTTAATTGGCTCTATAAACATTGAAGTTCCTGATAAAATGACTGCGAAAGAAATACATTTGTTAACTAAAGAAATTTCATATAAGGTTTTTGAGAAATTTGGGATTATTTTAACTCTTGGCATATATGCAAGTAGCAATGATAAAGAATCATTAGTTGTAAAAAAAGAACTTGATTCTTTAGTTAAAGATTATCCTAGTATATTACAAGTTCATGGCTTTTATTTAGATAAAAAAACAAGTACTGTATACTTTGATATAGTTATTGATTTTAAAGAGGAATCACCTGTAAAAGTTAGAAAAAGTTTAACAAAAGATTTAAGTTCTAAATTTCCTAATTATAAATATATCGTAGTTGTAGATTCTGATTTAAGCGATTAAAAAGAAGAGTATTATTACTCTTCTTTATTGTCTACTACTAAACCTTCTTTTTTATATTTTTTTATTCCCTTTAAGAATTCTTTTTTATAGTCAGTACTTAAAGCAATCATTATATCTGTTTCTTTTTTTGGAAGCACACATATTGAATATTTATTTATAACTATATATGCTATAGATTTCCAGTTTATTTTAACGCTATTCTTATCTTGTTTTAATTCTATACCCTTATCTGTTATATTAATTACTTGTTTTAAATCGTTCTGTAAATAGGCTTTTATACTTTTTTTAATAGCACTATAATATCCTACTACAAATATTGATAATAAAAAAAGTGCTGCTATAACAAACAAGTATAGTTTATCTTCGTAACGCAAATATGCTAAGATAAACAAGACAAAGAAAACCATTATGAAACTATATATTCTCATTGTTTCTTTTGTAAGTAATCTCACTCCTTTATTGGGATTATTTTTTATCTTTTTATAGTTTCCTGTTACATATAAAAATTCATCATAAAATTCTTTTTTTGGTTTTTGTTTTATTTCTATTTTCATGTTCTACCTCTTTCTATAATCACAGTTTAATTCATGATCATTAATTACTCCTATAGCTTGTAGGTACGAATAGATAATTGTACTTCCTACAAAAGTCATACCTTTTTTCTTTAAATCATTTGATATTTCATCAGATAATTTTGATGTTGATTTAAAAACATCATCCTTATTAATTATAACTTTTCCTTTTGTAAAACTCCAGATATATTTTGAAAAAGAGCTATATTCTTCTTGTATTTTTATAAATACTTTAGCGTTATTAATAGCAGCTTTTATTTTTAATCTGTTTCTAACTATATCTTTATTGTTTAGGAGTTCTGCTATTTTCTTTTCATTATAATTTGCTATTTTTTTATAATTAAAACTATCAAAGGCTTTTCTAAATGCTTCTCTCTTATTTAAAATGCATTCCCAGGAAAGACCAGCTTGAAAACTTTCTAATAAAAGCATTTCATAGAGATAATTGTCATCATATGAAGGAACTGACCATTCCTTATCATGATATTTTACATATAATTTGTTGTTCTCATTTACCCATTTGCACCTCATATAAAGTCTCCTTAATACTATTATAATTATTTTTTAACATGGTAATTATTGTTCTAGATGACTTTTGCCTGTTTGATAGTTTATTACTACTTTGTTTTCTCTGTTATAGATATAAACATTAAATTTAATTCCTAAGCCACCATCTTCTACTGAAAGTGCTTCCATTTGAATTCCTGATGCTATTAAATTTGTTCCTTTAAAGATTGGAGTTACCCTATATAGAACATGGTTACCTGTTTTTCTTAAATAATTACCTACCATATTTTCAAATTCTAGCATGGTAACTGAATTAGTTGTTCTGGTACATGTTATTAGATTCTTAGGATTAGCATTTTGTCCTGTAAATTGATAAGCTATTAAATGACATCTATTATATAAATACCTACCTTCAATAAAATCATATTTTTCTATTTGCCATCCACTTGGTTTAATCATTCCAATATATTCTCTTTCTTTGGTTGGCATCATGCCTTTATGAAGATTAGCATAGGCTGGTCCACATCTTCCTAAAAGATCTAAATTACTGTATTTTTCAAATGATTTCTTCTTATCTTCTTCTTTAAAATCTGGATTGTTATCATTAATATAGACATATGGTTTATCTGTATACTCTGGTATTTCATTTAGAGAATAAGATGGCATAGCAAAAGATTTTAATCGCTTAAAGACATTGCTATCATAATAATTAACTGCATATAAAACTCCTATTAAGGCGATTAATATGAACAATTTTCTTAGTTTTCTTTTTGTTCTTTTTCTTATTCTCACTTTTATCACTACTTCTTATTTTTTTCTATTAAACTCTTTATTTCATTATATAGTTTTGTATTAGCTTCTTCTAGAGTCATATTTGCGACTTTGAAAGGTGTTCCATATTCTATTATTAGATTTTTACTTCGAAATTTATAATCTCCAGTTATAGCAAATGGTACAATTGTAGCATTTGTTTTTTTAGCCATTGATACTGTTCCATATTTAAATGGTAATAATACTTTATCTGTTTTGTTTCTAGTTCCTTCTGGGAAAAGCCCTATTGCTCCATTATCATTTAAGACACTGATGGCTTGCTCTTTTGCTTCTTTATCTTTTATAGATCTATTTACTGGAATGCACCCCGTACCTTTTATAAACCATTTTGTTTTTTTGTTATCAAAATATTCTTTTTTTGCTAAATAGTGAATTCCTCTTTTTGTTTTTATGATAGTTAAGCACTGATCATATATATGTTTATGATTTCCTACAATTATTATAGGACCTTCTTTTGGTATCTTTTCGTGTCCTATTGATTTCGGGTTATAGTATAAAATAAATATTGGTTTTAATATAATTTTTGATATTTTATACAAAGGAGGGACATTTTTATTCATCATAGTCATCTTCACCAGTATCTTCTTGAAGCATTTTAAAATCTACTTTACCAAGTTTAGTTTTAGGAAGTTTTTTTCTTAAAACTATTTGGCTGGGAATCATATATTTTGCTAAGTTCTTTTTACAATAACTCATTAATTCTTGTTTAATTAGGAAACCATGGAATCCTTCTTTTAAAACTACAAAGGCTTTTGGCACTTCTTGTTTATATGGATGAGGTACTCCAATAACTGTACATTGTAACACTGCAGGATGCTTTTCAATTGTTTCTTCAATATGAGATGGGTATACATTATAACCACTTGTTATTATCATTCTTTTTATTCTACCTTTATAGAACAAGAACCCATCTTCATCCATGTATCCTAAATCTCCGGTATGTAACCAAACATGGCCATCTTTATGAATTTGAAGAACTTCATTTGTTTCTTTTTCATTATCTAAGTATCCCATCATAAGTGCTTTGCTGTTAATAACTATTTCTCCAGTTTCTCCATATGGAACTGTTTCTCTATTTTGATTAATTATTTTTATGTAGTTTCCTGCAAGAGGTATCCCTACTGAGCCAGATTTATTTACATGATCATGAGCCATAGTTACACAAGCTAGGGCTTCTGATAGTCCATATCCTTGTGTTATTTTGGCTTTTGAATTATGATCTTTTAGATATTTATTAATTTTATCTTCAAGATGTTCTGGTAAAAGATCTCCTCCGGAAATTACGTATTTTAAGTATGATAGATCTAAATTCTTGACGTTATTTGATTCAGTTAATGCTTCGAATAGTGTTGGTACTCCCAAAACACATGTTGGTTTTGTCTGATTAAACAAAACATCAAACTTTTTTGAATCGAATTTTGGTACAAGAATTGTTGAACATCCTAGTGCTAGAGGGGTATGCATTAATACTGAAAGGCCAAACCCATGAAAATTAGGCATAATTGCTAAGGCTGAATCCCCTTCATTTAATTGAATTAAGTCTATTTCTTCTCCTTTAGCTGCGAAAATAAATGCTCTATTTTGAATTACTACATTTTTTGGTGTTCCGCTTGTACCTCCGGAATGGATTATTACTGCTGGAGTATTTTTACCAAATGTTTCTGTAATTGGTTCTGCTTTTTGGAAACATGCTTTTAGATAGAACGTTTTCCAGTTAATATATAATTTATTTATTGGATGATGTTTAAATTTTGTTAGTTGGGTTATATTATATATAAAACCTTTTAAAGGATTTAGAGAATCTCCAGGAGATACAAATATTACTTTTCTTACTTTAGTATTATTAATAAAGTTTTCTATTTTTTCATATTGAGCATCATATATTATTAGATATTTGCTCTTTGTTGACTTTATAGTTTGCTTTATTTCTTCTTCTGCTGATAAAGGATGAGTCATATTGGCTATAGCTCCAAGCTTATTTAGTGCATATAAGCTTATTAAACTTTCTGGAATATTCGGTAACAAAATTGTAACAATGTCACCTTTTTTTATACCTAATTTTTGAAACCCTGTAGCGCATATATTAATCTTTTTTAGAAAATCTATATACTTAATCTTTTTACCCATGTACTTTATAGCTACATTATTAGGGTATTTTATTGTAGAATTTACTATTTGATCATACATTGTAATATTAGGTATTTTATATTTTAGATCTTCTTTTGTATAATACTTTGCCCATGGTGCATCTATTTTCTTTTTTCTCGTAAATATATCAAATATGGACATATTATGCCTCCTTTATCATTTGTTTTATAATTTCTCTTAGCTTATTATTCTCTTTTTCTAAATCGTTACTATTTATTTGCAGTGGATTACCATATACTATTTTTACTCTTTTAAATGGCCTATAATTTCCTTTTATTACAAATGGTATTATTTTTGTGTCAGTGTCATAAGCCATTTTTACTGCTCCAATTTTGAAGGGAAGTAGTCCTCTTCCTTTTTGAGTAGTTCCTTCGGGAAATATTCCTATTATTTTATTAGCATTTAAATATTTTTCAGCTTCTTTCAAGACAAAAGGATCTTTTTGCCTCCTGTTAACAGGAATTAATCCTAAATTAGAAAAAAATATCTTTTTTGGTCCTTTCCATAGTTCATCTTTCGCTAAAAAATGAATTTGTCTTTTTACGGAACATATTAAGACAAAAGGATCTAATACGCTAGTGTGTGTGCCTGCGAGTATTATTCTTCCTTCTTTGGGAATGTTTTCTAATCCTATATACTTTGGATGGATATATATAAATGTAAATAGTTTGGCTAACGGTTTTAATATTTTATATAGTGATGATTCTTTCATTTTTTACCTCTTACTATATTAATTATACCATAAAATGTTATATCTATTACTAATTAAAAAAGTAGTTTCTTACTACTTTTATTCACAATTAGACATAGCTCCTAAATCGTATACTTTTTTATAGCCAGCTTCTATTAGAGAAGCAGCAGCTTGCCCACTTCTTCCTCCGCTTTTACAGTATACAATTAGTGGAATATTAGAATCTATTGTACCATATGTACTTAACGTATCCACTATCTTATCAAATGGTATATTGATTGCATTTGCTAGGTGTTTTTCATCAAATTCTTCTTTTGTTCTTACATCTATTAGCATAGCATGTTTATCCTTCAATACTTCTTCTTTTTCTTCACATGTTATTTTCTTTGCTTCCAAAGATTCAGTGCTTTGCTTACTACCACATCCGCATAGTGCTATCACTACTATTGCTATTGTTATTATTTTTTTCATATGTCCTCCTTAATGGTGATGGTGATGGTTTTCTTTTTTACTATCTACATGGCAAATAGTATCATCGCAGTTTTCACTTTCTAATTCTATTTCTATTGTTGAATGAGTTATTCCGTGTTCTTTTAATTCTTCTTTTATTTCTTCTTTTATTTTAGATTCATATTTTTTGACAACTGCATGAAGTGTTGCAAAATTGTTATAGCCATCTATTGTTCTTATGTGAATATGATGAATGTTTTCTACTCCTTTAATACTTAACAAATGCTTCTTTAATTCTTCAGGATTGATATCATGTGGTGTTTTTTCTAAAAATATTTCAAGCACTGAATTCATATTAGACATAGCATGTATTAAGACAAAGATTGCTACAGAGATGGATAATATGGAATCTATAACAGATATATTAGTAAATTTCATTAAAATAGACCCAATTAATACTATTACCCATCCTAAAACATCTTCAAGCATATGTAAATTAACAGCTTTTTGGTTTAATGAATCTCCTTCTTTTGTTTTATACGCAGCGACAAAGTTTACTATTACTCCGAAAATTGCTATTAAGATCATGCCATTATACTTTATTTCTACAGGGTGTATCATTCTTTTTATTGATGTATATATAACAAATAATGAGCCTGTAATTAGTATAATTGTTGTTATGATGCTACCCATGACTGAGTATTTAATATATCCATATGTATATTTATTATTTGCTTTTTTCTTACTCTTTTTTTCTAAGAAATATGATATACCTATACTTACTGCATCTCCGAAATCGTGTACTGAATCAGATACGATGGCTATACTTCCTGTTAAAAACCCTCCGATTAACTCAAATAGTGAAAATGCTATATTTAAAAGAAAGGCAATTAATATATTTTTCTCTGTTTTCATTTTATCCTCCTTTTATTTGTTTATATCTGTTATTATTATATCATAGTTTTTAGTTAATTAAAAAATAGCAATTGTATAAATTGCTATTTTTATATCATTATTGATTTACTTCCAAATATTTTGTGTAATATGTTCTTCCAGATATAGTCTCAGTATCATCAGCTAATGTATAGCCAGTTTCTGTGTTTGTAATAGTACCATTAACAGCAGTTGTTCCACCTTTTATAATTCCGTCATAGAAATTAACTGTTCCTGTTGATTTAATACCATGTATTAATCCTTGGAGAATTGGTGAAGTGGTACTTACTCCTCCGCCTTCTGTACCGATTGTTACTGTTCCTTCATTTGATACTGCTTGTTGATTTGCACCAATTATTGTTCCACTTTCTATTATTAATGTTCCTGAAATTACTTGAATAGTACCTCTTTCCATATTAGAGCCAGAAGGTTTACCGTATGTTGTTGAACTCAAATATGAATCTCCAGTTATAGTTACTATACCTCCGGTGATATATATAGCTTGCCTATCACCAGTAGCGACGATTTCAGCGTCATCTACTATTAAGTTCCCTGCGGTATTGTTAATTGCACCTTGTGTAGTATTTGAAGATATTGCACCATTTGTTATCGTTAATGTTCCAGCGTTAGTAAATACCGGATTTTTGCCACTGTTACTTATAGTTTTTCCATTAAGATCTAGAATAATATTTTTAGCGCTTGTTACTGAAAGAATTTCACTTGTATTTTTTAACAGTGTTATTGTTGTTTGGGTATTACTTGGTGCAGCTGTTATAGCTGCTGCAAGTGTGGCATATTTCGTAGTTCCAATTTGTGCTACATCAGCTGACTGAGTCCAATGTGCATAGAATGTCTTAATACTGCTTGCATTTATAATATATGTCCTATCAATTTTAGTTCCTTCAGTAGCTTGTGTATACCAACCATCGAAATCAAATCCTGACCTTGTTGCTGTAGGAAGTGGTCCAATTGCATGATTTTCTTCAACGTATCTTACTGTTTCACTAGATGTTCCACTATTACCATTAAATGTTACTTTTATTGAAATTCCTAAATGTGATACGTTATATCCTACTCCGTCTATAGTTTCTGTAGAAGAGACTAAACCATAGCCAGTTTCTGTTACTGTTACTTTACTTAAATCATTAAAGGTAGCATCTCTTGATTTTACAACACCATCATAGAAACTAATATTGGTTGTTGTATTTATACCATATGTTCCAAAAGCAGTGCTTTGGAATAATGGTGAAGTTATACTCATTTCTCCGCCTTCTGTACCAATAGTTAAAGTTCCCATATTGTTTAAAGCATAGAATCCCGTCGAAATTATTGTACCACCATTGATAACCATTCTCCCTCCAGATTGATTTTGAACAGTGGCTCTTTGTGTTGTCGATGAAACTAAATAAGCATTTCCTGTGATAGTAGCATTACCTTTGTCATTATAAAGTGCTTGTCTACCCCCGGTAACTTCTACTCTTCCTCCACTTATTACAATGGTTCCTGTTTGGTTGTTGTTTATAGCACCATTTGTAGCAGCGTTTGATCTAATAATACCATTTGAAATTGATAATCTACCATTGTTTTGAATAACATTAGTGTTACCATCATTGCTAAGTATATTGTTTTGTAAATTAAGTACAACATTCTTAGTACTTTCAATGATAATAACTTCACTTGTGTTTTGTAATAGTGTAACTGTTGTAGCAGTTCCATCGTTTGGTACTTTATCTATTGCAGCTTGTAATGATGAATAAGGTCTAGTACCTATTTGTGCTACTTTGTTGAATGGTGTAAAAGTAAAATCTAATTCTATTTGATATGTTGTGTTGGAACTATCAAAGGATGCCGAATCTACATATCCTATTGTGATATCTATTGTCTTTTTAGCTGCCAAAGTGCACTTATCATCATCATTGTCATCACATATCAATTCTCCTAATTTATAGTTGTTAGGATTTAGTGTATATTTTAGATTACTAGGAAGTCCGGATAACTGGCTTAAAACCATTTCAACATTACCAAAATTGGTTATTTCTACTTCATATGTCAATGTTGAATTAGCTGCTGGTAGAGTTAATAAACTGGATATACTTCTACTTTCATATTCGTCATAACTAGATACAGCGTTACCTACTGGACTTTTTACTAAAACATTGGTTACTCTTATGTCTTTTTGAGCTTTTACTAGGGATCCTATATCTTGAACGATGCTTGAATTTTGGAAAGCAGAATATCCTATGCTTAAAAGAAGTACATACACTACAAAAAGAGGCAAAGCTATCTTTGATGCATATTTTGCGTATCTTGTATGCTTAAAATGTCTTAACTTCATAGGTTATCCTCCTTTCTATTATTTATTTTTATTGATACTATTTTTAGTATATCATAAAATATAATTTTTTTGTTTAATAATCTATAAAAAAAACAACATTTAATTGTTGCTTTTTTCTTCACACTTGCAATCATCACCACAGGTGCATTCTTTTCCTTCTTCACACTTGCATTCTCCTTCACAAGTGCATTCTTTTCCTTCTTGGCATCCACAGGTGCATTCTTTTGTGCAATTACATTTTTTTTCTTTTTCCATACTATTTTCTACCCTTTCCTTTTATTTCATACTTTGTTATATCAAAACCATTTTTAATTGCTATTTTAACCACTTCTTCATCACTTGCCTTTTCTACTTTTATTAAATCCATTATAGCAAGCGGATTATACGAAGATGCAGTTCCAAAATAATTTATGAGATCTTCTCGCAATTCATCTATATCAATTGTTATATTCATATTAATCCTTTTTTCTTTTTAAAAAGTCTGTTATTTTTTTCTTCATACTTTTTGTTATTATACTCATAGCTTTTTCATATATTTTTTCTGCATCTTTTTCACTTAGTTTTAGTTTTTCTTGTAAAGCTTTGATAATTTTTTCTTTGCTATTTTTTCCTATTAATGATGAATCTTCCAAAATGGAATTAATAATTGTACATTTGTTTTCATCAAGTCCTGTTATTTTCGATAATTCTGTTATAAATCCTTCTTTATTCATAATTACCTCCCAATAACATTATATCATATTTTAAAAAAAAGAACTATTGTTCTTCAATTGTTTTAGCGATATCTTTTGCTTTGTTTTTAACTGTTTCAGTCGTATCTTTAACCATATCTATTTCTTCTTTTTTTATTTTTTCAACTTTTCTTATTGCTTTTTTGGTAGTATTTTTGACATCTTCCCTTAATTTTTTTCCTTCCTTTGGAGCATACATCATACCAGTTATTACCCCTGCCATAAAAACCATCATAGTTCTAGTTAATTTCATAAAAAAATCCTCCCTTGTTTATTAATATGCACAAGTTTGGATTTTTAATACTTTTTTTAACAATCAGGTGTAGTACACATTATATATTCTATTAATATATCTTCATAATGTTCATTGATATTATCGTTATAACCTTCTTCAATATTTGATACTTTTTTATCTTTTATTAAGAATAGTGTCGGTATTTTTATATCTGTTTTTTGTGTTGTTTTTATTATTGTTTCTTTTATTTTATCTTTTTTATCAATATTTTTTAAATCATAATAATATATTGTGTCTATACCATTCTCTTTTGCTGCTTTTAACAAAATTTTAACAGCTTTTTTTGTTTCTTTTGAATCTTTTTTACCTAAGAATACTAATTTATCTTTTGAATTGAATGAACTAGCTAGATTATCATCTTTTAAATATATTATTTCGGTATTTTTAGGTACTTTTATACCATAATCATTTTTAAAGTCTTTATTTCCTGAACTTTCTTTTGTAATATAGAAAAATATTCCTATTCCTGCAATAATTAGAACTAATGCTATTAATATGATTACTTTTTTATTTTTCATATAACACCTCTTTGTTATATTTTAACATTTTTTTTATTTAATAGCACGAATTTAATA
>JAEEGL017323605.1_pt1 | contig 15894 bp, 11 predicted proteins | sample 9134231 | NCBI WGS metagenome assembly JAEEGL01 (sample SAMN16246548, study PRJNA631951) | gut metagenome | biome: gut microbiome; feature: rumen; material: fiber-attached | host: Bos | place: Iran: Karaj | collected 2018-10
CTACAATGGCGAGGCCCTGCAGATCATCACCGACATCCGCAGTCGTGCCAAGCGCGACATCAGCGGCACATCGCTCATCGGCTATGCCAAGGACCAGTGCGACATCAGCCTCTATGGTTCGTTTGCCTCACAGGACGATGCACGTAAGGCACTGCGCTGGGAGCGTCGCGTAGAGCTGGCCATGGAAGGCCATCGTTTCTTCGACCTGCGTCGCTGGGGCCTGCTTTCCTCTACACTCAACAAGTATTTTGAGACGGAGAAGACCGACGAGTACGACTCTCAGACCTACGCTCTGTACTACAAGGATGCCTTCTTCACCGCTGGCAAGAACGAGTACTTCCCCATCGCCAACAACCAGATGAACTACGTACAGGGACTCTATCATCAAAATAAGGGATACTAATAGAATTGACAATTGATAATTCTTTGACCTAAAGGTACAAAGCGTTTAAAACGATTAGAAAATTGATAATTATGAAAACGAATAATAAATACAATAAGGTACTGGTTAGAGTATTCTCTTACCTCTTACCTCTCACCGCTTACCTCTTTACTGCTTGTCAGGACAGAGACCTCCCTGGATCAGGTGAAATGCAGATTGCCAGTCCCGATGCCTCACAGATAACAGGCACGCCCAGTGGTGACAACAACTACGACTATACGATTACGTGGCCGCAAAGCAGCCAGGGTGCCACCATGCAGGTGGCCGTCTACAAGAACGGCACTCAGATGCAGGCACTTACGCCATGTCCTTCAGGTTCGTTCACGCTGAAGAACCTCGAGACCAATCAGCTCTATGAGTTTCTCTTCAAGTATGCTAACAATGATGCACTCTCGAATGGCGTCATGACCAGCTACACACGCCCCGGTGCCTCGGCTCCCAGTGACCTGAAGTTTGAACAGATTGACATCAGCGACGATCAGCACGACATGCAGGTCACATGGACTGCAAGCCCGGATGCCACGTCTTACATCCTGAAGTTGGTGAATGGTGACGGCAGCAGAGTGATAGAAGAGACCGTAAACGGCACTTCTTATCTGCTGAAGGATGTTGCTATGAAGGAGCGTTGGGAGGCTACTCTGATTGCACAGAACAATGAAGGCAAGGCACTGCCTATCTATGGTTCCGGCAAGGTTGGTGGCAAGATTCCTGCTTTCCTGTCAGAATATGCCACACCAGAGGAGCTTGTTGCCAACGGCGATGACGATGAGGCCTCAGCCTGGCTGTGGTTCCACGAGAACTATCCGAAGGGCGAATACGTTTACTTCGGCAATATCAGCAAGTACGAGGACATCGAGGACTACCGCATGCTCTTCTGGCTGCGCGACCTCGAGACCGGCAATGCCGACGACATCTGGAACTTCTCCGAAGTCGCCATGAATGCCGCTCCCTGTATCGAGCAGTATGTGAAGAACGGTGGCAACCTGTTGCTCTGGCAGCACGCTGTGCCTTACATCGGAACCATCAACCGTCTCGCAACATCCACGCTGCGTGGTGTCAGCAATGCCTTCGGCTGTGGCGTCGGTGGTTGGAACGGCGACGTTTGGAAGATGGGCGTATGTCTCAACACCGGCTCGTTCTCGAAAGACCTGAGCACGCATCCTATCTATGCAGGCATCCCCACCGAGAAACTTAACGACAATTGCTTCAAGGCCATCGCCTTCAAGGGTGCAGGTTGGACGGAAGACCACAACTGTCTGTTCTTCGACATCCCCACCAAGCTTACCGGACTCGACAACACCTCTGAGGAGTGCTATGTCGTTCTCACCGAAGAGTTCGGCATCTATCCGCTCGGCACATGGGACAGTCAGGTCAATTGGGTTTCTCAGCTCAACGTCTGGGAGGCAAAGGGTGCTCCGAAAGCTCCCGAAGGATTCCAGGCAGGTGCTGGCACCGTCCTCTGTATCGGTAATGGCGGTTGCGAGTTCTCGATGAAGAACGAGGATGGCACACCCGACAAGAGCGCCAATCCCAAGAACAACTCTTGCCAGTCCAACATCCTACGCCTGGCCAAGAACAGCGTCGAATACCTCATGTCCATTTGATTGATTTATACTATATTATTGGTTTTAGTTAGTTATTAAGGTTTTAATTTAATTTGACAGCATTTGATCATGAACAAAATCGGTGCGGCTCGCGATGAGTCGCACCGTTTTTTCTCTTTTCTCTTTTAGAACATCATGGTGAAGCCGAGGCGGACGCTGTTCTTGGGACTGCGGCCGGCGTTGTAGTTCATGCGGCGGACATACTCTATCTGGAAGAAGCGGAGGATGCCGCGGACGCCGGCAGAGATTTCCCAGTAGGGAATGCGGGGGTTCATGATGTAGGAGTCGTCGGGGAAATACATGAGGACGTCGCTGCCTGCATTTTCGGGGAGGTAGGGGTTGTTCTTGTCGGAGAGTCCGCCCCACAGCATCTTGACACCGATATACTCGCGCAGGCGGGCTTTCTGGATGAGGGGGATGCGGTTGAGGATCTTGCCCTGCATGTCCCAGTTGAGGTCGATGCTCCAGAAGCGGTCGTTGAGGAACTCCATGTCGGTAATGAGGTTGAACATCTGTTTGCGGCTGAAGTAGGACACGTTGGCTACCGGCATGCAGAGCAGGGGGAAGGGTACTTGGTTCCACTGTTTTCCGGCACGCGTGAAGAAGTCGATGCGTCCCCAGCTGTTGAGCCACAGGCGCTTGAAGATGCTGGCCTCGGTATAGTTGTAGTGATAGTCGCCGCCGAGGAAGTTCTGCAGTCCGACGGTATGGCTGAGGGTGAAGATGGGTGCTTCGCGATTGACCTTGACACGACGGATCTTGGAATTGGTGTAGAGGGCTCCGGGACTATACTCCAGCTCGGCCTTGAACTCGGTGGTGCGGAACTTGACGTCGGTGCCGTCGGTGGACGACAAGGGGACGAACCGCATGTTGCCGGCGGCCTCGTTCTGCTCGGTGGTCAGGCTGAACAGCGTGCGCAGTCCCCAGCGCTGTTCGTATTCGAAGAGCAGCCGCTGGCGGTGGTAGAACATCATCTTGTCGACCTTGGTCCACCGGAACGAGGTGAAGAAGTTGTCCTTGTCGTAGCTGGTGATTCTGTTGGACGGCGACATGACGTCGTAGGTGGTCAGGAACGAGATGTTGCGCTTGGGAAACTCCTCGGGCAGGTATTTCTTCTTGTTCAGCGACCACGTGATCTGACTGCTGTAGTACCACCGCTTGCTCTTCCAGCCATTGGCGACATAGCCTTTCCAGAAGAGCCGTGGGAAGAGGTTGGCAGTGGTCTGTGCGCCCAGCCTGGTGCGCAAGCCGTCGATGAAATTGGTGCTGATCGTTGAAATGATGGGGCCTATGTCGACCTTGCTGTGTTCGCTGGTCTCGATGAAGTTCTCGGTGAGGATCTTCAGTCCTGCCAATATCCATCCGAAGCCGCCCATGGTCTTGATGCCCTTCAGAAAATCGTCCATCTTCGCCTCACTGCCCGTCAGCTCGACCTTACGCTCCTGTTGCCAGAAGGCGGCGTCCTGCATCTCGGCATTGGGGTCGATAATCAGTTTCTCGCGGCCCTTGAACAACTTGTCGGGAATCTCGGTAAACTGATAGTCCGACAGTCGCGTGGTTCGGATGGCGACGCCCTTCTGGATGAAGTCGAAGAGCACCAGTTCGACGACCATATCGTCGACGGACAATACCCATTCGCCTGTGGGCAGCTTGGTGAACTCCTGGATGAGTTTCAGGCTTTCGACGAAGTTGACGTCGCTTTGTCCGGGCAGGATGATTTCGCAGCGCTTGACCTGATAGCTGGAATCCTTGAGGATGTAGAGGTCGCCACGGAATCCGAAGTCCTGCTGGTTATTGGGCAGGAAATGGACGTGGATGCACGAGTCGCGGTCGATGGCCAGCGTGTCCTCGATGTAATAGCGATAGAAGGAGATGGCTCCGTCGCCGATGGGCGAGGTAAAGGGATGCTGGAGGAGGCGTATCTGATTGTCGTAAATATTCACATCGGTGAAGATATCCTTCGAGACGGTGTTGACGATGTCGCCTGTCTCGAAGAAATTGGTGACGCCCACCGAGCGCTGTCCCTTGATGATTTCCTTCTCGTCATGGGGACTGCGGCGATAGATTTTCTGGGTGACCGTCTCGTCGACACTGGCAGGCAGGATAAGGCGTCCCGTCATCTGGCACTTCTCGACCTGATTGGTGAGCCATGGAAACTTTGCGAGCTTCGGATTGGTGAGCATGTCGGGCTTCACGTCGTTGAGGGCCAGCGTCAGTTTCTGGTATTTCGTGTACTGATAGTAGTCACGATTGGAAAGGTCGGTTTTTTTCTTGTTGGCAATGACCTTCCGCATGAGTTCCACGGCGGGATTGCCCTTGCGGCGGTATTTGCCGCGCTTGGCCTTGACGGTGACCTCGCCCAGCGACTTGGTATCCTCCTTGAGCACCACCAGTAGATGGTGGCTGTTCTGACCAATGGAGACCGTCTTGCTCTTATAGCCCACGGCGCTGAACGTCAGTTTCCACCCCACATGCTTGGGGATGGAGAAATAGCCGCGATGGTCGGCCATCGTGGTAATCTTCTGTCCTTTATACTGGACGGTGACGAAGCCCAGGCTGTCGCCGGACATGTCGTCAATCACATAACCTGTAATTTTTTCCTGTGCCAGTGACGTCATCACACATGTCATCACCAGCAGCACCAACATTTTAATTCGATTCATAAACTATTACTTCCTTTCCAAGTTCTACCCAGAACGTAGAGCCCTTGCCCAGCTCCGACGCCACACCGACACGCCCGCCCAGCGAGAGGGCCAGACTGCGGCAAATGCTCAACCCCAGGCCTGTGCCCTGCTCGAACTCGTCGACCTTGAAGAAACGCTCGAAGAGCAGGTCGTTGCACTTGTCGGCAGAAATGCCCTTACCCGTATCGCGCACGAATATCATGATGTTATCGCTCGTCTTACACCCTACGGTGACCAAGCCGTTGGCCGTGTATTTCAGGGCGTTGTCCACGTATTGGTTAATGATTTCGAGCAGTCGCTCACGGTCCGTATGTAGCGACGGCAGATGATATTCATCCTCCATCTGCAGGATGACACCTTTCTTGCGAGCCCTTTCGCCATACTTCTCGAACAATTCGTTAAAGACACCCTTCAGGGCGAACGTCTCCTTATTGAGTCCTCCTGCACCTTTGGCTTCGAGTCGTGACATGCTGACGATTTTGTCGAGCATATCGAGCAGTCGTGTATTGTTCTGCTGGATAGTTTTCACCAATGACTGGCGTTCTTCTTTATCTTCCACCATCGACAGCACGTTGCTGAATCCCACGATGGCATTGAGCGGCGTACGGATTTCGTGACTGATATTCGACAGGAAGGCCGATTTCAGGCGGTCGCTCTCCTCAGCATGATAGAGGGCATCGGTCAGGGCCGTCTCAATCTCCTTTTGCTGGTCGATACGCATGGTTGTTCCCACCAGTGTCTTAGGATGTCCACTCAACTCGCGCTCCTCAACAGTGAAGAAGCTCTCACTCCAGTAGGGTTTCATGCTATGGGGCGACATGATCTGATATTGGATGTGGAACTGTTCGGTCACGCCATTCATCACATCGTCCATTCCCTTTCTGAACGCCTCCTGATAGTCCGGAAGCATGTGACGGATGATGTCCTCCACCCTGCCCCCAGAAGGCAGGAACAGATTGTCGCTGTAGTCGCGGTAGTCGCTGTCGAAGGAAACGACATGGCTGGCTACGTCGATACGCCACACACACAAGTGCATGGTTTTCAGCACCAGTTCGTATTCTACGGAATGCGTCTTCACCTTTGCCAACTGGTCGAGTTCACCTTTCAGACGTCGCGAAGAAACAGACTGTCGGACGAGCAAAAGGGTTAATCCTACCAGCATGGGAATGCCGATAATCCATGCGAGAATATCGAGCTGGAGCAACGAATTCAACGCAAAAAGCAGTGCCACAGAGGTTACGGTCATAGCTGTAATCCTTGTTTTATTGTGCAAAATTACATAAAAAAATCGAATTATACATCATTTATTAAGAAATATTTCGTATCTTTGCCCCAATATTTATAATATGACATCATGACACAAGAATTTGAAATGATCGCTAAGACCTTCATGGGCCTCGAGCCCGTCTTGGCGAACGAACTGACGCAGTTGGGCGCAAAAAATGTACAGGCAGGACGCAGAATGGTGTCCTTTACAGGCGATAAGGAGATGATGTATCGCGCTAATTTCCAACTGCATACCGCTATCCGTATTCTGAAACCCATCAAACACTTCAAGGCACTGTCGGCCGACGACGTCTACGAAGGCGTGAAGGCTGTCGACTGGACGGAATACCTGGCACTGGACAAGACCTTTGCCGTCGACTCCGTCGTATTCTCCGAGGAGTTCCGCCATTCGAAGTTTGTGGCCTACAAGGTGAAGGACGCCATCGTCGACCAGTTCCGCGAGAAGACCGGCAACCGCCCGAATATCAGCGTGAGCAACCCGGACATGCGCCTGCACATCCACATTGCCGAAGACCAGTGTACGCTGTGTCTCGACTCGAGTGGCGAGAGCCTGCACCGTCGCGGCTACCGTCAGGAGTCGGTGGAAGCACCGCTGAACGAAGTGCTGGCAGCGGGTATGATCCTGATGACGGGATGGCGGGGCGAGACCGATTTCATCGACCCGATGTGCGGCAGTGGCACCCTGCTCATCGAGGCCGCCCTGATAGCCCGCAACATGGCTCCGGGCTTGTTCCGCAAGGAGTTTGCCTTCGAGAAGTGGCCCGATTTCGATGCCGACCTGTTCGACAAGATCTATAACGACGACTCGAACGAGCGCGAGTTTACACACCATATCTACGGCTACGACGTGGACATCAAGGCAGTGAATACGGCCCGCCTCAACGTGAAGGCTGCAGGACTGACCAGCGACATCACCGTAGAGGAGCAGGACTTCAAGGACTTCACCCAGCCCAAGGAGAAGAGCATCATGGTGACCAATCCGCCCTATGGCGAGCGTATCTCGACGTCCGACCTGCTGGGTACGTACAAGATGATTGGCGAGCGCCTGAAGCATCAGTTTACGGGCAACGAGGCGTGGGTACTGTCTTATCGTGAGGAGTGTTTCGCCCAGATTGGCCTGAAGCCCAGCATCAAGATTCCGCTGTTCAACGGCAGTCTGGAGTGCGAGTTCCGCAAGTACCAGATGTTCGACGGGAAGATGAGTGACTTCCGCGGTGAAGGCGGCATCGTGAAGACGGAGGACGAGAAGCGCCAGATGGCCGAGAAGCACCGTTTCAAGAAGGAGCGTGAATTTAAGAAGCGCCTGAACGAACAGGAGGAGAACGAGGACGGCGACATCCGTTCGTTTAAGTTCCACCCGCTGGAGCGCAAAGAGCCCAGAAAGCCTAAAGACACTAGAGAATCTAGAAATTCTAGAGATTCTAGATATTCTAGAGATTCTAGAGATTCCAGAAAAGGTCCTCGCGATTTCAAGAAGAACTTTAAGAAGAGCAACAGGAGATTCGACCGTGATGATGAAGATGAAGATTAAGACGTTATTGATTCCGTTATTCACCCTGATGACTCTCACCATGTGCGCCCAGGAAAAGAACCTCTTCACGCTGGAAGAACTGAACTTCGGCGGTAAACGCTATCAGGCCCTGCAGCCGGAGAATCGGTGGTATGCGTGGTGGGGCGACGAACTGGTGCGCATCGACAAGGAGCAGTGTTTCCTTGTCGACAAAAATACCGGCAAGGACATCCGTCCATTGACTACCGACGAGGACAACGATCGCAAGGGTGAAGGGAAAGCCACAACAGTCGTCAAGGACCATCAATTGTATGTCGTCGACACTCAGGGCAAGGAACACCAGCTGACAACGGACGGCAGTCGCGAAATCGTGTACGGCCAAAGCGTACACCGCAATGAGTTCGGCATCAACAAAGGCACGTTCTGGAGTCCTGACAGCGCGCGACTGGCCTTTTACCGTATGGACCAGAGCATGGTGACGGACTATCCGCAGGTGGACATCTTCCCCCGCGAGGCGACATACGAGCCGGACAAATACCCCATGGCGGGCATGAACGCCCACGTGGTGACAGTTTGTGTTTATGACATAAACACGAACAAAACTGTCACGCTCAAGACCCCCAACGGCAGTGTGTCCGGTGATTCTGTCACTGACACCCGCCCCATCTATTTCACCAACATCGCCTGGAGCCCTGACGGCAAGACCGTCTATATGTTCGAGCTGAATCGCGACCAGAACGACTGTCGCCTGGTATCGTACGACGCCACGACGGGTGAACGTATGGCCGAACTGTATCGCGAGACGAGCGAGAAATACGTGGAGCCCCTGCATCCCATCCAGTTTCTGCCTTGGGACGGCGACAAGTTCATCATGCAGAGCCAGCGCGACGGCTACAACCACCTCTATTTATATAATAAGGAGGGACAGCTGCTCAAACAGTTGACCAGTGGTCCGTGGGTGGTGCAGGACGTGCTCGGCTTCAACACCAAGCAGAAGAGCATCATCTTCGAGGCCAACAAATATCACCCCCTGCACCGTCATATCTATAGCGTCATTGTCAGTAACGGCAAGATGACGCAGTTGACTACCGGCGACGGCGTGCATCGCGGAGAGCTGTCGGCATCGGGGACTTTCGTGCTGGACCGCCATTCGGCACCCACACAGCCCCGCAACATCAGCGTGCTCAGCGTGTCTGGCACTTCACCCGCCAAGACCACGCGCCTGCTCACTGCCTCCGACCCGTGGAAGGACTACGAACAGCCCATCTTCGAGTGTGGAAGCATCAAGGCTGCCGACGGCAAGACGGACCTCTACTACCGCATGGTGAAACCCTACGATTTCAACCCCGAGCAGAAGTACCCCACGGTGGTCTACGTCTATGGCGGTCCGCATGCGCATAACGTCGAAGCCTCGTGGCACTGGCACAGCCGTTCGTGGGAGACGTACATGTCGCAGAAGGGATATATCCTTTTCATCCTCGACAATCGCGGTTCGGAAAACCGTGGTCGCGACTTCGAACAGGCTACCTTCCGCCAGTTGGGACAGATAGAGATGAAAGACCAGATGAAGGGTGTGGAATACCTGAAGAGCTTGCCGTATGTTGACAAAGACCGTATCGGCGTCCACGGGTGGAGCTTCGGTGGTTTCATGACCATCTCGCTGATGACCAACTATCCCGAGGTCTTCAAGGTGGGTGTGGCTGGCGGCCCTGTCATCGACTGGAAATGGTATGAGGTGATGTATGGCGAGCGTTATATGGACACGCCCCAGCAGAATCCCGAGGGTTACAAGAAGGCGAGCCTCATCAACATGGCCAAGAACCTGAAGGGTAAGTTGCAGATCATCACGGGCTATAACGACAACACCGTCGTTCCCCAGCACTGTCTGTCGTTCCTCGACGCGTGCATCAAGGCAGGCACGCAGCCCGATTTCTTTGCCTATCCCGGCGAAGAGCACAACATGCGAGGCCACGCCAGCGTACATCTCCACGAACGTATTACGCAATATTTCGAAGACTACCTGAAGTAATAAGAGGTAAGAGGTAAGAGGTTAGAGGTTAGAGGTAAGAGGTAAGAAGTATGAAAGAAGAGCAAATATTAGTTCGCATTACTGGCCAGGACCGTCCGGGACTGACAGCCAGCATCATGACCATACTGGCACAATACGACGCACAAATCTTGGACATCGGTCAGGCAGACATCCATAGTACCCTGTCGCTGGGCATCCTTATCCGCATCGACGATACCAAGTCGGGCTTTGCCATGAAGGAGCTGTTGTTCAAAGCCACCGAACTGGGCGTGAACATCGGCTTTGCACCCATCACGGACGACGAATACGAGAACTGGGTGGGCCATCAGGGCAAGAACCGTTACATCCTCATGGTGATGGGCCGACAGTTGGAAGCGAGCCAGATTGCCGCAGCAACGCGCATCATTGCCGATCAGGGATTGAACATCGACTCTATTGTCCGTCTGACAGGCCGAAAGAGCATCAAGATGCTCGACAAGCATACGCGAGCCTGCATCATGCTGTCGTTGCGTGGCGAACCCATCAACCGTCAGGAGATGCAGGAGAAACTCATGCAGCTGTCGTCGGAACTGGAGATTGACTTCTCGTTCCAGCGCGACGATATGTTCCGACGTATGCGCCGCCTCATCTGTTTCGATATGGACTCGACACTCATCCAGACGGAGTGTATCGACGAATTGGCCGAGCGCAATGGCGTGGGGGCCGAGGTGCGAGCCATCACGGAGAGTGCCATGCGTGGCGAGATTGACTTCAAGGAGAGTTTTACCCGGCGCGTGGCATTGCTGAAAGGCCTCGACGTCAGCGTTATGCAGGACATTGCCGAACACCTGCCCATCACGGAGGGTGTCGACCGGCTGATGAACATCCTCAAGACCTGCGGCTATAAGATTGCCATCCTCAGCGGTGGCTTTACCTATTTCGGCGAATACCTCCAGCGCAAATACGGTATCGACTATGTCTATGCCAACGAACTCGAGATAGGCGACGACGGCAAACTGACGGGACGCTATGTAGGCGAAATCGTCGACGGCCACCGCAAGGCAGAACTGCTCAAGCTCATTGCCCAAGTGGAGAAGGTGAATCTGGCACAGACCATTGCCGTGGGCGATGGTGCCAACGACCTGCCGATGATCTCGCAGGCCGGTCTGGGCATTGCCTTCCACGCCAAGCCCCGCGTGGTGGCCAATGCCAAGCAGAGCATCAACACCATCGGACTCGACGGCGTGCTCTACTTCCTGGGCTTTAAGGACTCGTACCTGGGTGAGCAGGGCAAGCTGTAAGGAAAAGTACTGGCACCCCTACGTCGGTGTCTCTACATACAACATTAAACACAAACTACAAGACTACATCTATGAGGAAACTATTATTATTGGTATGCGCCTGCGTGGGAATGGCGGCTATGGCTCAGCCACGCTATCAGAAAGAGCGCATGAAGCTGGAACAACTGAATCGCGGCGTAGTGGCCCTGCGCAACGGCGGACAGGTGGTCGTCAGCTGGCGTACTCTGTCGTCAGACAAGACGGGAGAGCCGTTCGATGTCTATAGGAATGGTGTGAAACTGAATACAGAGCCGCTGACGAAGGGCGGCACCTTTTTCATTGACCGACACCCCCTGACGACCGATGCGACTTACGAGGTGCGCGGAGGAGGAAAGGACGGCAGCTGGCTGTTGAAGACCGATGCTCCTGACGGTTATCTACCCGTAAGGCTGCAAAAGCCCTCAGGCGGTGAAACCCCCGACGGCAGAAGTTTTACTTACGCTGCCAACGACGCCTCCGTAGCCGATGTCGATGGTGACGGGCAATACGAAATCATCTTGAAGTGGGACCCTTCCAATGCCCACGACAATGCCCACGACGGATTCACGGGACCTACACTCTTCGACTGCTACCGACTGGACGGCACCCTGCTCTGGCGCATCGACATGGGCATCAACATCCGCAGCGGAGCCCACTATGTGCCTTTTATCGTTTACGACCTCGACGGTGACGGACGGGCGGAATTCATTGTCCGCACAGCCGACGGCACCCGCGATGCCAAAGGGCGCGTGATTGGCGATGCCGCCGCCGATTACCGCCATCGTTCTCCCGAGAACGCCCCAACGCCGACCCCTGAGAGCGAATGGTCGAAATACAACCAGCAAAGTCGTCCCAGAACTGGGCGCATCCTCTCGGGTCCGGAATTCATCACCGTCTTCAACGGCTTGACAGGCGAGGCGATGGACTCCAAACCCTACGTCCCCGAACGCGGCAACCTGCAGGACTGGGGCGACAACTATGCTAATCGCAGCGACCGTATGCTCGCTGGCGTCGGCTATCTGGACGGCATCCACGCCTCAGCCATTTTCTGCCGCGGATACTATACTCGCACCGTCATCGCTGCATGGGACTGGGACGGCAAGGAACTGCGCCAGCACTGGGTGTTCGACACCAACGACGAAGGCACGGGCAAGGACGGAAAGCCCCAGGGCAGCTATGCCGGACAAGGCAACCACAACCTGCGCGTGGCTGATGTCGACGGTGACGGATGCGACGAGATTACCTATGGCTCGATGGCTGTCGACCACGACGGACGCGGACTCTACAATACCGGCATGGGCCACGGCGACGCCATCCACCTGATGGCCTTCGACCCCACCACCGACGAACTGCAGGTGTGGGACTGTCACGAAAACAAGCGCGACGGTTCCGACTTCCGCAATGCACGGACGGGAGAGGTCATCTTCCAGATTCCATCCCATAGCGACGTAGGCCGTGCGATGGCTGCCGACATCGACCCCACCAATCCGGGTGTGGAGATGTGGAGCAGCGACAGTCACGGCATCCGCACCATCAAGGGTGAAGTACTCGGTGAGGCTCAGGATGCCGACGACCCACAACACAACAACCACCTGCGGTTACGCGGTCGCCGGCTCTCCATCAACTTCGGCATCTGGTGGGATGGCGACCTGCTGCGCGAACTGCTCGACCGCGGGGCGGTCACGAAATACAACTGGACGACGCGCGAAGTCGCCGACGTAGTACGCTTCGAGGGCATCGTGTTCAATAACGGCACGAAGTCGAATCCCTGTCTCGCCGCCGACATCCTCGGCGACTGGCGCGAGGAAGTCATGGCCCGCACGCCCGACAGCGACGAACTGCGCATCTTCGTGTCGCCCATTCCCACCGACTACCGCATCAACTGCCTCATGGAGGACATCCCCTATCGCCTCTCCACGGCAGCACAGAACGTAGGCTACAACCAGCCTTCCGAACCCGGGTTCTACCTCGGTCCGGACAATACTGTTAATCCATTCCTCAAATAAGATCATGAACATGAGCAAAAACATCCTTTATTCCTTGGGACTGGCACTGCTGACATCCATGCCCGCAACAGCCCAGCAAGTCAATGACAACAACACGCCGCTACACCTCATGCGACCGGCCAACCAGCAGCGCTATGGCATTCCCACCACCAAACAGGTGAAGCAGACCATGGACCGCGTGCTGCTCTACATCGATAGCGAGACACCAGCCACACTCGTCGACCGCCAGACGGGAAGCGAGGTGACACGCATGAAGGACATCAATGAAAACACCCAGCTAAAGCAGGGCGGTTTCCGACTCACCAGCTACGAGTGGGGCGTCACCTATAGCGGCGCACTGGCAGCCTACGACGTCACAGGCGACGTGGCCTATCGCGACTACGTCCTGAAACGTCACCGCCTGCTGGCCGACATGGCACCCTATTTTCAGAAGGTCTATCATCAACACAAGGACATCGACGTCAACGTGCGGCGCGTCATCGACCCTCATGCGCTGGATGATGCCGGAGCCGTAGCCACCTCCATGATGAAGGCCATGCTGCGCGACCCCTCGCTGCCCCTGCGCCCACGCATCGACCTGTATATGGATTACATCCTGAACAAGGAGTACCGTTTGGCCGACGGCACTTTCGCGCGCCTGCGCCCGCAAAAGAATACGGTGTGGCTCGACGATATGTTTATGGGCATTCCCGCAGTGGCTTATATGGGCAAGTTCACGGGCGACACGAAATACTACGACGAAGCCGCCCGCCAGGTGATGCTCTTCGCCGACAGGATGTTCGTACCTGACGACGGCCTCTTCCGTCATGGCTGGGTGGAAGCCATGACACCCCACCCCGCCTTCTATTGGGGACGCGCCAACGGCTGGGCACTGCTCACCCTATGCGAAGTGCTCGACGTGTTGCCTGCCGACCATCCCGTACGTCCGCAGATCCTCGACCTGCTACGCCGTCACATCCAAGGACTGGCACGTCTGCAACACCACGACGGATTCTGGCACCAGCTGCTCAACCATAGCGACACCTATCTCGAAACGTCGGCCACTGCCATCTACACCTATTGCATTGCCCACGCCGTCAACGAAGGCTGGGTCGATGCCAAAGCCTATGGTGCTACCGCGTTGTTAGGCTGGCAGGCCGTCAACACCTCCGTTAATGCACAGGGTCAGGTTGAGAACGTCTGTGTCGGCACGGGCATGGGGTTCGATGCAGCCTTCTACGCCTATCGCCCCGTTCATTTGATGGCCGCCCACGGCTATGGTCCCACCCTCTGGGCCGGTACCGAAATCATCCGTCTGCTGCAATGCCAGCATCCGAAGATGAACGACAGTGCCGTCCAGTTCTACGACGAAGCCGTCCCCACCGACGAGCCGATTTTCAACTACGACGGTAAGATCAGATATTAAGGAGTGAGAATTGACTAAAAGTTGGATCCGTTGCTCGCCATCAAGCGTCGAACCTTCCTCCCGCTCGAAGTCGAGCGCATCTTCCACCATCTCGGCGTCCCGACAATAAGTGCCTAATATTGTAAAATAAGGGCCACTTATCGCGCGATAAGTGGCTCTTGTTTTCCATTAAGTGGCAGTTATTTGTAAGTACGAACTTTATTTCATATTTCCAAATTTTAAGTATTGTTTTTAGTGTGGTAGTGGGGAAGTGGAGATAAAATCTAGGATGTTTCGCGTACCGCGTATACGCAGGCGGTACGCGAGGGGTTCAGGGAAACCACCCCACTACCACACTTCCCCACTGGCGTCGGCTCCGAGGTCCGGCTGGTCGAACCAGTAGCGGAAGGGGTGGTACGCCGGTACGTAGTTGGATATGAACCGCTGTTCTTGGGTGCAAAGATACAAACTATCTTTGACACTCCCAAACATTTTGCGATATTTCTAAGGACTCATTGCTATTTCTTCGTTAAATGCTCACTTAACCACGACATATTTCCGACCGTTTTGGATATAGATTCCCTTCGTGGGCTTGTCCGTTAGACGGCGGCCGTGAAGATCATATAAGACAAAATTTGATTTCCGAGCAGGAATGTCTTTCTTAACTTCATCTGTACTTGTATATATATTATTGAAGTCGGATGAATCGAAAATGAGTTTATTCCCTTCATAGCAAGAGAGTAATTCTGTCCTTTTTCCGTCAGTAAACTGTGACCCAAGTGGATATCCCGGACCGTAAGGACTGCCAACTCCCTCGACCCAATTAACGAAATAGTCGCTAGAAACACAAACTGAGAGACAATGATAATTCCGTCCATGACTACACATTTCTGAGGTATCATTGATCTGTACACTCTGCCCCTCACAAACGATCACTGTTTCTGGCTGGGCTTTGAAATCGTACATCAGCCGATCTGTATTCTCACCGTTAACATGGACATATACCTTCCCGTTATCCTCGCGCCATAGTGCATAAAAATCCAATGAAGACGTGGTTTCCGTTTCGCGATACATCTTGTAATAAGTAGTACCGTTTATGATGCTATCACCTCGGATGATATTAGTGTAATATTCTGTATAAGCATCAGGACCAGATTGTTCAATCTTACAATTCCACATCTTTCCATCTTTTAAGAAATGATAGTATTCAACTTGAGCAGTAACCCCACAATACTGACAAAAAAACAAAGCGAGTATAATAATCTTTCTCATAAGTTTTTTATTTTTATTAACGAACTCCCAAACTTTTTGCGATATTTCTAAGGACTCATTGATATTTCTTTGTTGTTATCTGATTATTTCACTACGTATTTCTTACCGTTTTGGATATAGATGCCCTTCATGGGCTTGGCAGTCAGGTGGAGGCCCTGAAGGTCGTAGAGTGTGTTGGTGGTTGGTGTACTTTCTTTATTTACGGTCTTAACGTTGGTGGCTTTTTTCTCTGGCCAAACGTCATAAAGCACCTCTCCGTTGCGCTCGAAATGAACAAGCATGGAACGATAGTGACGACTCTGGTATTCCCCTCCTGATGCAGAATACGGATCTGGTGGACCGAACAGGCATTCGCCATCATTCCATTCCGTAATGCCA
>JAEEGL017432812.1_pt1 | contig 15894 bp, 10 predicted proteins | sample 9134231 | NCBI WGS metagenome assembly JAEEGL01 (sample SAMN16246548, study PRJNA631951) | gut metagenome | biome: gut microbiome; feature: rumen; material: fiber-attached | host: Bos | place: Iran: Karaj | collected 2018-10
ATTATCTATGAAGTTGTTGTAGCAAATGATTATTATGAAGAACATATACTTAGAGGAATAGACTTTAATCCTACCGTTACCTCTGCTGCTGATAGTGACTATGCCATATTACATTTAGAACCGATTGGAATAACCGAAGGAGAAACAATTCAACCAGAAAGTACAAAGACATTTAGAATTCGATTATGGCTAGAGGCAAGTAATCCAGATGGTAGTTATGGCGCCGAAGGAAATACAGGCGTTGATACAATTACTCCAGTCGAAGAACCAGAAACCGGAGTAATTACTGCATCAATATCACCAACTAGTGGCGATTTGCGTAGTCCAATTGAACGTGTCGCATTTACCCTAAGTGTGACAAATACATATACAAGTAACAAAGAATTTAGATTATTATCATCAAATTCCAACCTACAACTTGTTGACAGCAGTAACAATCCATTAGGTACTTTAACGATTAATGGTGATAGTACCCAACAATATACAGTTTATATACGTAAACAACAAGGAGCGGCCTTTTTGCAAAATACAGCAACTACGGATATTACCTTAAGTCCAACAGGTATGGAAAATATTGCCATTGATACCATAACCTCTAATGGAGATAAATTTGTTGGTGTTGACACCACCAAAGTAACAGTTGCTAATGCTGTAATCGACTATGACCGCAATGCTAATAATATACCAACTGTAGGTAGTGTAAAGGTTACATGGGAACGTATTGATGAAGGAGGCACACCAATTAGTGATTATGTAGTTTTGCTTTATACTGCGGGTTCAAATGCTAATCCGGTCGAAGGACACACTAATTCAGGTGCAACAACATATACGTTCAATAATACTAATCGTGCAAATGGAACATATTATGCAGTTGTCTATGGTATTGATAGTGCCAGCCCACCTAATAGTGGCGCCGACAGTGTCAATGGCAATAGCACCCCGCAAACAGCAGGATATGCTACAAGATCGGCTGATAAAACCTTTAACTGGCGCTTTACTGTAAATACAAATGGTATACAAAACTTAACCGTAGGTGGAGATGGAAATACAGCATATTATGATACCCCATATACTCTTACAGTAACTGCATCAGGAAGAGGGAATAATAATGGTGAATATAATACTGCCCCAACTGATTTAACGGTTGTTATGGGTGGTGTAACACAAACTATAAATCAAGGTTATACGTATACTAGAAGTGCAAGTGGAGGCGTTGATAATAGAGTTGGAACACTTGTAATTAACAATCCAACTGGTAATATAACAGTTTCCGGGAATCATATTGCTGGTGCAGATGGTGGATGTTTAATCGAAGGAACTAAAGTACTATTAGCTAACGGAACATATAAAAACATTGAGAATATTGCTTATGATGATTTATTATTAACATATAGCTATGAAACAGGCGAATTTGTACCAGAATATCCAATATGGATTGAAAACGGAAGAACAAGCGATACTTACCAAGAAACAACCTTTTCAGATGGAACAGTCCTAAAAACACATGGATATCATGGTGTATTTGAAACAGAATTAAATAGATTTATATCCGTAGATAATCCAGATGAATTTCACATTGGTAGCAAAATAGCAAAAATAAACAAAAATAAAACCGGATTTGATACTGTTGAGGTTGTTCAAATAACAGAAAAACAAAAACCAGTCAAATATTATCAAATTGCTTCAACTAGATATTTTAATATAATCGCAGATGATTTTATAACTACAGATGGACACCTTATGATATCTAATCTATATGGATTTACCGATAAGATGACTTGGGATAATAATATAAGGAACAAAGCTATGAAAGACGTTTATACTTATGATGAATTAAAAGACGTTATTCCATATTATCTATTCAAAGGAATGAGAGCTGAAGAAGGTAAAGTATTAAGTAATTATGGATTAACTATGGATGCATATAAAGATTTCTTAGCATTGATTTCTAATCATAAAGAACTACTTAAATTACCAATTCAAAAGTTTAATAATAATTTTTGGATGGTTACAACAAGTGAAGATAATTTAACAAATTTAAATCAAAACCAATATTTAAAAAAAGAAAACAGTATATATACATTACCTAAATCAAAAACTAATAAAAAAGTTAAATGGTTAAATACCAGCGATAATAAAGTATATAAACCAGGAGATAAAGTAACAGTATATTATGGAATGTATTTCAAAGCTATTTATAATTAAGCCATATTTATATGGCTTTTTTATTACTTTTCCTTGCTAATATAATATATATTTAGTATAATTAATATACTAGGGAGCGATTGATTATGGAAGTAAATACATATAATGAGTATTTGATAAAACTAATTGAAAGTAATGAAAAAACAAATAGTTTTAACCTAAATATCAAAATAGATCTATATTTAACTCTATTATCATTAAATAATAATAACTATAATCATACCATGTTTCAAAATGATATAAACATAGCTGAAGACTTCCTAAGAAAAATAAATAACCTAAAAGTAAAAATACAATTAAAAAGAAAAGAAGAAGAAATAAATAAATTAATAGATGATATTAAAGAAATATATCTAAATTATTCAAATATAATAAATAGATTTAATAGAGATAATACTAATATAATAACTATATTAGATTCAAAAAATCCCCTAGAACTAACAAATATATTAGATAAACTAACTAAAGAAAAAATAAAAATAGTATCCAATAAAGACTATTATAATGAAATAAAAAGCGATATAAAAAATAATAACTACACAATTAATAATGATGGAATCATTATTAATAATAAAATAATAAATATAGATGAATTATATGATATGTTCTCATATCTATTAGATATAAATAATTATAAAAATATCTATCCAAATGAAGAAAAAAATGAACTACATAATAACTTAATACAAAATATAATAGATGTAACAAAAGATGTAAAAGAAATAGAAAATGAAAAAATACCTATGATTCTAACCCATATATTAACAAAAGAAATTAAAAACTATGAAACTATAAATACAGAACATTTTATAATAGAAAACATAAAAATAACAGACTTATATTCATTTGCAGGTAATAACGAGTTAAATAATACAGCTAAATGGCAAAAAATAAATATCCCAAACGAATTTCTATATAAAAAATTACAAGAAGCCATCTTAACAGGAATGTATTATTTTAAAGATAATAATTTTATAATAGAAAGTATTGAAAATAATATAAGCAATTTTAAAACATGTATTGAAATAAAAGAAATAATAAACTTTATAAAAGAAAATTTAGAGAATAAAAGTGCATAAGCACTTTTTTTACTATCTAGACAACCATAAAAAGGATATGTTATAATTATATAAAAGTAACATACTATGGAGGAATTATGGAAAGAATAGATGAAATTGCAGGTATTGGTCCTAAAACAAAAGAATTATTAGAAAAATTAAACATATTTACAATTGAAGATTTAATAGAACATTATCCATTTAGATATGAAGTATTAAAAAGAACTAACTTACAAGAAATAAAAGATGGAGATAAAATAATCATTGATGGTTTGGTAGAGGGCCAACCAACAGTTATCTTTATATCTCCAAAATTAAAGAAAATAATCTTTAGAATCAATACCGGTAAAAATATCTTAAATATAACTATATATAATAGAGTATATCTAATGGAAAGTATAAAAAGTGGTAAACCATTAACTATAATAGGAAGATATGATAAATTAAAAAATACCATTATAGCTAATGAAATACGCATGGAAAAACTACCAGATATTCCAAAAATAGAGGCTATATATTATACTACTGCAGGCTTATCTAAAAAGAATATATCTAAGTATATTACCTCATTAATAATGGATGGCTATAAACCAGAAGAAAAATTACCAAACTATCTATTAGAAAAATATGAATTATTATCTAAATATGATGCTATCGCTGAAATCCATAATCCAAAAGATGTAAATCAATTAAAAAAAGCCAGACAAAGATTAAAATATGAAGAACTATTCTTCTATCTATTAAAAATAAACTATATAAAAGAAAAAATAAATAATGATAAAGAAGCAATTGAAAGAAAAATAGATAGAACAAAAATAGATAAACTAATTAAAACACTACCTTATGAATTAACCATAGATCAAAAAACATCCCTAGATGAAATACTAGAGGATATGACAAACAAAAAAAGAATGAATAGATTATTACAAGGTGATGTAGGCAGTGGTAAAACAATCATAGCATTGCTTAGCGCCTATGCTAATTATCTATCTAAATACCAAACAGCAATAATGGCACCTACAGAAATATTAGCAACACAGCACTATAACGAAACCAAAAAAGTATTTAAAGATATAAAAATGAATATAGCACTATTAACATCATCTACAAAACAAAAAGATAGAAAACAAATACTAGAGGACTTAGAAAAGGGAAGTATTGATTTAATTATTGGAACCCAAAGCCTAATCCAAGAAAAAATAAAATTTAAAAACTTAGGCTTAGTAATAACAGATGAACAACATCGTTTTGGTGTAAACCAAAGAAAAGAATTTAAAAATAAAGGTATGTCTCCAGATGTCTTATCCATGAGTGCTACCCCTATACCAAGAACATATGCCCTAACGGTATATGGAGATATGGAAGTATCAAGTATTAAAACCAAACCAATAGGTAGAAAAGAAGTAATAACATACTCCAAAAAAGAAAAAGATATCACAAACGTATTGGAATTAATGAAAAAAGAAATAGATCTAAAACATCAAATATACGTAATAGCTCCTATGATAGAAACCAATGATGATGAATTTGAGAATGTAACAGAACTAGAAGAAAAAATGAATAAAGCATTCGGTAAAATAGCAAAAATAGCTTCAATTCATGGAAAATTAGACCCAAAAGAAAAAAATGATATAATGACTAAATACGAAAAAGGAGATATAGACATATTAATATCGACAACCGTAATTGAAGTAGGAGTAAACGTACCAAATGCAACCATGATTGTAATATTTGATGCCAATCTATTTGGACTATCTACTATCCATCAATTAAGAGGAAGAGTAGGAAGAAGCGATATCCAAAGCTATTGCATATTATTATCAAAAGATAACCAAGATAGACTAAAGTTCTTAGAAACATGCTCTGATGGCTTTGAAATAAGCGAATACGACTTCAAAAATAGAGGAGAAGGCGACTTATTCGGATTAAGACAAAGTGGTGAAATAGGATTAAAATTAGCCAATGTAAAGAAAGATTTTCAAATGCTACTAAAAGCCAAAGATGACGCCATAGAGTTCCTACAAACAAAATCAAAAGAAGACTATCCAAATACATATAAAGAATTAGAAAAATTAAACATCCAAGACTAAAAAATGTAAAATTTAAAAAAAATACTTGCAAATAACATAAAACTATATTACAATAATATTGTCATAATAGAAATGTTATGACCAACCTTTTTACACTCACTACATAAGTAGGAGTGTTCAACCAAAACCCCCTGAAGAACGGAACGATTAAGTGTTCCGTTCATTTTTTCTTTATTTTATAAGGTTTTGCGAGGGTTTGAGTGCCTAAAAAATCACTTTTACATACGAATTTACATACGAAAAATCGTATATAAATCGTATGTAATTTATAGAACCAAATCCGTAAACCATTATAAATAAAGGCATTGAAAAAAATCACTCTCTTGAGATGGTTTTGGTTGAAAATATGATATAATTAATTTAGGTGATAAAATGGAGTTGTTTAATAAGTTTAGAAGCACAGTATTTTATAAAGATGATAGCGATTTAGAAAAGCAATTAAATGAATTAAAAAATATCAGAGATAAATTAGAAAATAAAGAAGAAATTGATAGGGACATAAAACTACTTGAGTATGGAATAGCTGGAGAAAATGAAATTGCATTTGAACTTAAAAATGCTAATATTGGAATGTATGTTTTGCATGATGTAACTTTTGAGTACGAAGGGAATAAAGCTCAAATAGATTATTTAATACTCACAAGAGGACGATTTTATATAGTTGAATGCAAGAATTTATATGGTAATATTACTGTAGATAGTAATGGACAATTTTATAGGGAATATGAATATGATGGTAAAAGAATTAAGGAAGGTATGTATTCACCATATACTCAAGCAGTAAGACATAAAAATGTAATGGAAAAAATTTGGATGTCTAATAATAGCTTATTTGTTAATTTAGTGCCTGAAATAATATATAAAAGATTACATGAAAAATATTTTTTTAAACCAATTGTAGTGCTTGCAAATTCTAAAAGTATTTTAAATGCTAAATATGCTCCCAAAGAAGTAAAAGATAGTATTGTTAGAGCAGATCAACTTATCAGTTATATAAAAAATGATATTGATAAAATGGATAGTGCAGAATTAAGTAATGAAAAAATACTTAAGAAAGCAGCAGAAGTGTGGTCATCAAGAAGCATCCAAAATACTACAAATGTTGCAAACAAATACTTAAAAAGTATTGAAACAATTGATTCAAAAAAAGAGTTGGAGAACGAATTAAGAGAGTTTAGGAAATTAAGATCATTTAAAATGAATATACCTGCATATTATATATTTACAGATCAAGAATTAAATAATATTCTCGAATCAATGCCAAAAACGATTGAAGAATTAAAATCAAGTAAAGTATTGCCTGAGATTAAAATAAAATGTCATGGAGAAGAGATAATTAAAATTTTAAATGATCAAAAATAATAGTTGTAAAAGTTTACAAATTACATACGAATTACATACGATTTTTTTGTATAATAAACGTATGTATTTTTATTAAGAAGCTATATAAGCACTAGAAAAAATTATTTTTTGCTCTCTTCAGCAGTGTTTGGATGAAAATGTGTGATATAATATAAATGATATTAAATATTCTAAATAAACTTAGATGGAGGGAAATAATGAGTAAAAAATATTTTGTAATAATCGTTATGTGCCTAATTATTTCTATTATCTCAGGTATAGTGTCCAATGATCTTTTGATAGGTGGTACTATACTTTTAACAGGTCTATTGTGTGCCTATTTTGCTAGTGAAGGTAAAAGAATAAATTATATACTTGGTTTGATAAATTATTTATTAATGGGCTATGTTGCTTTTAAAAATAATCTATTTGGTATTTTCTTCTTTTATTTATTTGTTTTTTCACCATTACAAGTTAAAGGGTTTATTACTTGGAATAAGAATCTAAATAGTGATAAAAATGTAAAAGTCCGTGAGTTTACTTTTAAAAATTCTATTATTATAACTTTATCATGTATAGTAGGAAGTTTACTTTTAGGCTATTTATTGACTTTGATACCATCACAAAGATTAGCATTTATGGATGCTACTTCAAATTGTATAAATCTATGTGGTGTAGTTTTAATGATATTAAGATTTAAAGAGTCTTGGTGGTTATGGTTAATAAATAACATTATAGACTTAATAATCTGGATTATAACTGTAATAAATGGTGGTGAAGGATCAATTATGATGTTACTTGTATCCATCGGATACTTACTAATAAATATCTATGGTGTTTTAAAATGGAATATTGAAGCAAAGAAAAGCAAAAATTAATCTTCCACATTATTCAAATTTAGAGTTTTCTTTTTCTTTTCGAGTACTTTTTATTACAATTTTACATACGATTTTGCATACGAAAAAACTAAATTCCCCAGTTGTCTCGAGTGTGCTCAAGTTTGAAATTAACGAGTAATAAAGGAATTTAACGGGTCACAAATATCTCATAAAGGATACCCGACCCCTGAAGAACGGAACGATTAAATGTTCCGTTCTTTTTTATATAAAAATAAATACTTGTAAAACAAGAACGAAACCCAAATATAAATAAAAAGAAACAATTCAATTGTTTCTTTTGTTTGCACCTTCAGGAAAATACATAAAGCATTCAATTTTTTCATATTTTTATAATCACTTTGAAAAAATATCAATTATTTTATTCCTTCTCATTTTAACAAACTTATATTTGTTTTTTTAAAACAAATATGATATAATACTAAACCAATTAAGGGGAGATTATATGAATCACATTAAAAGTATTGATAGAGTGTTAGAACGTTATCCATATCTAAATAAACGACATGATGGTTTCCCATGTGTTGGTGTAAGAAAATATGGAGATTATACTGACCCTATTAAAAAGATTGTTGATGGGTTCGCTTTATATGATAGTTTGATTGCTACAAGATTCTTTAATGGCATGAAAGAGTATAACTTTACTAGCGGAGACCCATTAGCATACGAAGCATTTTCACCAATAAAAAAAGCTATGCATGAATATATCGAAGCAGATAACGTTCACCGTTATCCATATTCAGAAGGTGACGATAGAATTCGTGAAATATTAGTTAAATATTTAGTCCAAGAAGGAATTATTAATACTGATCCTTATGATTTTGATGATATTAATGAAGCGGGATTATCTAAATATAATTTAACGTTTACCGTAGCTACATCTCATGCCTTTCAACTTATAATGGATATTATAACTAGACCAAATGATGTAATTATCGTTCCAAGTCCTAACTACGGATTATTTGCCATGAGACCAGAAAGATTAAGTGCTAGCGTTGTTGAATTACCACTTAAAGAAGAAGACAATTATCTTCCTAATCCAGAAACATTAGAAAATCTAATCAAAAAAACTAATGAAGAATTAGCAAAAAAATATGAAGGACAATCTTATATTCCAAAAGTTGTAGCTTACTTAAATGCTAATCCAAATAACCCAACTGGAAAAGTAATGGGTAAAAGTGAATATGAAAGATTAAAAAAGATCGGTAAAACATGTCTTGATAATGGAGTATTTGTAATTGATGATTTAGTATATCGTGATATTACATATAATGAAGAAGAAAAAGCACTACCAATATCTACTATTCCTGGAATGTTTAAAAATACCATAAGCTTATTTGGACTAAGTAAATCATATGGTATGGCGTCACTTCGTAGCGGATTCATTGTTGCCGATGAAGTAATAATAAGAGAAATAGTCAACAGAATATTCCAAGAAATGGATGCTGTACCAGCAATTATTGGTGAAGCCTTAGCCGGAGCGTTTAATGATAGTGAATATCGTAATAAAGAATATAAAGAATACTTTAATAAACTACGTCAAGAATATATTAATCGTTATCAAGTATTTAAATCCCTTATAATGGGAATAGATAGTATTAAAGAAAAAGAAGATAGAGAAAAAGTATTAAACCTCTTAAAAGCTAATAGTACTGATAAAGATTATTATAAACTATTAGATAGTGGAGTATGGGGAGCAGAAATAATGCCAAATCTAGAACCAGAATCAGGTTTCTTTCTATTACTAAACTTCAATAAACTAAAGGGTATGCATTATGAAAATATGACCATTGAAAACGAATTTGACCTACTAAAATATTTCTATAACACTATTAAATTGCGTTATATCCTAGGTAGTGGTTGCCTATGGCCTAATCCTAATGACGTAATAGGTAGATTTACTTATGCTAAAAGTTTTGAAGACTTAATCGAAGTACCAAAACTAATGGATCAAAGTATTAAAAAATTAACTAGATAAAAAAGAACATATGACGCATAATAAAGATAAAAAAGCATTTTAAAAAAAAATATTACGATTGAGTAATATTTTTTTTTATAGTATAATATAAATAATTAATTATAAGAGGTGAATTATATGTGTGGAATCGTAGGTTATAACGGAAAGAATAAAGCAATAGATATCTTATTGGAAGGGTTATCTAACTTAGAATATAGAGGTTATGATTCAGCTGGTGTAGCTATTAGAGATAAAAATATTAAAATATACAAAGCTAAAGGTAAAATTATTAACCTAAAAGAAAAATTAGAAAATAAAAAATTAAATGGTACTTGTGGTATTGGTCATACAAGATGGGCTACCCATGGTGAACCCAGTGAAAACAATGCCCATCCCCATATATCTAATGATGGTAACGTAACATTAGTACATAATGGTATTATTGAAAACTATCAAGAATTAATTCAAAAACTAACGAAACATGATTATAAGTTTTATAGTGATACAGATACAGAAGTATTAGCAAATATTATTGATTATTATTATAAAAAATATAAGATGGGGCCAATAGATGCCATTAATAGAACAATGGTTAGAGTTAGAGGATCTTATGCAATTGCCGTAATGTTTAAAGAATACCCTGATGAAATATGGGTAGCCAGAAAAGACTCTCCGATGATAATTGGAAAAAATGATGATGGGACATATCTAGCATCAGATGTTCCAGCAATACTAAAATATACTAATAATGTATATTATATCGATAATCTAGAAGCAGCTTGTCTAAAAAAAGATAAAGTAATATTCTATGACTTAAATGGTGATGTCATCGAAAAAGAAATTAAGAAAGTAAAGTGGGATATTGCTGCAGCAGAAAAATCTGGATATGAACACTTCATGATTAAAGAAATTTATGAACAACCAGAAGTTATTAGTAAGACAATTAATTCCTATGTTAAAAATGATATCATTAACTTCAAAGAATGTGGTTTAAATAAAAGAATATTAAAAGATATAGAAAGTATCTATATCGTAGCTTGCGGTTCAGCATACCATGTTGGAGTTTGTTCTCAGTATGTTATCGAAGAACTAAGCAAAACGCCAGTAAGAGTAGATATCGCATCAGAATTTAGATATCGTAAGCCATTACTAAATAAAAAAGAATTAGTAATCATAATTAGTCAGTCTGGTGAAACCGCAGACTCACTAGCTGCTCTAAGAGAAGCTAAAAAAATGGGTGTAAAAACATTAGCTATTGTCAATGTCGTAGGTTCATCTATAGCCAGAGAAGCTGACTATGTATTATATACACTAGCTGGCCCAGAAATAGCTGTAGCAACCACCAAAGCATTTAGTACCCAACTAATTGCAATGTACTTATTTGCTATAGAATTAGCTAGTGCTAAAAGAAGAATAGATAAAAAAGAATATAGCAGATTATTAAATGAAATAAAACTAATACCTGGAAAAGTACAGACTATATTAGATAAAGAAATAAAAAGAATTCAAAAAGTAGCCAGTGAATTCTATAGTGTACCTGATGCCTTCTATATAGGTAGAGGACTAGACTATGCTATTTCACTTGAAGGTAGCCTTAAACTAAAAGAAATAAGTTATATCCATAGCGAAGCTTATGCAGCCGGAGAATTAAAACATGGAACAATTAGCTTAATTGAAAATAATACCTTAGTATTAGGTATCGTTACAGACGAAGAAATATATGAAAAAACAATCAGCAACTTAACTGAAGTAAAATCAAGAGGAGGCTATATCGTAACCGTAGCTCCTAAAAAAATCGACGTAAGTAAAGTATCTAACTATAAAATAACTATTCCAGAAACAATTAAATATTTTTATCCATCTATATCAGTAATACCATTACAATTATTAGGTTACTATATCGCAGTATCTAAAGGATTAGATGTTGATAAACCAAGAAACTTAGCTAAATCAGTTACAGTTGAATAATATATTTTAGGGAGGGTTTTGATGAAACAAATATATATTGATAAAATAAAAAAAGACTATGAAGATATAAAAAGAATAATAGAAACAAATTTTGCTGAAACAAAAGACGATTCCATAACTTTAGGAAGATATAAAAGAATAAAACGTGTTAAAGATTCCTATGATTTATGGAGAATGGGATCACAACACATATGCCTAGATGACTGGATGCTAACATTAGCAATCGAAGAAATTTTAGAAGATTCAGACATTGATGAAACAAATAACATATTAATGTATATTAATGAATTTCCATATAATAAACATAAAAGATTATATAAAGGTGAATTAGAAGATATAGATTCTGAAGATATCTATATCCTATATATGGATATAGAAAATAGAAAAAAATATTTTGTTAGAAAAGAAGACAGAGTTGAGTTTGAAGAAACACATAGCGTAATCGTACCATATCAAAGTGAAACTGACGATCAAGCAGCTAATCATGAAATAAATAACTATAAAACCCTTTTTGAAAGAAGAGATTTTATAAGATATGCTATGTCCGCATCTCAAGAAGAAGCCAAGAAAATATTATTAGAAAAATATCCTAATCATAGTGTAGACACTAAAACCATTAATGAAGAAATAAAAAAAAGAAAATTAGAATTATGGCAAAAAAGAGGAATAAATATTGAAGAATAAAAAGTAAGGTGAAAATATGAAATATGAAATAATAGATGTAAAAGAAGAAGAAAAAGATAAATTATATAGACTATTACAATATGCTTTATATGATGGATCTCAGTATATAGATAATGAATTAAATAATGAATGTACCTTTACTTATGATTGGTTTGAAAACTATTTTACAGATGAAGATAGAGCTGCTTATTTTATAAAGAGTAATGATAAATATATTGGTATGGTAATGGTAAATGAAAACTTAAAGTTTAATAAAAAAGGTAAATGCATATCTGAATTTTTAATATTACCAAAATATCGCAGAAATCATATAGGAAAAAGAGTAGCCTTTGATATATTTGAAAAATTTAAAGGAGATTGGGAAGTTCAACCAATGGAAAATAACAAAGTAGCATATTCTTTTTGGAAAAACATTATAAGTGAATACACCAATAATAACTATATTACTAAAAATGATGAGCTTGAAGACGTATTTATATTTAATAATAAAAGAGATTAAAATAACATTTTAATTTCTTTTTATTTCTTGTAATAATATCTAAATTATGATATATTTATTATTAGATAGAGGTGGGATATGAATAGTAATAATAATAAGGGGAAAGGTATACTAATTATATTCATCTGTCTTCTTTTATTTTGGATGTTTACAGGTGATAATGATACAGACAATAATACTGAAAATAAAGTTGTAAGAAATGATAATGTATTTCGTATTATTTCATCAACATCCACAGAAAAGATGGATGAAAAATTAATAAAATATGGAAAGAAAAATGGCATTAAAATAGAAATAGAACATTATGGAGACCTTGAGATAGTTGATATTTTAAATAATGATTCAACCCCATATGATGCTGTATGGATATCTAATTCATTATGGTTATATATGTTAGATAATAGTTATCTAACGACAGATAGTAAATCAATAGTAATAGATCCAGTAGTAATGGCTATAGAAAAAAGTAAAGCTAAAGAATTAGGATTTACTGACAAAGAAATATATAACAAAGACATTTTAAATGCTATTAAAGAAGGAAAACTAAAATATGTTATGTCCTCAGTAACCAAAACTAATACTGGAGCAACAAGTTATCTAAGTTTCCTAAATAGTATGGCTGGTTCACCAGAAGTCCTAACTGAAGAAATGTTAGATTCGAATACCCTAAAAGAAGACTTAAAAACATTCTTTAAAGGAGTAGAAAGAGTAAGCGGAGATGAACTATATCTAACAGAAATGTACTTAAATGGTGACTATAACGCCATGATTAATTATGAAAGTGCACTAATCGAATTAAATCAAACATTAACTAAAAAAGGAAAAGAACCATTATACTTAGTATATCCAGTAGATGGAGTAGCTATTAATGATATGCCATTTGCTTATATCAATAATGATTCTACTGATGAAAAAAATAAAGAAAAATTCTTAAAACTACAAACCTATCTAAGAAGTGACGAAGCCATTAAAATAATGCAAGATTATGGTTATCGTTCTTGGTATGGTGGTACTAACAGCAAAGTAAATAAAAAAATATTCAACCCAGAATGGGGTATAGATACAACTAAATACTTAAAGGATATGAAATATCCTAGTAAAAAAGTAATTAGCAAAGCGATAAATTTATATATTGAATCATTTAGAAAACCAACACATGTAGTATTTTGTTTAGATGTATCTGGAAGTATGTATGGTGACGGGTTATCTGAATTGCAAGAAGCCATGAATTATATTTTAGATAAAGAAAAAGCCAGTCAAGATAATTTGCAATTTTCGGATACTGATAAAGTAACTATAATAACATTTAATAGTAAGGTTAGTCATGTTTCTAAAACTAAATATGCTAATGATTTAAATGATATTATTAAAGGAATTAATAGTTTATATGCTAATGGTGGAACAAACATTTATGATCCAAGCATCGAAGCCTTAACAATACTTTCTAAAGAAAATAGTGATGAATATACTAAAACAGTAATTCTAATGACCGATGGATGGTCTAATAGTGGTTACTTCTATGACTTAAAAAAATATTATAAGAATAATAAATTGGATATTCCAATTTACAGCATTACTTTTGGTTCATCCGACGAAGATCAATTAAAAGAAATTGCTGAACTTACAAATGCTAAAGTATTTGATGGTAAGAAAGGACTACTTAAAGCCTTCTCTGAAGTAAGGAGTTACAACTAATGAGAAATAAAGAAGTAGTATCTGCCATCGTCGGGGGCACATTCTTTGCGGTACCATATCTTGGCTTATCGATTGCCTTAGCACCAGCCTTGGCTATTGGCTGCGTAGCCTTCGGAGCAAGCGAATTAGTCTTATCTGGAATTAAAAGTAAAGAAACAATTAAAGACACCGATTATAACTTGTATAAAAAAATAAGCGAAGCTAAAAAAGAAAGTAAAGAAATATTAAACTTAATACCGAAAGTAGAATCTGGAGAAACTAAAAAGAATTTAAGTGAAATTCATTCTACGATTGATAAAATATTAACAACTGTTGAAAATAATCCTAAAAAAGCTAAAAACATCGATAACTTCTTTGATTATTACTTACCAGTATTAATCAAGATAGTTAATAAATATGATGAAGTAGAAAATCAAAAATTAATATCTAAAGAAGGTAAAGAATTCATGCAAAAAGCCGACAAGATGATAAGTGATACTAACAAAGCCTTTGAAAGCCTCTTATCTTCTTTATATCAAACGGATATCATGGATGCCGATGCTGATATGAAAGTATATAATTTAATGCTAAAAGCTGATGGTATCGTCGATGATAATCCAATAATGAAAGGTAGTGATGATGATGAAAAATAAAAAAGCCATACTTGGTATAATATTATTTGTTATCTTAATTATTGCTATTATTGTTATTAAAAATATTAGTGATAATGATAGCAGTAGTATCCTGAGTGGAAAACTAACTACTGTATACGTTGCAACTGGTGGAGGAAAAGAAGATTTTCTAAATGATAAAGACGTTCAGAAAATCTTAAAGAAAAAATACAAATTAAACGTTGTCTTTGATACATGGAGTAACGGAAAAACAATTACTAAACCATTAATCAGAGAAAGCGTCAGTTTAGGTAATCAAAGTATTGTATCTAGAATATCAAATGGTGAAGAATTCTCAATCAATTCTGAAGGAGTAACAAAATATGATGCCTTGTTTACATCCGATCAAAGATTTTATGACTACTACAAATTAGCACCAAACAAAGAAGCTGGAGAGGCGGATAGATATACTGTATTAGATGGAGGATTAACATTAAATACTCCAATCGTTATTTATAGTTGGGCTAAAGTTGTAGATGCTTTAATTAAAGAAGGAATTGTTACTGAAACTGATGGTGTATATTATATTACCGATATGAATAAACTAATAAATTATATTCTTGAAGGTAAAAAATGGTCAGATATTGGATTAACTAATCTATATGGAACAATCAATATTGCTTCAACTGATCCAGTATCATCATCACCTGGAGCAACATATTATGGATTATTATTATCTATTCTAAGTGAAGCTCAAGTAAATATTGACAATATCAATAATAACTTACCAAAACTAAAAGACTTCTATGTTAAATCTGGATACATGAATAATACTCCAGCAGATTTATTCGAAAGATATCTAAAAACTGGTATGGGTGGAGAACCAATGATCGTCGACTATGAAAAGAGTA
>JAEEGL011784439.1_pt1 | contig 15893 bp, 11 predicted proteins | sample 9134231 | NCBI WGS metagenome assembly JAEEGL01 (sample SAMN16246548, study PRJNA631951) | gut metagenome | biome: gut microbiome; feature: rumen; material: fiber-attached | host: Bos | place: Iran: Karaj | collected 2018-10
GACGTGCGGCAGAGGAAATAGTATTTGATTCGATAACTACCGGTGCTGCCAATGATATTGAACAGGCGACCGGTATAGCAAGAAATATGGTCACTCAGTACGGTATGTCCGACAAGTTCGGGCTCATTCAGCTTGAATCCGTACAGGACAGGTACTTAAACGGAGGAAAGGTCCTTGAGTGTTCGGATCTTACGGCCGCCGATGTTGATAAAGAGGTAATGAGGATAATCGCATTATCCTATGAGAAGGCTAAGCAGATGCTCATAGAGCATCGTGAGCTGATGGATGAGCTTGCTTCCTTCCTGCTTGAAAAGGAGAGTATTACAGGCAAGGAGTTCATGAAGATATTCAACCGTTTTAAAGGTATAACGGATGAGGATGCGGAGGAAGACGACGATAAGGAGGATATATCCAAAGGACCGGTGGGCAGATCGGTAACTCAGGGTGATAAGGCAGGCCGTTATGCGGATAAATCGGTATCTCTTGAACTGTCGCCCCAGGGTCTGTACGCAGTAAACACAGCAGACGGAACAGCCAATTCAAAGATAAGGGATGTAAGCTCTGAGTACAATGAGCTCAGAAATAAGGCGGAGCTTAGGCATCTGTTCCTTGGCAGGAGGCTTCCGAAGTCCGGAAGATTAAGAAGGAAGCTTCTGAAAAACCGATTGTTTAACAGGCACTTTAAGAAGAAATGAATATTTGATATAATTAGACCTTGAAGGAATTCAGGGTCTTTTTTATGGCACAGGATGGTAAAGTGAACAGTTACGGCGAAAGAAATATAAAGTGAGATCGGACGATACAGATATAAAAAGTAATGAAACGAATATTGAAAAGAACAACAGTACCAGAACAGAGGCTGTAAAGGAGAACGGAAAGAAAAAAAGCAGCCTGTCTGTCACAACCATACTTCTGATAGTCATGGTGAGTATTTCCGGTATTGTCACTGTTGGAACGATGGTCTATTTCCGTGTTAATGTCATGGGTAATATCGATCAGATAACCGGTGAAGGAAAGAAGTATGACAGGTATTATGCCCTTGTCACGAACGACAGGAGCGAATCCTATTGGAATGCTGCATATAACAGCATGAAAAAGGAAGGTGAACTGAACAATGTGTATGTCGATAAGACAGGTGACAACCTGCCGGTTGAATACACAAAGGAGCAGCTTATGGAGATGGCCATCGATTCAAAGGTTGACGGCATTATTTATGAAGCTGATGAAACCGTTGATTCGGTAGTTCAGATAAACAGGGCAATAGCAGCGGGGATACCGGTTGTTACGGTGAGGACCGATGCGCCTACAAGCGCAAGACGCAGCTTTGTCGGTGTCAGCTATTACAATCTGGGGAATGAATACGGAAGGCTTATCATCAAAGCTGTCACAGACAATTTATCGGAAAGGACAGCAGAAGACGACAGTCCGGTATCGGTTCTTATTCTGACAGATGACAATATCCAGGATACATCGCAGAATGTCACCGTTACGGCAATTAAGGAGGCTATAGCCAGGAAACCCGAGACATGTCCCGAAATAAGCATAAACACGGCCATGATCGATAACAGCGGTGAGTTTACAACGGAGGAATCGATAAGGGGACTGTTATATTCAACCGCACTTCCCGATATAATCGTATGCTTAAGTGAAACGAATACGGTCATCGTATATCAGACGATCGTTGAGATGAATAAGGTGGGAGAGTCAATAATCCTCGGGTATGACGATTCCGAATCGACGGTTAATGCGGTAAAAAAAGAAATAATATATGCGACGATCACCGTGGATATGAATCAGCTCGGCAAGGACTGCGTGGATGCACTTGACGAATACATTGAATTCAAGCGTGTCAGTGATTATTACGGTGTGGATTATAAGATAATAGACAGGGACAATGTGGCAGGCATGGAAAGTGAGGCGTACTATGAACAATAGACGTTATTTCGCCAATCTTCCCATTCAGACAAGGCTTATCCTCATATTTCTTCTGACTACCGCTCTTATTTTCATTGTCAACGTATATGTTTACGTAAACATGAACCACATAATAGGAAGGATCGAGGCACTGTATTCAAGCAATGTAAGTCTTAACGAGCTGTCGGACAAGCTGTCAGAGGTTCAGGACGGTATGACGGATTATCTTAAGACGAAAAGTTCGGAATCTTTGGAGGATTACTACAGGTACGCGCAGGAATATACGGAGGTTCTCGGTGAACTCAGGATCAGCTCGACAAGCAGTGAGCTTTTGTTTATGAAGAAGTCCATAGTCGATCTTTCATATACTTATCTTGAAAAGGCCGATGAGGCCGTCAACGCCAAGAGAGGACGTAATGTTTCCAAATATGTAAGCACATATGCGGAGTGCAGCAGGATATATGACTATCTGAACAACTATATTTACAGTCTTAACAATGAGCAGTTCAAGGAAAGCTCGGGCAATTACGAGAACCTGATCAATTCGCTGAAGTATTCGGAGGTGTTCTGTCTTACGATCCTTGTGCTGGCGGCTATATGTAATGTCCTGCTTATCATGCTGGCAACACAGTCGATCACAGCGCCGCTGGTTTCACTGGTGAAGCGTGCCAACGAGGTATCGGACGGACAGCTTGACGGTGAGCTTCTGACTGTGGAATCCACGGATGAAATAGGTGTCGTAACAGGTGCATTTAACAAGATGCTGATAAGCCTGAGGGATTATATAGAGAAGGTTAGGGACAATGTCCTTAAGGAAAATGCCATGAAGGAGAAGGAGCTCAGGATGAATGCAGCGCTTAAGGATGCCCAGCTTAAATACCTTCAGGCACAGATAAATCCTCATTTCCTTTTTAATACCCTTAATGCCGGAGCCCAGCTTGCAATGCTTGAAGGGGCTGACCGAACCAATAATTATATACAGAAGATGGCTGATTTTTTCAGGTACAATATCAAGAAAGACCATGAACTGACAACGATCGCCGATGAGATAGAGCTTATTGACAATTATATATATATATTGAATGTTCGCTTTTCGGGAGATATACATTTTGAGAAGTATATTGATGAAGAGCTTACCTATATAGAGATACCGAGTATGACTCTGCAGCCGATCGTTGAAAATGCGGTAAATTACGGGATAAGAAATATAGACTGGGACGGACTGATCACTCTGTCGCTTTACAGGGAGGATGACAGGGCATGTATATCGGTTAAGGACAACGGCATCGGCATGTCTGAGGATAAGATAGAGAGGGTACTGAAGGATGAACTTGAAGCATCGGCTCTGTCGGATGATTCCAACGGTATAGGTCTTACCAATGTGATCTCAAGGCTTGATCTGCATTTTAACGCGGATAATATATTCAGTATATATTCAGAAGGTGAGAACATGGGTACGGAAGTTATTATCAGGATACCCGTTGAGGGACATTGAAATGTCCGGAAAGGCAAATAAATGTACAAAATCATGCTTGCGGATGATGAGGGAATAGTGATCGATTCCCTTAAATTTATCATCGAAAAGAACTTTGAAGGCTTATGTCAGGTGGAATCAGCCAAGACCGGGAGAAAGGTTATTGAGCTGGCTGAGAGCTTCCGCCCGGATATTGCGGTTATGGATATCCAGATGCCCGGTATCAACGGGATCGAAGCCATGAGAGAGATCAGGCAGATGAATAAATCAACCGTATTTATCGTTATGTCTGCCTATGATAAGTTTGATTATGCAAGAGAGGCGATCAACCTTGGCGTTCTGGAATATCTTAACAAGCCGGTAGATCAGGCCAAGATCGTTGAGGTGCTCAAACGTGCCATGAAGCAGATAGATGAAGAAAAGGAGAGAAGGAGTCAGGATCTGCTCATAAAGGAGAAACTTGAAACCGTGGTTCCGATCATTGAAAACAATATGATCTATACGGCTCTGTTCCAGGATGATTACGATGAAGAGATCGATAATTTCAGGAGTCTTCTGTCCATCGACAAGGAATACGGCTTCGTCATAGTTCTTGAATGGGGAGACAACCAGACCGAGAATCATCTGACCAACGCCGTTGGTACGGGAATTAAGATGCAATCCTATTATAAGGAGATGAGGGAGGTTATCAAGGGATTCTTTGAGTGTATTATAGGTTCAATGATGGCTAACAGGGTGATCATTTATGTTCCCTACGAAAAAAACAGTCTTGAATACTCTGAAAGAATAGAAATAATCGAAAAAACAAGGACCATGATCCGAAAGCTTAAACAATATATAGATGTAAGGTTCAGGGCAGGGATAGGTTCCATAGTCAGGCTGGAGGAATGTGCCCGTTCATATGAGGAGGGACAGCGTGCATTAAGGAAGAGCGACGGTACAGTAGCACATGTTGAGGACCTGCCTATCATGGTAAGCTATGAGGCCAACTATCCGATCGATCAGGAAAGACGGCTGTTTGAAATGACGGAAAAGGGCAATGAGAACGAAGCGCTTATAGCAGCCAACCGTTTCTTCGGATGGATGGTGGAGAATTACAGTGAACATATTACGGATATTAAGCTTAAAGCGCTTGAATTCGTACTCTGGGCCGAACATCTTGCGATAAGGGAAGGCGGGATGGAGTATCATTTCCTTTCGAGACAGGATTATCTTCCCTCCATCCTTTCCTTAAATACACTGGATGAGATACAACAGTGGTTCGTATCCAAGATAAGTGCGGCATGCAGGGATGTTGTTTCTTCAAAAGAGAATCAGAGTTCATCGAGTGTTGAGCGTGCCAAGGCATATATTGCCGAGAGATACAATAAGGATATTTCGCTTGATGAGGTTTCAAGAGAGGTGGATATCAGTCCTTATTATTTCAGTAAGCTGTTTAAGGAAGAAACAGGCGAGAATTTTATCGAATATCTTACTTCCATCCGGATAAACAAGGCAAAACAGCTTATAACCGGATCGGATATGTCCATGAAGGAAATATGCACCGAGGTGGGTTATGCAGATCCCAACTATTTTTCCAGGATCTTCAAGAAAAATGTCGGAGTGACGCCTACCGAATATAAGGAAAGCACGTGATACTGTTAAAAGGTAACCGATCGCGGTGTAAGTCATATGAAAACGTTATAAGAAAGGCCTATATAATATGAAGAGATCAGGATGCAGACGGCTGTCGGGAATAATACTTGCCTTGATCATGTCAGTGATATCATTGGCCGGCTGCACGGTGCCGGATGACAAACAGAAGAATGAGTCACAGACGGATGAGAAGAGATTACAGATAGGTATGAGCTTCGATTCCTTTGTTATAGAAAGATGGCAGAGGGACAGGGATGTTTTTGTTGCCACGGCACGTGATCTTGGGGCAGATGTAAATGTACAGTCAGCCAATGGTGAGATCGAAGAGCAGATATCACAGATCCAGTATTTTATTAAGAAGGATGTTGATGCCATAGTGATAGTTGCCATAGATGCTGAGGCGCTTACCGATGTGATACTCAAGGCAAAGAAGGCCGGGATACCGGTCATATGCTATGACAGGCTGGTTAAGAACGCCAATACGGATCTGTACATATCCTTTGATAACGAGAAGGTCGGTGATCTTATGGGACGATCGCTTTACGGTAAGCTCGGCAAGAATAAGAGGATCATAGAAGTATGCGGACCGGAGTCCGATAATAATGTAGAACAGGTTGCAAAGGGCTTCGAATATCAGTCGAGGAAAAATGCGGCACGTATAATAGGCACCTGTCATTGTGAGGGCTGGCGCTCGGAAATAGCATATGATTATATAAATGCCAATGAAGAGCTGGTAAAGACGGCGGACGGGATAATGTGCGGAAATGATGCTCTTGCGGGAGTTGTTATAAGAGCTCTGTCCGAGATGCGGCTGGCCGGGAAGGTATTGGTGGTGGGGCAGGATGCCGATCTGGATGCCTGCCAGAGAGTTGTCGAGGGAACTCAGGAGATGACGGTTTACAAGCCGGTTGAGAATTTCGCCAGAACCGCAGCGGAATATGCGGTACGTATAGCAGGTGGTGAGAAGATCAATACCGCTACCAGATTCAATGACGGAACCTATGACGTTCCGTTTGTAAAGCTGCAGCCGGTGGCTGTAACGAAAGATAATATGGAGGAAACTGTTATCAGTGGAGGTTACCATTTAAGGGAAGATATATACATAAACGTCACAAAGTAAAGATGATGTAGCACAAATTTGGTTTTGTGCTAGTATATGAACAAAAAAATGCTAGAATGTTAAAATAATGAACGAAATGTGAACAAAAAAATAAAGCAGTTAACAATTTTGTACTATTTGATTCATGATATATTTTCAACTGTAACAAGTAGCGACACGCGTAATGCGTTTCGTATGACAATTTCAAAGGGAGGAAATCAAGAAATGAAGAAAAAATTACTTGGTGCAGTTCTCAGCGTAGCAATGGTTGCTACATTACTTGCTGGTTGTGGCGGAAGCGCTGACACAGGTGCAGCTCCTGCAGCACCCGCAGCTCCTGCAGCTCCTGCAGCAGAGGCACCCGCAGAGGAAGCTGCTCCTGCAGAGGAGAAGGCAGATGATGCAGCTCCTGCAGCAGAGGCACCCGCAGGCGGAATGAAGGTTGGCGTTGCAATGCCTACCAAGGATCTTCAGAGATGGAATCAGGACGGTTCCAACATGGAGAAGGAACTTAAGGACGCTGGTTACGAAGTTGACCTTCAGTATGCATCAAACGATGTTCAGACTCAGGTTTCTCAGATCGAGAACATGATCAACAATGGTTGTGGAGTTCTGGTTATCGCAGCAATCGAGGGTGACTCACTCGGAACAGTTCTTGCTTCTGCAAAGGAAAAGAACATTCCTGTTATCGCTTATGACCGTCTTATCATGAACACGGATGCAGTTTCATACTACGCTACATTCGATAACTACATGGTAGGTACAAAGCAGGGCGAGTACATCAAAGATCAGATTAAGCTTGACTCTGAAGCAGGTCCTTTCAATCTTGAGGTTACCACAGGTGATCCTGGTGACAACAACGCAAGATACTTCTATCAGGGCGCTATCGATGTTCTTCAGCCTTACATCGACGAGGGTAAGCTCGTTGTTAAGTCTGGCCAGTTAGATTTCGATAAGGTTGCTACAGCATCTTGGTCATCAGAGAACGCACAGAGCAGAGCTGAGAACATTGTATCATCAGATTACTCAGACGGCTCAAACATCGATGCATGGCTTTGCTCAAACGACTCAACAGCACAGGGTGTTGTTGCAGCTCTTGATGCAAACTACAATGGCGAGTGGCCTATCATCACAGGTCAGGACTGTGACGTTGTTTCTGTACAGAACATGATCGCAGGCAAGCAGTCAATGTCAATCTTCAAGGATACACGTACACTTGCATCTCAGGTTGTTAAGATGGTTGGACAGATCCTTAAGGGTGAGACTGTAGATGTTAATGATACCGAGACTTATGACAATGGTACAGGCGTTATACCTTCATACCTTTGCGAGCCCGTATTTGCAGACATCAACAATTACAAGGAACTCCTTATTGACTCTGGTTACTATACAGAGGCTGACCTTCAGTAATCAGTAAGGTAACAGAATTATGATTTAACCATACAGGCGGGCATTTTACCCGCCTGTGTGTTTAAGTAAAAAAATAAGCATTGGGAGGGAACGACTTTGGCAAATTTAATACTGGAAATGAAGAACATTACCAAAACCTTTCCGGGCGTAAAAGCTCTTGACAATGTCAACCTCAAGGTGGAGGAAGGCGAGATCCACGCTCTCGTAGGTGAGAACGGTGCCGGTAAATCCACACTGATGAATGTTCTTTCGGGTATCTATCCGTACGGAACATACGAAGGAGATATTGTTTACAAAGGAGAGGTATGTAAGTTCAACAAGATCAAGGATTCAGAGTCAAGAGGAATCGTTATTATCCATCAGGAACTTGCACTTATTCCGTACATGACCATCGGTGAGAACATGTACCTTGGAAATGAACGCGGAAAGAGCGCATCCATTGACTGGAACGAGACCTATGGTGAAGCCGATAAGTACCTTAAGATGGTCGGACTTGAAGATTCTTCAAGAACGCTTGTTAAGGATATCGGTACAGGTAAGCAGCAGATGGTTGAAATTGCCAAGGCGCTTGCTAAGCATGCGAAGCTGCTTATACTTGACGAGCCTACATCTTCACTGAATGAGTCTGATTCCAAGGCACTTCTTGACCTGCTGCTTGAATTCAAGAAGCAGGGTATGACTTCGATCATCATATCTCATAAGCTGAATGAGGTCGCATACGTATCCGATAAGATCACGGTCATCCGTGACGGTTCTACGATTGAAACCATAGATTGTCATGCTGAAGAGATTTCAGAGGATAGAATTATTAAGGGCATGGTTGGTCGTGAGCTGACAGACCGTTTCCCTAAAAGAAATAATGTTAAGATCGGTGAGATTTCACTGGAGGTTAAGAACTGGACGGTACATCATCCTCAGTTCGTGGAAAGAAAGGTCGTTGACGACGTTTCGATCAATGTACGTAAGGGTGAGGTTGTTGGTATATATGGTCTTATGGGTGCGGGACGTACCGAGCTTGCCATGAGTATTTTCGGTAAATCCTACGGTACCAATATAAGCGGAACAATGACCATCAACGGACAGCAGGTTCACATTGATACCATTAAGGATGCGATTGCTCATAAGATTGCATACGTTACCGAGGATCGTAAGGGTAACGGACTTGTTCTTACCAACCCCATCAAGATCAATACCACACTGGCTAATCTGTCTGCTGTCAGCAACAGAGGTATAATCGATAAGGATAAGGAATATCAGGTTGCTGTGGAATACAAGGATAAGCTTAAGACGAAGACTCCTTCGGTTGAGCAGAATGTAGGTAATCTTTCAGGTGGTAACCAGCAGAAGGTTCTGCTTGCAAAGTGGATGTTCGCAGATCCCGATATACTGATACTTGATGAACCTACAAGAGGTATCGACGTAGGTGCCAAGTATGAGATTTACTGTATCATCAACGACCTTGTAGCTGCAGGTAAGTCTGTTATCATGATCTCATCAGAGCTTCCCGAGGTTCTGGGAATGAGCGACAGGATCTATATCATGAACGCAAGTCATCTCGTAGGAGAGCTTAACAGCGAGGAGGCTACTCAGGAGATCATCATGAGCAGTATTCTTAGATCAGGAAGGGGTGAATAATTATGGATAAATCAAATGCATTGAGAACTCTTAAGAAATATACCATGGTCATCGCCCTTGTAGTAGTTCTGATATTCTTTGCTTGTACTACCGGGGGCAAGATCCTGTTCCCACAGAATATAACAAACCTTCTTTCGCAGAATGCATACGTATTCGTACTTGGTGTTGGTATGCTGCTCTGTATCCTGACAGGTGGTAATATCGACCTTGCGGTAGGTTCTGTTCTGTGTTTTGCGGCAGCTGTAGGATCTACTCTTATGAATAAGGGTGTAAGTCCTTTTATATCGGTGATCGTAATGCTGCTCTTTGGACTTCTGGTCGGAATATGGCAGGGCTTTTGGATCGCTTATATCAAGGTTCCGCCTTTCATGGCCACACTTTCGGGCATGTATGCCTTCAGGGGACTGTCAAACGTTGTCCTTGAAGGTAAGGATATAAACCTTAAGAATTATACAGGCTTTATTAATCTTTTCGGTGGTGGCGCTGACTGCTATATCAGGGATTTCCTGGGTGGTGCCGCTCCGGGTGAGATACTTGACAAGGGTCGTGCGGGTCATATCAACTATACCTGTCTTGTAGCGGGAATAATTGTTGTGATCGTATTCATAATTTCAGTTGCAAGAGGACGTATGAATGCTACAAAGCGCGGATACGAGACAACTCCTCTTTCATCGGAGATAATCAAGACTTCTCTTATTAGCATAGCTATCATGTTCATCACATTTGAGCTTGCAAATTATAAAGGAATTCCTACATCATTTATCTGGGTATTACTGGTTGTTCTTATCTATGGTTATGTAACAACACGTACCAGGATAGGCCGTCACCTGTATGCTGTCGGCGGTAATGCCAAGGCAGCAGGACTTTCAGGTATCAATACCAAGTTTGTTTACTTCTTCGCATACATTAACATGGGTCTTCTTACCGGTCTTGCAGGTGCTCTTGTTGCAGCAAGACTTACAAAGACCACACCTAAGATGGGTGAAGGTTACGAGATGGATGCGATCGGAGCCTGCTTCATCGGTGGAGCTTCTGCTTACGGTGGAATAGGTACTGTTCCCGGAGTTATAATCGGTGCTCTTCTTACCGGTGTTATCAATCAGGGTATGTCGATCATGGGTATTGAGGCTAACTACCAGAAGGTTGTTAAAGGTCTGGTTCTTCTTGCCGCAGTTATCTTTGACGTAGTATCCAAGAATGAGAAGAAATAATAAGGAGGAAGGATGACATTATGAAGAATGTTGGAAAGATAATTAAAACTCATACAATGAAGATTGTCCTGGTCCTCGTAGTTATCTTCTTCTGGATAATGACCAGGGGCGGCAGCAGTATACTGATGCCCGCAAATGTAACTGCACTTATAAATCAGAATGCTTATGTATACGTTCTTGCAACAGGTATGCTGATGTGTATGCTTATCAAGGGTAACATCGACCTTTCGGTCGGCTCGGTGGTATGTTTTATTGATACCATAGGCGCTATCCTTATGGTTAACAAGGGACTTCCCGTTCCGGTAGTAATGCTCGCAATGCTTATTATAGGTCTTGCAATAGGTTGTCTCATGGGATATATAATAGCTTACCTTAATATTCCCCCATGGATCGCTACACTGGCAGGTTATCTGTCATTCAGAGGTCTGGGTACAGCTGTTGTTAACGGACAGACGATCGGTATAGGTCAGTGTGAATCATATCTTCGTCTGTTTAACGGTTCCATACCCGCACTGTTCAACATAGCAGGATTAAACGGTATGTGCGTACTTATCGGTATAGCTGCATGTGTGATTATAGTAGTAACACAGTTTAAGGACAGGGCTACGAAATTAAGGAAGGGTTATGAAGCTGAAAGCGTAACCTCTATAACGGTAAGATGTGTAATACTGTGTTTGGTAATCTTATTCTTCACAGTTAAACTTGGACAGGATAAGGGTATTCCGTTCTCGCTTGTGTGGGTTGCAGTTATTGCTCTTATTTACAACTTTATCACCAGCAAGACTGTAATAGGAAGATACTTCTACACAATGGGCGGTAACGTTGAGGCAACAAGACTTTCCGGTATTGATACAAAGAAGATACTTTTCCTTGCATACCTGAACATGCAGTTCCTTACAGTTATCACGAGTTGGATATCGATGGCAAGACTTTCTGCAGCCAATCCCAACGCAGGACTTAACTACGAGCTTGATGCGATCTCGGCATGTATCGTCGGCGGTGTATCGGCTTACGGTGGATCCGGTACCATCTTCGGTATGGTAGTCGGTGCTACTCTTATCGGTGTTATCAACCTGGGCATGAGTCTTATGAACGTTGACTCAAACTGGCAGAAGGTTGTTAAAGGTCTTGTTCTTCTGGCAGCTGTTGTCTTCGAAATATTCAACAACAGAGACAAGAAAAAAGCATAAAGGTAAATTGATATCTACAATATCCGTATTAAGTGAGGGTATTAGATTTGCCAATATGGGGACGGCTGTTCGATCCTTAGGGGTCGGCAGCCGTTCCTTGACGTTTGGGAAAAATAAACGTATAGTTACATTATCAAAAAGTTACATCATATAACAAGGAGAATATTATGGAAATAATGGGATTGTCGGATCTGACATGGATAAGCACTATTGCATTTATAGCCTGCCTTGCCTTCGGTCTGTATATGATAACAACCAAGAAGCCCGGAATAGTAAGAGGAATTAAGGATACGGCCAACTACCGCAATAAGGAGAAATACTCGGTTGAGGGAGGAAAGCTGCTGCTGTTTCTGGCCGGAGGATGTCTTGTTATGACGGCAGTTTCCTTTGTAAATGTAGTCGTTTCCAATATACTGGGTCTTTTGGCCCTGTGTGTTTTCGGCTATTTCTGGAAGAAGATGAGTGATGAGTACGGTCCGGTTTGATTTTGAAGAGGAGCTGAAGAAGCTTCCGGGAAAGCCCGGTGTATATATAATGCATGATGAGGATGACAATATTATCTATGTGGGTAAGGCTGTCATCCTTAAAAATCGTGTCCGTTCATATTTTCGTGAGAGTACAAATAAAACCCTTAAGATACGGACCATGGTCAGTAAGATCGCATGGTTTGAGTATGTCGTTACCGATTCGGAGCTGGAGGCTCTGGTTCTTGAGAACAATCTTATCAAGGAAAATCAGCCCAAATACAACACATTATTAAAGGATGACAAGACATATCCCTATATAAAGGTTACGACCGGTGAGGATTATCCGCGTATATTCATGACGAGAAAGGTTAAGAAGGACAATGCGAAATACTACGGACCTTACACATCCGCCGGCTCGGTAAAGGACACCATAGAGCTTCTGTGCAAGCTGTACAAGGTCAGGACCTGCTCCAATAAATACGTGGAAAAGGATATATATGAAGGAGAGGGTGAAGACGGAAGCGATAGTGTTATGAATAATCTTGACAGGGCGTGTCTTTACTATCATATCCATCAGTGTAAGGCACCTTGTCTTGGTAACGTGAGTAAGGATGAGTACAGGGAAGCGATAAACGGGGCTCTTGACTTTCTTAACGGGAATTACAGGCCGCTTATAAGCCGTCTGACGGAGAGGATGAATGAGCAGGCAGAGGCTCTTGAATTCGAGGAAGCAGCGTCGACAAGAGACCTTATAGAGAGTGTCAGGGCAGTTGCCCAGAAGCAGAAGATCACAGATACGGGAGGAGAAGATAAAGATATAATCGCGATGGCGAGGGATGGTGCATCCGTCATTGTACAGGTATTCTTTGTCCGTGACGGCAAGATCATCGGTCGTGAGCACTACTATATGAAGCATACCGAAGATACGGAGGACGCCGAGATAATAAGGAATTTCGTCATGCAGTTCTATGCCGGAACGCCATATGTTCCCAAGGAGCTTATAATACCGGTTGAAACCGAAGATATGGAATTGTGTGCCGACTGGCTGAGCGCAAAGAGAGGAAGCAGGGTCAGACTCACAGTGCCCGTAAAAGGAAAGAAAGAGAAGCTTGTCGAACTTGCCGAGAAGAATGCTGAGATCGTCTTAAGACAGGATATCGAGAAGATAAAGAGAAACAAGGCCCGTACGGAGGGTGCGGTGGCTGAGCTGATGGAGCTGCTCGACATAGAGGGTATAAGCCGTATGGAGGCCTATGACATTTCGAATATCAGCGGATATGATTCTGTCGGTTCGATGGTTGTGTATGAGGACGGACGTCCCAAGAAAAATGATTACCGCAAGTTCAGGATAAAGAGTGTTGAGGGACCGAATGATTATGCCAGCATGAATGAAGTGCTGACGAGACGGTTCCGACACGGACTTGAGGAGAAGGAAACGGATATAAAGGAATACGGAAACGTTGCGGAAAAAGCAGATTACGGCAAATTCTCGAAATTTCCGGATCTTATTCTCATGGATGGCGGCCGTGGGCAGGTCAATATAGCAAAAGAAGTACTTGACAGCCTTGGACTCTCAATTCCCGTGTGCGGTATGGTAAAGGATGATAACCACAGGACGAGAGGCCTGTATTTTAACAATGTTGAGATACCGATATCAAGAAATTCCGAAGCCTTCAGGCTTATAACAAGGATCCAGGATGAGGCGCACCGCTTCGCCATTGAATTCCACAGGTCGCTGCGCAGCAAGGGGCAGGTTCATTCGGTACTTGATGATATAAAGGGGATAGGTGCGACGAGACGAAGGGCCCTGATGAAGCATTTTGATTCAATAGAAGAGATCAAAACAGCCGACGTGGATACCATTATGCAGGTTCCGTCGATGGACAGGCGTTCTGCAGAGAGTGTTGTCAGGTTCTTTGCTGAGCGTAAATAAGGCTTCAATTCTTTTGTTTGCTATAGATTGCTTAAAAGACATGTGGTATACTGTAAATTGGTATGCGGGTGAATTATCTGCGTACTCCAATATCATAAATGAAAGGCAGGCCACTTATGTCGACGGTAGCGGTAAGCAGACTTATTGAAAAGATGGAGCTTGAAAATCTGACGCCGGATATAGACGTCAATAGCAGGAAGATCACAATTCCGGATATCAACAGACCGGCTCTGCAGCTGGCGGGATATCTGCAGCATTACGAAGCATCCCGTGTGCAGATTATCGGGTTCGTTGAGGCAACCTATATGGAGGGTCTGGATCCCGAGGACAAAAAGGAGAGATACGAGCATGTGCTCTCTCACAGCACTCCGTGCTTTGTATTCTGCAGGGAGATACAGCCGGATCCTACATTTGTTGATGTTGCAAGGGAAAAAGGAGTTCCCATTCTTGTCACCAAGAGAGCAACATCGGATTTCATGGCGGAGATAATCAGATGGCTGAACGTTGAGCTGGCACCGTGTATTTCGGTACACGGAGTTCTCGTTGATGTATATGGCGAAGGTGTACTGATAACGGGTGAGAGCGGGATCGGTAAATCAGAAGCTGCTCTGGAGCTTATAAAGAGAGGACATCGTCTTGTTACGGATGACGTTGTTGAAATAAGAAAGGTGTCGGAGGAGACTCTTATAGGTTCGGCGCCTGATATAACCAAGCATCTTATTGAGCTGCGAGGCATCGGCATCGTGGACGTTAAGATGCTCTTTGGTGTTTCCTGTGTTAAGGATACGCAGTCGATAGATCTTGTTATAAGGCTTGAGGAGTGGGACAAAGACAAGGATTATGACAGGATCGGACTCGAGGAGAATTACATAGAATATCTGGGTAATAGGGTGGTATGCCACAATATCCCCATACGTCCCGGACGTAATCTTGCTATTATCTGCGAATCCGCGGCGGTTAATTACAGGCAGAAGAAGATGGGCTACAATGCGGCACAGGAGTTGTATGCAAGGCTGCAGAATCAGTTTAAGAAATCAAATGATGAATGATCCGGTTCGGATTATCCATTCATCCCGTATGACAAAGGAAACAGTTGAATAAAACAAAAGAAGCAGGATAGTGTAAAGGAGACCGGTATGGAGAGAAATGTTGACAGATATTGTTTCGGAGCGGATATAGGCGGTACAACCATTAAGCTTGGACTGTTTACTCCCGGAGGTGAGGTAATAAAGAAATGGGAGATCCCTACGAGAAAGGAAGACAGCGGAGCGCATATACTTGAGGATATAGCTGCCTCCATTAAAAAAGAGATGGATGAAAGGGAGCTTACCAAGGATAATATAATAGGTATAGGAGTGGGAGCTCCGGGTCCCGTTGACAGGGACGGAGTTATCTATAAGGCTGTTAACCTGGGATGGGGCGTATTGAACCTGCGCCAGGAATTAAATGATCTTACCGGTCTTCCGGTAAGGGCAGGAAATGATGCCAATGTAGCTGCCCTCGGAGAGATGTGGAAGGGCGGCGGCGAAGGCTTCAAGGATGTTATAGTCATTACACTCGGAACGGGTGTCGGCGGCGGAGTTATCATAGACGGTAAGGTTGTTACCGGAAGCATGGGTGGCGGCGGAGAGATCGGCCATATCCATATGAATGATGACGAAGTCGAGAAGTGCGGCTGCGGTAACAAAGGCTGTCTTGAGCAGTATACATCCGCAACAGGCGTCGTAAGGCTGGCAAACAGAAGACTCAAAGCAGATGATAAGGCCAGTGTACTGCGTGGCAGAGACTTTGATGCCAAGGTGGTATGGGATGCCGTTAAGGAAGGTGATGAGCTCGCTGTAGAGGTTGCTGAGCAGTTCGGCGAATATCTCGGAAAGGGACTTGCCATTCTGGGTGACGTTACCAATCCCGAGGTATTTGTTATA
>JAEEGL012571692.1_pt1 | contig 15893 bp, 12 predicted proteins | sample 9134231 | NCBI WGS metagenome assembly JAEEGL01 (sample SAMN16246548, study PRJNA631951) | gut metagenome | biome: gut microbiome; feature: rumen; material: fiber-attached | host: Bos | place: Iran: Karaj | collected 2018-10
CTCGTGGCACAGGAATTAAAAGAATTACGCTCGGACGAAAACGATCCGTTATTCGACAAAACAAATATGCTTAAGAAGGAATTCCCTTCAGACTTCAGACAGATAAGATATTTTACACTTCTTATCGTTCAGTCTGCTCCAACAGAAATTAAGGAGCTTAACCTTCTTGAACAGCAGATTAGTGAAGTAATCAAGAACGCAGTAAAGCATGGAAATCACTGTGATATTAATAAAAAAGTAACAGTATGGTATTCATTCAGCCCTACACATGCTCACATTATTGTACAGGATGAAGGTGAAGGCTTCCAGGATCTGGAAAAATGGAATGAATTTAACAAGAAGCGTCTTGAATGTCTCCACAACAACGATTTTATGCAGCTTGCAGATTATGTATCTTTCCGCACAAAGGAATCAGACAGTCAGGATGGTGGTAATGCACTTTTTGCAGCACTTGAATACTGGAACGGCGGTTTTGTATACAACGGCAAGAGAAATGCCGTAGCAATGCTTAAAAAATATCAGCAGAAATACAAGAATGTTAATCACGATGGTGAATAAAGTTTTTGGGAATGCCGCATAGGAATTCCCATCAAACTTTAATCATCCGGTTTAATTCATAAAGTCTAAAAAGTTTTTTATTTAAATAAATTCTTTTTGGACTTTTTTTTATATGAAGAAATTTTTTTATTGTTTATTTATTACAATTTTTCTCTCTGCGCTTGTATCATGCAGTTATTATGATGACAAAACAATACTTTTAGAATCTGGCTGGTCTTATTCTGTAAACACATATACCTGGACACCTATTTCCGTTACAAATTTTTCAAAGCTTTCAAAGCTTCTTCCAGGCCGACAGGGTTATATTTATCTTAAAAATACATTTACAGTTCCTGACGAACTTAAAGACAGACACCTTATGTGTTTTATGGGAAATGTCAAAATTGCAAGTGAATTTTTTATTAACGGAACTTCGGTTGGGACAACAGGCTTTTTTGAACCTTACCCATTTTCTATAGGCGGCCGGTCAACAGTTTATACGCTTCCACCCACACTTTATGACGAAGACGCTGTCAATGAAATTATTGTAAAGATATTCATGGATGGCGAAGGTGAAATAAGTGTAACACCATTTATTTCGACTCAGGAAAAAGTAACTGCAAAACAGCAATACTTTGATTTCTTTAATTCAAAAATGCATCTTATCTGTTCGTGCGTAATGTTAATAATTGCAATTATGTACTTTACAGTTTTTAATTTGCGACGTTCAGATAAGCAGTATCTTTCTTTTGGTCTTTTGAATCTTTTTTCTTCACTCTTCCTTCTTTCTCTTTGTTATGGTGAATATCCTATTATTTATCAAAATAATTTTTCATATCTTCTTTTTCAAAAGCTTTTTAGAGGCGTTGCTGCTTCTATTTCAAGTTATTTTGCTGTTTCCTTTATGCGTGATTTTCTTTCCGTACGAGAAGGTTTATCACGCAAAGTATATCGTACTGCTATAACAATCGGTCCATGCTTCTTTATTTTCTTTACGAAAAATATGCATGACTTTTTCCTTTACCTTGGAATAAGTTATGTTGCAGTTTCAATTCACATGCTTTATGCAGTTCATTTTGTAATCGTAGAAATGATTCATAAGAATAAAAAGGTTCTTCCTCTGCTGCTTGGATTTTCACCAGTTTTATTTTCTATTGCAATTGTATGTATAATGCTGCTTACAAAAAAACAAACTTATTCGCTTATTATTGTATTCGGCTGGCAGGCTGTAATCTTTGTTTTCCTTGCAATGCTTATCATTACTTTTGCAGCAATGACAAATAGAGTAGATTTTCTTAATGCAAACCTTGAAAAGCTTGTACAAAGCCGAACAGAAGATTTAACCAGAGCAAATACGACACTTGAAGAAACAAACAGCCACCTTAAATTTGAAATTGAACGTGCAGATAAAGAAATTGAACTTGCTTCTTTTGTACAGCAGAGCTTTTACAACCTCAGGCTTCCAGATTTTAAGAATTTTGAAGTATCCTATTATAATAAGCCAATGGCAGGTGTTTCCGGCGACTTATACGATTTTTATTTTTCCAAGGATGTACTCGAAGGCTTTGGATTGTTTGATGTTTCCGGCCATGGTATTTCTTCCGGACTCGTTACAATGCTTGTTAAAAACATCATTAACGATGAATTCTACAAAGGTAAAAAGCTTAAGCTTGAAGATGTAATGAGCATTACAAACGACAGAATTATTGTTCAGAAAGGAAATGTAGAAAACTACCTTACTGGTATTCTTGCAAGAGTTACTGGTAATTCAATTGAATTTGTCAATGCCGGTCATCCACTTGTAATGCATTACAAGAAAAAGGAAAACAAAATTGAACTGATAAAACGCGGTGAATCAAGCGAATCAAGTGTAATTGGTATTTCTGATTTCCCTGTTAATTTTGAATGTGTTAAGATTGATGTAGAAAAGGGAGACCTGCTGCTGCTTTACACTGATGGTTTAACAGAAACTATGAACCGCAACAGGGAAGAATTTGGTATTGAACGCCTTAAACGAACATTCCTCAAAAATTCTGATGAAAAAATCGCTGATCAGATTAATCTTATTGTGGAAGAAGCAAAGACTTTTGCAAACCGCGCTAAAATCACAGATGATATTACACTTTTAATATTAAAGAAAAAATAAATTTATATATATTGCGCTCTCACGTACAAAACAATCTATTTTTTAATATTGACGTGTAATATCATTTGTACTATATTTACTAGTGCTTGGGGGTGTCCCGGTTTCGACGGGATCGCGAAATCTTGTACTGCAAGTAGGACTGAAGGTTCCTTAAACTGACAAACAAATAACTGCAATTTTCGCAAGAAAAGAAGAAGAAGCTGAAGAAGTTTCTTCTGCAGAAGCACTCGCTGCATAGCAGTGCAGGAACTCAGGTGGCTCTGTTCCGCGTTGTCTGATGTTCCTTTACCTATCGGGACTTGCTCTGTATAGTTTCTGTAATATACAGGGGACTTTTTATCAGAATACGGAGGCGACGCTTGTTATGCTGCTACCGGCTCCCGACAAATACCTCGCATAACTAAACCTGTAGATGTACCTGGTTTACCTTCCCGGACAGGAGTTCAATTCTCCTCACCTCCATAAAAAAGGGACTCACCAAGAGTCCCTTTTCTTATTTCTTCTTAATTATCAGCAGTGTAATATCATCTGTAACTTTTGCACGGTTGGCAAAGGTTCTTGCTTCATCAACAATGTTTTCAATCTGATCTTTTATAGGAAGATCGGAATTTTTTAAGAAGGTTCGTTTAAGGCGTTCAATACCAAATTCTTCGCGGTTACGGTTCATGGTTTCTACCAATCCGTCTGTATACAAAAGTAAAAGATCTCCCTTTTCTACAGTAATGTTTACATTTTCAAAGTGAACAGGAAAATCAGAAATACCAATTACGCCGGTTTCGTCTGTGCTTCCTCTCTTAATAATTTCAAGCTTATCTTCTTTTGCTTTATACCAGATTACATTAGGATGGCCTGCATTTACAAATTCTATATTATCTCCTTTGATTCTTGCAAGAACACCTGTAAGATAGTTTTCTACGTTTCCTTTTTGTACAATAATCCTGTCATTAATTACATATAAAACTTCGTTAAGTGCAAGCTTGCGGCCCTTGAAAAATTCATCATTAATAATATTTTTAACAAGCATTGTAACAAGACCTGAAGAAATACCATGACCGGAAACATCAAAAAGACCAAAGCCTTCAAGTGTATCCTTGGTAAAATAAAAATCGTAGAGGTCTCCGGAAACACCTGCCATTGGCTTGTTATAATAGGCAGCCTCAAAGTTTTTAAAGTCGGGCAGCTTTACATTATAAAAACTTCGCTGAACAAAGGAGGCAAGTTCTATTTCCTTGTCTGCGCGTTCAACTTCATATTTTAAGTGCGTATTAGTTTCTTCAAGAGAAGTATTTGCACGCGAAAGCTCTTCGGTTCTGTTTTGTACAAGCTTTTCAAGGTTTGCATTAAGAAAGTCCACCTTATTACATTGAGATACAAAGAATGCAATAAGCATTGCAAGGAAGATAAATATTGTAACCTGCCAGCCCATAACAATAATTAATGAATAATTAATAGACTTAGCCATTATAAGAATAACTGTTATTAATACAGAAAGCAGAACCGGTGTAAAACCAATCATAAGTTCAATTATATGCTGCTTTTTCTTTTTAGCATTAAGACCAATCATAAAGCAGGCGTAAATCATCTGAATTGTTATGGCTACATAAGCTCCTCCAAGACAGATAAAAAAATCATACATATTAGTGGAAAACAATATAAAGAAACACGGGGCAATTGTTAATGTTGCACGGAAAATTTTCCATGACATTGATTCATTAATCCGTAGATAATCCTTCATAAAGGAAACTGCAAAATAACTGGATAAAACTGCAGATATTCCACGGAATATTTTCTGGTAGAGCAGGTAAGAAAAGCCCTGCATATATATGAGCGGATATTCTCCAATACAAAGAGAAACCAGGAACACACTTGAACAAATATTCATAAGGGCAAATGATAAATACTGTTTATCATTTTTTCTAAGCGTATATACCCCTATATACATAATTCCAATAATAAACATAATCCAGGAACAGATTAAATGAAGCTTGGAATTAAAAAAGTCATGCATTTTTTGATATACAAGAACTTTTGATTTTGTAGAAATAAAAGGATTATCTCCCATTCTTCCTTCGCCTTCTACATAAATATGAATAATAATTTCATTACTGGTATCGCTGTTAAATAGGGAAGCGGGGAGATCATAAGTTGTAGAACGCCCGCCGATAGAAAAAGTATTTGGCGGGAAAAAACCTGTGCTGCTTATATAGTTTCCGTTAAGATATAATTCATTGGCAATTTTGATGGTACCAAGAAAACAGCTTAGAGATTGGTTTTTAAGCTCCGGCGGAATAAAAAAGCTTGTTTTAAGATAAATGTTACCCTGGCGTTTAGGCAGAGTCTTTTTTATCTGGTTAAAATCTTTTATATCAAAGGAAACATAAGGCCCATTTATACCGTTAGTGCTGAACGACCAGTTGCTGTCTAGTTTGATTTCAGGGGTCTTGTCATAGGTGCACGAACTGAGCAAAGAGAGAAAAATTAGAATTATAAAAGCATAAAAACTGTTATACTTTACTTTCATTTTCATTCAAAAAATTTAAAAAAATTGCCCAAAAACAAATAAACAAAAGTTATTAATTTTCAGACAATTTTTAATATGAAATCAATAGCGGAATAAACTTAAAGTTTATTCTCCATCATGATTAATGTTCTTGTATTTCTGCTGATATTTCTTGAGCATAGCAACAGCATTTCTCTTGCCGTTGTATACAAATCCTCCGTTCCAATATTCAAGAGCAGCAAAGAGGGCATTACCACCATCCTGGCTGTCAGATTCCTTTGTGCGGAAAGATACATAGTCTGCAAGCTGCATAAAATCATTGTTATGAAGACATTCAAGACGCTTTTTGTTAAACTCATTCCATTTTTCCAGATCCTGAAAGCCTTCGCCTTCATCCTGAACAATAATGTGTGCATGTGTAGCACTAAAAGAATACCATACAGTAACTTTTTTATTAATGTCACAATGGTTTCCGTGCTTTACGGCATTTTTAATTACTTCGCTTATCTGCTGTTCCAGAAGGTTTAATTCTTTAATTTCTGTTGGTGCCGACTGAACTATAAGCAATGTAAAATATCTTATCTGCCTGAAGTCCGAAGGAAATTCCTTCTTAAGCATATTAGTTTTGTCAAATAACGGATCATTTTCGTCCGAACGCAGTTCCTTAAAATCCTGTGCCACGAGATTCCTCCTTGATAAGCCTGACCTCCCGTAAAAATCAGACTCATTTTTCATACTTTTTTAGCTGTCTTTTTTAGAAAAGCTTAAATAAACTCTGCTTATTATTCTTTTACCATGAGAAGTCCTTCCTCTACGCTGTTTGCAATAGGGAAGTAGCCCATAAGTTTTGTAAGCTCAATAACTTTTTTTACCGAGCCATGAATGTTCGAAATAGCAAGCTTAAGATTCATCTTCTTGATTGTAGAGCAGATGTAAATCAAAGCACCAATTCCAGAAGAGTCGATGTAGTCAACCTGTTCAAGATTAATTACAAAGTTCTTAACATTTTTCTCGAGCATCTTCATTACAAGCTCCTTGAGCTTATAAGAATTGTAGAGATCCATTTCGCCGGTTACGTCAATAATATAAACATCACCATTTTTGCGTATTTTAAGTTCCATAAAGAAGCTCCTTTACCTTTTTATTGAATTTTAATAACCAGAATACTCTGGTCATCATATTGCTGTGCATTGCCGCAGTATTTTTTCAAATCGTCTTTTACACGGCTTGAAATATCCTTGGCATTTACACTCTTATTCTTCAAGATAACTTTCTTTAAGTTCTCAGAAGAGTATTGTACACCATTTTCATTAAGAGATTCAAGTAAACCATCGGTACATGTTACAAGAATATCTCCGCTTGAAAGCTGAATATCTATATCCGAATAAACTGTATTCTTTTCAACACCCATTGGCTCACTTGGAGAAGAAATCATCTTAAAATCATTATCCTGGGCAGAATAACGGAATACCGGATTATTACCACAGGTAGCAATCTGTGCAGTGTTTTTTGTGCTGTCAAAGTTGATAAGTGCAACACTGGCAAAATGGTCAATCTTTGCACTGTCTATACAAATGCCGCGGTTTGCCCATGAAAGGATTGTAGCCGCAGTCTGTTCTGTGTTTACGGTAAGTCTTAAGATTGCGCGAATCATTACCATTACAACCAGAGAATTCATTCCCTTGCCGGCAACATCACTCATAATAAATGAGATTCTGTCTTTGCGTGAAGCAATTACATCATAATAGTCACCGCAGACACCTTCTACAGTATTAGAGAAGCAGCCGATTGATACATTAGGAATAACAGGCAGCTTGGCAGGAAGCAGGTCTTTCTGATATTTAGAAGCAATAATACCGTCCTTACTGAGTTCTGCATGTTCTGCATAAGCAAGGAAGCTGTACAAAGGTGTAATGGCAGTAGAGATTGCATCTGCAAGAATAACAGCTGTATCAAAATCATCCTTTGTAAATTTTGCGCTGTCAGGCAGGCGTGCAAGACCAAGAAGTCCAAGCATTTTATCCTGCTGTTTGATTGGTGCAAAGATATAACCGCCGCATTTAAGGAATTCTTCTGGACCGTTCTGATATACACGTGGATCCTTTACTGAATCTGCAATAAGAACAGGCTCTCCTTCTGTGAAAATTCCACCAAAAATATTGTCTGTTAATGGGAATTGTGCAAAGCGAAGGTTTGTTTCTACTCTTAAAGGCTTGTGCGGAAGATCATCCGGCAGCTTGTAAGGAGGAGGGAAGGAACCCATAAGTGATTTTACGGCAAGAGTATTGTCATAATCATCACTGATAAGAATTACACATCCGTCGGCACTTACTTTTTCTGTAACCATCTTATTACAGTAGTCCAGAAAGTTTTCCATAGATTTATCGCGTGTAAAGAACATAGAAACCTGAGAAACAAGGTTCTTGTTTACTTCCAGAAGTCTTTTGTTTTTAGCTTCAAGCTCTGCAATAACATTTTTTACTACATCACTGTTTTCAATGGCAGCGTTCTGTTCTGCAAGCTTTTTTTCGGCCTTTTTCTTTTCTCTTGCAACCGGATCATCAAAGGCTTTTATAACGAGATAAGGAAGCGTAATAAATTCTGCAAGAATGACCGCAAATACATAATAAATAAAGTGCTGGTCAAAGAATGTAAATACTGCACATGCCGTTAAAATGCCGGTTACTATAAAGAAAGTAAAACTTACTTTTGCAGTATTCCTTAGTCTCATAGTAAGAAGAAAAAGGAACAGCAGCAGGCCAAGACCCGCAGCAACAAGTAAAGGTACTCTTATGTAATTGTCAATAGAACCCATTTTGTCTCTTATACTCCCATGTTATTTAACGATTTTAACATTGAAATTTTCAATCGTCAAGTTTTATATAATTATCGGCAGAATTTACAGAAATCGCCTTACGTAAAATGATTCTTGTGAAAAAATTTTTTATTCTTTTATACCATGGCAGCTGGTAAAAGCGTCCAAAGGCTTGAACTGCTTTTTCTATGCTTACATTATCTCCAAAGGTTTGTTTGAGAGAATCCCAATAGCGCACTATCCAGACATACATGTCGCCAAGGGTTCTTCTGGGAAATTTATGTAGAATGTGACATTTTCTTACAGATGTTACTATTGGCAGGTAAACTGTATTAAACCATGAAAGAACAGCTTCTTCCATTGTAACTTCTTCTTCTTTTCCCTGATTGATGTAGTATTTATGGGTTAATATATGGTTATAAATTACGTCGTAGCGGCCGGTTCGGGTAAAATCAAGGCACCAGTAGTCGGTTATATCGCCAAAATTGGTTTCGCTGTAAAAAACGCGTTTTTCGTAGTAGATGATCTGTTTTATTATGTCCTGCATGTTTTCAGGACGATTAAGTTTAATTTCGCTCTGGAGGGAAACAACTTCTGCATCTATAAACTCTGTTCCGCGCGATTTTGCAACTGAAACTCTGTGGTTTCCGTCTCTTACAAAGTAAAGTCCCGATATTTCGTATACCTTTATAGGGGGTAGAATAATATCTTTAAGAGCGGCTTCGTCTACATGCTGCCAGCGGTTACGTAAATGCGAGCTTTTTGGAAAAAAATGATTGTCAAAGTCATTGTAGCGGCCTTCGCTTCCAACAATTTTATCTATTGGAATTACCTTCATGCCCACGTAGGTTTCGTTTGTAGGCTTCATAAGCTGCTTTACGTCATTCAGAGAAATAAGGGATACTTCTTCCGGTGACAAAAAGTGCTGAATTTCATTAAAAAAGGCTTTATTTCGTGCTTTATTAAAATCTTCTTCTGCAGTTTTATCAAAAAAATTCATTTTTACCTCTGTGGTTGTTCTTCTTGCTGTGCTTTTTCTTCAGTCTGGGGCAGATTGATTATCCAGTGTGCATAGGCGTTTACAACTGTAGTTTCCCCTGTTTTTGTAATGCGTGTTTCTCTTGCGTCATAAAGGTGAATATGACCGTGAACCAGATATGTTGGGTTAAATTTCTTTATAAACCAGTTAAAGCATTCAAAGCCCTTATGGCACGGATCTTCCTTGTCATGTATATGCCGCGGAGAAGCGTGGGTAAGCAGAATATCAAGATATCTGCCGTATTTTATCTTGTTTTTTATAAGGGCTGGAATCATAAGGCGCAGACGGTTTTTCATCTGGCGTTCTGTGTATTGGTTTAAGCCCTTGTTGTACTCCAGCGAACCGGAAATGCCTGCAATAAGCAGGGGAGTGCGTTTTCCTGTTACAGGATCTGTAATCTGCAGATTTTTTTCTTCTAAAACCTTAAAGCCCGCATAGGTGCCGCCGTGGCCAAAAGTAGCTTTTCTGTAGTCTTCAGGATTTTGTCCCGGAAGATTTGCCGCAGATTTATGATAATAGCCAAAATCGTTTAAGTTATGATTTCCAAAAATAAAGTAGGTAGGTTTATTGAGCATTGTAACTACAAAATCAATGTAATCAAGAGGAAGATCTCCTGCGCAGAGTATAAGATCTACATCAGAAAATACCTGACGTATATTTTGATTATAGATAAGAGGGTCAACATAATCTGAAAGGCAGAGAATCTTCATTTATTTAGTCTATTCGGCTGAGCCTGCGTTGGCAAGCACTGTTTCAAGTTTAATTTTATCTACAAGCTCTACAGGTCTTCCTTCTGCAGTGTGTTTTGCACCATTCGAATAACCTGAAGAAGAGAACATATAGGCTTTCTGGCAGTTTGCGGCCTTTGCAGTATCAAGGGTTTCGCGTACCATATCATCTTCTATAGGATCAGGTTCGCGGAAAAATCTGAACATACAAATCTGTTTGCGCATATTACGCCAGCCTTCTGTTGCTTTGTCTGTACCGGTAATCTGACAACCCCATTTTTTTGCTTCGCAGGTAGCAACCTGATGTTTTAAGGCTTTTTCTACTGTATTTTTGCAGATAATCATGAATTCGTCGTTGCTGCAGGTAAGGTAATCCTTAAGATAGTCGTTTGCCTGTAAATCTTTATATTCAGAAAGCTTGGCAGAAACATCACGGAAGGTTTTGTTGCGCTTGTAAATCTGTTCCCACTGTTCAATAGCCTTGTCAATCTGACGGCTTTTTTCGTAGCAGGTTGCAAGAAAGTAACGGGCATAAAGGGTTTCGCCGTTAAGATTTTCTTTATCAAGCTCTATTGCACGCTGAAAATCTACGGCGGCATTATCAAAACGGTTGGCAAGCATAAAGCACGAACCGTGTTCAATTATGGCTTTTTGTTTAATTTCAGGATCTCGCTGTGCCTTTTCAAAGGATTTTATGGCAGCAGCAAGGTCCTTTGCATCTTTCTGAATTTTTCCAAGATAATAATAGGTAGAATAAGTTTCGGGGCTGAGCTTTATGGCAATATCAATTTCTTTTTTTGCTTCTCCAAAGTTTTTGGTTCTGTAATTCATCAACCCTATTTCTGCATGTGCCTTTGCATGGCGCGAATTGAGCTGTACAGCCTTTTGCATAAAACCAAGTGCCATATCGTAGCGGTTGCATTCTTCGTATAAATGACCTGCGTTGTAAAAGTTTTCTGCATTCTGGGGTTCCAGCTTTGTAAGCAGAAGAAAATTTCTTAAGGCTTCCTGCAGCTGATTGTATTTCATCAAAAGCTGGGCAAACTCCTGCCTGAAGCTAAGCTCGTCCAGCTGGGGGCCAAAAAGAGCATTTTCGTTTACAAGCTTATATTCTATTATTGCCAGCTCTGATTTGTTTTCTTTAAGGTAGGATTTACCAAGATAGTAATGGGCAATATAGTTCTTAGGATCCTTTGCCAGAATCTGTTTTGCCAGTTTAATTGCATTTTGAGTTTTTCCCTGTTTTATGAGCTTGGGAATTGATTCGACTTTCTTTGGTGCGACTATGTTTTTTATAATAAAAAGCAGAAGACCTGCAATAAAGATAGCCAGAACACAAATTGCAACTATTGCAAAGGGACTCATGGCTTTTCCTCCTCAAGAACTTTAGTGGTTACTTTAACTTTAGTTATTGGTTATAATATAAAGAAATATAGTAAAGTTATATAGCACCGATAATAAGAATATTAAATTTAAATCCTTATGTCAAAGGGGTTTTGCTATGAATAGAAAATATCTTCTGTTTTATACATTTTTTATAATTTTTTCAGTGCTTTTTTGCGGCGCTAATCTTTGGGCCGAAAGTGAAGGGGAAAAGCTTTTTAAAAGTAACCGCCCTGCCGAAGCTGCACTTTTTTTAGAAGATGAAATTAAAAACGGAACGGCTTCTTCTGCTGCTTATAATTATCTTGGTCTGTCTTATTATCAGACCGGAGAATATGAAAAATCTGTAGATGCCTTTGCAAAGGGACTCAAGGTTCCTGCAACAAACAAAAAGATTCTTTCTTTTAATCAGGGAAACGCTTATTATGCAATGGGCGACTATGAAAATGCTGCAAAAAGCTTTTCGCTGGCCCTTTCTGCAGACCCAAAATTTACACGGGCACTTTTGAATCGTGGAAATTCCTATCTTATGGCTCAAAAATACAGCGAAACAATTACTGATTATGAACGCTTTATTGTAATGGAGCCACAGGATGAACAAAGACCTGCAATAGAACAGATTCTTTCACTGCTTAAGGCAGAGCTTGCCCGTCAGGAAGAAGAAGCCCGTCTTGCCGCCGAAGAAGCAGCACGAATTGCAGAAGAAGAAAAACGTATGGCAGAAGAACTTGCCCGTCAGAAAGAGGAAGAAGAACGGCTTGAAGCAGAACGTAAGGCCGAAGAAGAGCGTCTTGCAGAACAGCGCCGTGCCGAAGAAGCAGAAAGACGCAGAAAGCTTCTTGAAGATGTTGCAAATTCTCTTCAGAATACAGATTCAACAAATATGACCAGTGGTACAGAAGAGCTTATAGAGTATGATTTTGAATCAGAACTGGATTAATATAGTATCATAAGATTTGATTGATATGTCATCCCGAACTTGTTTCGGGATCTCAGAGAGGAAAACATGACAAAAGAAGAAAAGAAAAAAATAATTATAATCTCATCAGTGGCCGGTGCCATTATTCTTATATGTCTGCTTTGTATTGGCAGCTGTGTAGGAAAAAAATCTTCCGGAGCAAAGGCCCGCACAAATGTCTGCAATCTTGCCCGAACCTATGCAGAACGCGGTGAATATGAACGTGCCTTAAATAAGCTTGATGATTATCTGGAAAAAAATGGTGATGATCAGGAGGTCTGGGACTTATGGAATTCTATTCTTGATATGAAAAAAGCTGCCGGCGGGGAGGGAAGCTCCTCTTTTGGCGGAAATACCTATAATTATGGTTCAGCCGGGGATGGAAGCTCTTCTAACGGTTATCCCGAAAACTTAAAGATTGATGTAGATACTTCCGGAATTTCATCTGCCATGCAGGATTCTCTTTCTTCCATGAAAAGTGCCCTTGAAGAATCAAGCAAACAGGCAGAAGAAAACCGCCGTGCAATGGAAACTCTTTTAAAACAGCAGCAGCAGGCAGAAGAAAAACGACTTGCAGATAAGCAGGCCGAGGAAGCTCAGAAAAAAGCAGAAGAAGCCGCAGCAGCAGAGCAGAAACGCAAGGCCGAAGAAAAGCGTAAGGCCGAAGAAGAAGCTCTTGCAAAGAAAAATGCCGAGCTTAAGAAAAAAATTGATGACGTAAATAATGAATTACAGCTTGGTCAGACCGCTCTTGCTATGGGTAATATAGAAGAAGCCATGAAGCATTTTAATATGGCAGACAGTCTTGTTCCGGGAGATGCAGGTTCAAGCTTTAAGGCAAGTAAAGAGTCTGAAATTGCCCAGTCTTTGTATGAAGCCGCACAGAATACTGATAATCCAGAAAAAAAGCAGCAGCTTATGAATAACGCAGTTGCAATGGCACAAAAAGCGGTTAAGGAAAATCCTAAAGATGCAGGAGCTCATTATATTCTTGCTCAGGATGCCCTTGATAAAAAGGATTATAATACAGCCCTCAAGGAAATGAAGGCTGCCGTAGAATATGATCCAAATAACTATCTTTACTGGTACAACCTTGGAAAAATTCAGTATACCCTCAAAAAATATAGCGAAGCTGCTTCTTCCTTTACCAAGTCCTGCGATCTTAATGCAAATTTTGCACCAAGCCGCTATAACCTTGGAGTTACACAAAAGGTTCTTAAAAATGATACTGCTGCTCTGGCTGCCTTTCGCAAGACAATTGATATAGATAATCGTCACGAAAAAGCCTGGCTGGAACAGGCCCGTATTCTTGCAGACCGTCAGGATTATACCGGGGCAATAGAAGCTTATAAGTCTGTACTTAAAATAAACAATATAAATGTTCAGGCTGCAATGGAGCTGGGAAACGTTTACTACCAGAAAAAGAATTATGCCGATGCCGAAGACAGCTACAAGAGAGCCCTTACCATGCTTAGTCCAAGCGAAAATATGACTCTTACAAAGTATAATCTTTCTGCTGTAATGTTTGATGCCCAGAAAATTGCCGATGCCGAAAAATATGCCCGCGAAGCTTATGAAGGCAAGGATTTCTTAAAAAATGACAGCTCAAAGGTAAATATTATTTATAACTATGCCCTTATTCTTGATAATCAGGGTAAGGTAGATGCAGCAATTCCTCTTTATCTTGAAGTCCTTAAGGTAAATCCTGACCATGCAAAGACAAAAATCAATCTTGGTGTTATGTATATGACTCTGGACCCGCCTGATGTAGATACAGCCCTAAGCCTTTTTACCCAGGTTTATAACAAGGATAAGAACAACATAGAAGCAAATAATAATCTTGGAAAGGCCTATCTTTTAAAGGAAGATTATCCTAATGCTGTAAAGTTCTATCAGAATGCCCTTAAGCTTGATTCCAAAAATAATTCAATCCGTGCAAATCTTGCAAAGGCCTATGCACAGTCCGGCCAGTATGATTATGCCAAATCAACCTATACCGAACTCTTAAAAACCGACAAAGAAAACTGGGATGCCTATATAGAGCTTGCCAAAGTCTGTATGCAGCTTAGCGACAATGCCAACGCCGAAAAATACCTCATCTACGTCCAGGAAAAAAATCCTACCTATAAGAAGTCCGAAGTATCGGGGCTTCTAGAGAGTATTGCGCAGTAGGTGAATCGGTAATTTGAAAAACAGATGTGCGTGAGAAATAAATTTTAATAGTGGCTCCCAGTCACAAAACGAAGGTCAAAAACGCGGCTAGCCGCTTGATCTGCACCCCAAAAAAGTAACACATTTAAAATCGACTGGTGCCAAAAAGGTGACAGTTTTGGAGGACAAAATGAAAAGCAGGAGCGTACCAGTCGAGACAAGAATTAATGCAATTCTTGATTATGAAGTAAGAAATCTGAGTAAAAAGGCAATAGCCCGAAAATATGGAGTTGGAGAATCCACTGTCAGAGCGTGGATGCATACCAGAAATTATTTTGTGAATAAATGTCTGGAAACTGCTAAAATAGCCTCAGAAGGAAAATTGAATTATTTTCTTGATGAGGAAGTAATGGAACAGGAAGAAGAAAATCCAAAAGATCTTGCAAAACAGGTAAAGTTTCTGAAGCAGAAAGTTGCATATTATGAAGCCCTGGCAGAAGAATGCGGACTTAAGCTGAACGAAGTATCAAAAAAAAACGATGCAGAGCAATCAGGCGGGCAGCAGAAAAATCAGGAGGAAAACTGACAGTTTACTGCAGGATAGCAAATGTAAACCGAAAAAATTACTACGATTTCCTAAAACACACTGATAAACCGGAAGATGAAGAAATTTTGGAATTCATAAAAGAAAAGCAGATCAGCCGTAATTACGGAATCGGCTACAGACCGATGACTAATCTGGTACGTCAAAAGTTAGGGACAGAAATAAGCGGAAAGAAAATTCTTAAGCTTATGAAAGCAAATGCCCTGCTTTCGACAGTACGCAGGAAACGTTTTACTCCGGAAGAATACAACAGGATGAGGAAAAACAGGGAAGAAGTCCCTGAAAACCTTCTGAAACGCAATTTTTTCGCCCTGGAAAGCAATAAAAAGTATGTTTCAGACCTTACATACCTTTACGGGAAGGAATGTGTGAAGTACTTAAGCCTGATAGAGGATTTATACAACGAAGAAATCGTAGCATGGAAAATTTCTGAACATCCTGATGAAGAACTGTGCGAGAATACATTGGATTTACTGGCAGCCGAAAGAAATCCGGAAGGAGCAGTCTTTCATACAGACCAGGGCTCAACTTACCTTTCTCCAAAATTCAAGGAAAGGATTAAGGCTTTGGGAATGAAACAGAGCTGCTCTGCAAGAGGTGTCTGCTGGGACAATGCGGCAATGGAAAGTGCAAACGGTGTAATAAAAACTGAATGCCTTTACAACAAGTTCGGAAAGTCAAAGTTCAAGAACAGACAGATTCCTATCGATGATGTCGTGGTTGAAGTTGAACAATTCATTGAGTATTACAACAATGAAAGACCTAAGCAGTCTCTTGGAGGATTGTCACCGGTGCAGTTTCGGGAACAGAATCCAAAAGGAACATATCTGATGGTCATAAAAGATTGACAGAAATAAGGATATTTGAAATGATAAAATCTGTAACCGTTCTGGAACAGAAAAATAAATTCTGTCACTTAAACGGTTGCAGTAAAATGAATATGCTGTATTACAGCTAAATCTTAAATTAAAAAGTGTCACCAATTCGACACCAGTGACTTTTAAAACTGTCACCTTTTTTGGGTGCATATCA
>JAEEGL012635817.1_pt1 | contig 15893 bp, 6 predicted proteins | sample 9134231 | NCBI WGS metagenome assembly JAEEGL01 (sample SAMN16246548, study PRJNA631951) | gut metagenome | biome: gut microbiome; feature: rumen; material: fiber-attached | host: Bos | place: Iran: Karaj | collected 2018-10
CCCTTTTTCAGCTTAAGCTGGATCGACATGCCTTTTCACCTCCTAACTCTTTTGGCCTTCTAAGTCAAAAGCCCGCATATTATTTCAAAAACCCTTCGGAAAGTCAACCGGGAAAAGAGAAAATCGGAAGGTCCGCCTCCCAAAAGGAATCCCCAAAAAAATTTTTTTGAAAAAGTTTGTCATCGGACGCCTCGGCGCGCATACCTACAAGTGGTTAAACTTGTTGCTCGAACCGAGGCGTCATCTTCAGCGCCTCGGTTTCGTGTATTTAGGGGGGTGAGAAGGTGGGAAGGTTCATGCCTTAGGGGACAGCCCCTGCATATATTCCGTGCCCTTTGTGGCTTAACCTGCTCGCTGCTGATTTCTCTTCGTGGGGAACGGGGAAACGGAGAATGGTAGGGCGGGCGCGCCGCGCACGCCGATTGTTCTACACGGTTAAATGAGGACAGAAGGCAGAAGACGGACGACTAAGGCTGGGGGCAAAAAATTTTTTTAATTTTTTTTATTTTCCCCCTTGCGCACGTCCGAATGATGTGATAAAATATCGGCGTCTTTGAGCAAGGTAGAGGATTCGGACGGGTGTCCGGGCCTGAGGTCGCAAGATCAATGGCATAACGAAAGTTGGCTCTGCCGAGCGAGAAGGCCAAGTTAACCCCTCTGAGTGGACTTGAGTGAATGTGGCCGTGTGGCTGCTGCGAGAGGAAGCGAGGAGGTCGGGGAAGGGTTCAACAAGCCCGACTCCAAAACAAAGGAATGAAGAGAATGAAAAAACTGATGATTGCTGCCGCTGCCGCTGCTGCGGTTGGTGGTGCGTTCGCTGATCCGCTCGTCTATGACTACAAGGCGTCGGTCAAGCACATGTATGAGAAGGAACAGCGTAATGGTAATGCTACCATTTACGTGAAGTATGTCAAGACGTCCAAGCTGCAGGGCTACTTCATTCAGGACTTTGATGCCACGACGCTGCTCGCCAACACCGAGCTCGCGGGTACGGCCGTAAGCCAGAAGAAGGGCTTCCTCGTGCTGATCAACAAGTCCGCAGAGAAGGCGTTCCGCGCTCCGAAGATTATGCCTGCTCAGCTTGATGTCAAGACCGCCCTCACTTCTGTGAAGGGGACTGGTTCCACCATCAAGACCAAGGTCGTTGCGGAGGCTTATTTCTATGCCGGTCCGTTCGCGGCTTTCCCGGATACGTTCAATCCTTGGGATGCTGCGTATGATGACGGCGCTGACTACATGCTCAACAATGGTGCCGCGAATGGTGCTGCTGGTGTCCGCGCTTACGGCACGGTTGGTTCCACGATCTACCTGTTCGGTCAGCACAATACCTACAACAGGTACTCCAATGCTGGTGCTCTGCCTGCTGGCTCCATTCTTGCGTTCGGCGACGCTTGGATGAACGGCGCTGGCTTCGGTAAGGGTTCGGGTTCGACGACTCTCTGCTGCGGTTGGGGTGCGGTCGATGGTGGCTTCGGTGCTGTCAGCGGCAACCTCAAGGGCGGCCTCTTCCTCTGCTCGATCAGCGGCTATCCTGCCAATACGGCGCTTGGCTACTTCGCACTCGGTCTTGAGGATGTCTTCAAGAGCGATGTCGGTGCGGCCAATCTTGCGAAGGTTGTTCAGGGTGATGACCCGGCTGTTACCGAGGATCCTGCCGATGAAGTTACGTGGGCTGATGGTGACATTGCGCTCTCCACGACGGATGTCGTGAGTGGCTCTTGGACGCTCAAGCCTTCGGCTAAGCTGGATCCTGTTGTGGTTACGGCTGCTGAAAGCGCGTTCTTCCCCAGCTATGCTACGTGCCAGCCTGTTGCTGAGTACATCAAGGCTGCTTGCCAGAAGCTTGACAAGAACTACCCCCTCACGACCACTACCGAGCCGTCCGCTCTTAACGGCAAGGCGTCGCGCGGCCTCATCTCGACCAACTTCGGAACTCTCTACCTCTAATATGAGTTGAGAATCTGAAAGGTCTATTGATGAAATAGCCTAATCCGGGCTGCCAGTGTATTCAATACCTGGCAGCCCGTAATTCATAAATGTACCTTACAAATATTGTTTATTATGCGAATCAACCTATATCTTCTGGTGGTTGTTCTCTGCGTAGCAGTTTTTATTGGATGTTCTCGTGATGCTGTGACCATTCGCGAGAAAATCCCCGACATTACTGGTGTCCGCGTGAAGGCAGTGGAAAGTGGCACGGAAAAAAAGATTGCTGACTTGAAGCCGGATGATGTGATAGTGGCGGTTGATGGTGTTCCTTACACGAAAAGCATGTTTGATGACGAGCGTAAACTTCTGGTTGAACAGTTGAAGCGTAAATCGATGTCATCACAAGAAATGATGTCCACCCTTGGACAGAAGACACCGCTTTTCCCCAGTCAGTTTGTAAACAAATATCTGCTTATCCTTGAAGCGCAGCGGATAGATTCTCCCTCTCGCGAGGAAGTACAGGCTGCATACGCGAAAAACCTCGCTGGATTGCAAAAAGCGCGAAAAATGTCTTTGGCGCAGATTGAGAGAGCGTATCCTTCTAAAAACAAGGATATGATGTACCGTAAGATAGCTGAGGAAATCTATGTGAAGCTCTATGCCGCCACGAACATTCAGCCTGTTCGAGTGGTGGACAGTAACTTTGTTGCTGAGGTTAAGGAGATGATCCGGCGCAGTGCTGCGGAATCGGAAGCGACCAACGCATTGATCCTTGCGGAACTTTCAGAACTATCAAAAAAGCTTGTAGGCGACAAGGAGGCTTTTGCCGCTGTTGCAGATAAAGGGGACGTTGATCCGGAGACTTCGAAAGGGAGCGGTCGCAGACTCGGTTTCGCAGAACGGGAGCAGATCGAGAACAAGGAAGTCGGGGCAGCGGTTTTTGCGCTTAAGAATGTGGGGGACATAACTGAACCCATAGTCGAAGAGGACTCGGCGTTCATCATACAGCTTCTCTCGGTTACTCCGCCTGTCACCAACGAGACTGGTCGTGTTGTTCAGGGTGAGCTTCGCGAGATGGCACGGATTTTCCGCGAACTTGCAGGACGCCCAATCCCGATTACTGATTCAGAGATTTGGCGCGATACTGATCGGCAGATGCGCAATCAGGGGCTTATGAATAAGATTGGGGAATTAATGACCAACGGCACGCATAAGGTTGTCTATCCTTACGGGTCGAACTTATTCTGACGACATGACGGAGAAAAAAGAAATTCCTGCAGGACTCGACAGGACGCGGCGGCGAGTTAACACGCCGCGATTCAGAATTTTCGCCGTCCTTGGTGTTTTGCTCCTTGGCCTGGCAGGGTGTTCCGAAAAGGTTGATGATAATCAGGCAGGCCCAAATTCCAATGCAGTGGCGGATGAAAAAAAGGTTTCGTCGATCGCCAACAAGGTCGTGAACGACGAGCCGGTTGTACACAACGCGACGCCTGAAGAGATTGCGAACATCAAGGCTTGTAGAGATGCAATCGACAACGGACATGATGTGTTTGCCGTACGCTACGCACGCGAGTTCATGGACTCGACGAACGCCGATGTCCGCCTTGAGGCGGTGGGAGCTTTCGGTTGGATCGGGAAGATAGCAATTAAGGAGCTGGCGGAGATGATGGCCGACCCGAACGAAGATGTCGCCTCGGAGGCGCAGCGGCAGTGGGAGATGGCGTTCGACGAGTATTCAAGCGAGGTCGCGAAGATGCGGGAGCTCGAGAGGGCGGTCGGTTTTGTCAAGGATCAAGCGCAGATCGAAGCAGTCATGATGAAGTTCGCAAATCTTGAGGACTATAATTCTGTCAAGATACTCAGTGGCATCATTACGTCCACGAATTTTTCTCCGATTGTAGCGGAGGTGGCGCGCGAGGAGTATGCCTTGATTGCAGACGAACCGTTCTTGGACTTGAAACGAGCAGAGCAAGTCGCAAAGGCTCTCAAGGATAAGGCGGAGGGACTCGTTCCCGTGGCGCAGAAAGAAAATAAATCTAAGAAGAACTCTGCATTGTCGCGCGTCCCGCGCGGCCAAGGAAAGGAAAAGAAATGAAGCAACTGATCAAATTGACGTTTGCCGTGGTCTTCGCGGCGATGCTGGCGACCGACATCCGCGCGGCCGCAACGGGGAGCTGCCAGTCCGAGGCGGCCAAGCTTTCGCTTGGAAATACCGTCTCGGGCTCGCTGGTGAACGAGTACGATCCTGACTACGGAGGAAATACCGGAGCTGCGGTTTATTACTTCAAACTCAAGGTAAGCTACGGCGATTCCGTCACATTGGTGATGAGCGGCGAGTCACCGTTCATCTCCGATGTCTACGAGGACGACATCTACGAGGGTGAGAGCGAATCATCTCCGCCGGGATGGGAAGAGGCCTCGGATCCGTACAAAGCCGAATCGCGTATGATCCTTCGTGCGTCAGAATGGGACGAGGATTCTCCGAAGTCCGTGACGTACTATATTATCATCGAGGGCGACGATATAGGGCAGAGTTTTTCGTTGCAGGCACTGTCGGGTGAGTTGGATCCGCCCCCTCTGGAGGGGATAGACCAAAGTACGGCTGTACTTGTCACGCCCAAGGAGACTTTCGCAACTGTGACGAAGAATATGACAGCGGCGTATACTTCGGGTTATTATTTCAAAGCAAATCTCACGGCGGGCTTGAAGTACTACTTCGGAACATACGATACGACAACGAACACAACGGACATCATCATCACCGGTCTTGATGAAAGTTCCATCGTACCTGCGATGACACCCATTACGGCCAAGATCGATGGCAAGGATATTGCTGGCGATTCGCATGCCGCCTATTGCGTCATACCTTCAAATACGGCAACTTACATTATTTTCGTGTCAAACGACTCAACAAGTGATTCGGTACCGATTACGCTCCACCACAAGGTGCTTCCCTCACGTCTGCCTCCGGCGCATACGCTGGCGGCAGCTCTTGGTAGCCCTAGCGGAACGCCCGTTTCCGCTGCAATCACGCCGGCTTACCGCAACAATCCGGATAGTGGCGTTTTCGATGGTACCATTGACGATGCGCTTGTTTCGGTCGCGCTTGAGAAGGGTGTCAAGTGCCTCGCATATGTGGACAATCTTTCAAGTGATCCCGGCAATCTCCTCATGGAGATTTATGATTCAAAGGGCAATCGCCTCCTTTCGAGCTGCAAGGGATTTTTGGGAGAGGCCGAAATCGGCCCGATGTTCGTTTACGAGGCCACTGCCAAGGATACATACTACATCGGCGTCTGTCAGGATACTGCCGATTCCATGGGCAACGAAGATCCCGTCCCGGGTCTGACGGGCCGGATCACCGTCTCAACGATTTCGGTTGCCGACGATGTGTTTTTAGATGAATACGACGATAAAACAGATCCAAACTCCGAGGTGACGCCCATTATCCCAGTTATCGGAGAATACGGAGAAGCCCCAGAGACGGTCGATGTCGAGGGGCAGGTCCACAACTTTGGCCTTACGGACTGGACGGACACGTTCATGATTCCATTTCGCAAGGGGATCACCTATTCCTTCAGCGTGACGCCCGAAGCGGGGACGTTCACAAATGGCGCGGAGGAAGTGGCGGTTTCTGGGACCGGTTTCGCCTATGTCGGCAAGCTTTATACGCTTAATGGCACGACGAAGAACGTGGTGAAGACGATCGCGGATTTGTCCGCGACCAACATTATGATTACGGCGAACAAAACAATGACGTATTATCTTGAGGTCACGAAGAACGGACAGGGTGTTCCTGCCGTCTATTCGCTTCACTCAATGGCTTCTGCTCCAAATGGCCTGGGTTATCTCAAGGTGAACATCCACGGTCCAACCGCCGAGGCGGCTTGGTACTTGAAGGGCGATTCGGTGGCGTACAGCTACAAGTCGGGCACGACCGTTCTGGTGCCGGCTGGCAACACCACTGTCAAGTTCACGACTGTCAAGGGATTTACCACGGCGGCTGACGCGGCGGTTACCGTTGAGAAGGGTGGAACAACCACGTTCGAAGCCTACTACAATGACACGTTCGACCCGTTAGACAACGACCCCGACACGTCGAAGAAGGAGCCGACTACGAACAAGAAATACGCGCCGACCAAGCTCACGCCGAGCGCGAAGGGCGTAACGGCGACACGTAGCCTCTGGCCGGTTGATGCGGCGGACTGGTTCACGTTCACCGCCACCGCCGGTACATTCTACAAGTTCTCGCTTTCGAACATCGAGGGCGCCCCCGAAGTGCGCGTGTACGGGCCGAACGGCTGGACAAGCGAGTGCGAGTACATTCTTGCCACGAACGTGGCCGAGGCGGTTCAGATAAGCGCCGAGAAGGGCACATACTACGTCAAGGTTGCGCATGCCGATCCGGAGGCGCCGGTGGATAGCGCGTACACGCTCACGGCGTTCTCGGCGGTTCCCGGCGTAGTGAAGATCGCGAAGACCGCCATATCCGTCAAGGATTCGGCGGGCTATGCCGATGTCTCCGTCTCGCGTACGGGCAAGGACGGTGTTCTGCGCGTGAAATACCGTACCGAGGGTGCGCAGTCGGACAAGGATGACGCCTACTACTATCCCACGAACGGAATCATCACGTGGACGGCCAACGACAACAAGGCCAAGACCATCCGCGTGAAGCTCGTCCCGTATGCGGGATGGGGCACCAACAAGACCGTGAAGGTTGTCTTGGAGGCGATCCCGGCCGACGATCCGTCCTTTGACCTCGAGAACGAGTACGTCGCGTCGTTCGAGAAGGACAAGAAGACCGGTCTTACGCTCGACACCGCCACGATCACGATAACTGCTTCCGCCAAGAAGGCGCCGGGGACGGTTCAGGTGGCAGACTGCGCCAACCCCAAGAAGCCGGTCCTCTCCGTCAAGGCGGGCGAGACCATTGAGATCCCGTTCGAGCGCGTCTCCGGTTTCGACGGCGTCATCGGCGTCAGCGTTGAGACGGCGAAGGGCTCGGCGAACAAGTCCGGCGAGACGGACTTCGTCCCTGTGACGACAAATCTCGTCTGGAACGAGGGCGAGACGGATGTGAAGACCGTATCCGTCCAGACGAAGTCGATCGCAAGCGACTACACCGCCTCCAAGACGTTCACGCTGAAGCTCAAGGCGCTTGCGAGCAAGAAGGGCGACCCGGTGCAGTACGACAAGCCGACGATTGCAGCCACCGCCGTGACGGTGGACATCGTGAACGACAAGTTCGTCGCCGCGTTCGAAGGCTACGCGAAGACCATCACGGATGCCGCCGACGGCTACACCGTCAAGGAAGGCAAGAAGGGTACGTGGGTCGTCATGGACGATGGCAGCTTCTATGCTCCGAACAAGGGCGACCTCACGTTCGCGTTCAAGACGACGGGAACGTTCTCCTACACCGTGGACGGCGTCGCGAAGACGTTCACCGCGACGGCCAAGGAGAAGACGCTCAAGATCCAGGGCGCGTCCACGTTCTCCATCGACGGCTATGCGCTTGACGGCGAGCCGGTCATGCTCTACCAGGGCGTGAAGTATGAGGAGTCGTTCGGCACGGAAGGCACCGTCAAGGCGGCGAACCTGCCCGCAGGCCTCAAGCTTGCGCAGGACAAGGCCACGAAGGAGTGGACGCTCGCGGGCACGCCGTCCAAGGCCGGAATCTACCAGGCCACCTACACGACCACGATCGACAAGAACACGCCCGCCGTCGTCTCGAACATCTGCTACACGGTAGTGGCCGAGGGCACCGCAGCCGGCACGTTCAACGGCCTCGTGACCACGTCCGACACCACCAACGGCGCGCCATCGCTCGCCTCGGTGACGATCACCGCCGCGCTCGGCGGCAAGCTGAGCGCCAAGGTGGCGATCGCCGGCAAGTCCTATACGTTTGCCGACACCGGGTATGCGTCCTTCACGGGCGATCCCGCCGACACCAACGACCCGGTTTACGTGACCGCCGAACTCTCGCTCGTGCAGAAGATCGGCAGCGGCAAGACGGCGCTGTCCGTGACGAACTGGCTGTACTACACGGTGCTGGACGTTCCCGAGACCGATCCGTCCGGGTGGCTTGACGAGGGCACGGTGACTATTCAGATGGCGGCTCTGCCAGACGCGAAGGGCAGCGGCTATCAGGAGGACGTGTTGTATTCCGGCAAGGTTTACCGCGACAACTCGAAGTCCGGCAAGGACGGCAAGGCCGCCTGGGAAGCCGCGATGGCCGCGCACGCGGGCTACTACACCATGTCGCTCGTCGCTCCGGCCGCCATGCTCGGCGAACCGACCGGCAGCGGCTACGTCACCATGACGCTCGATGCGAAGGGCAAGGCCAAGCTGGCGGGCAAGCTCGCGGACGGCACGTCCTATTCCGGCTCCATGTCGGCGGCGCTCGTCGGCGACGCGGCCAGTCCGTCCCTTCGCGTGCCGCTCTTCGCCCAGAAGGCCTCGTGGGTCTTTGGCGGGTGGCTCTCGATCAATGCCGACGAAAACGGCATCCCGGTTGCGACCATCGAGTCGCCGGACACGGATCTCGTCTGGAAGAACGACGACCCGTCCGCGACGCGCGACGGCGACGCCGGCTTCGATCTCGAGCTTCAGGCCGTCGGCGGATGGTACGACACCGTGTCGAACCTCCAGCGCTCGTATCTGGAAAGCGACCTGTCGGTCGATCTGCCGGATGGCGATGCGGCCCTCGACGAGATCATGGAGGCCCTGGCGCTCGGCGACGGGTATGAATTCAAGGCGCAGCCTTCTGGACAGGCGGTCGATCTCGTGGGCAACACGCTGCTCGTCGATAAGCAGGCGCTTGTCAAGGACGCATCGAAGCTGATCGACTGGACCGCGAGCGCGAACGCCTCGAACGTGAAGCTTACGTTCAAGCGCGCCACGGGCATCGTCAGCGGCACGTTCGATCTCTGGTACGAGGGCGTCAACGCGAAGGGCGCGACGGAGCAGAAGTCTGTCACGGGGCTGAAGCACGAGGGCGTGCTCATACTCTCCCGCGGCGATGACGGCGCCTTCCTCGACGAGGAGGTTCTCTCCAGCGGCTTCTTCCTCGCGCCGCAGAACATCAAGTATATCGACGGCAAGGGCAAGGAGCAGAAGCGCAAGTGGACCGGTTCCTACCGCTTTGACATCAGGGCCACGCCCGTCGGCCGCACCTGGACGGACTACACGGAAGAGTGATGTCGGCGCCGTGGCGGATCCCACGAACATAGAATGCGCGCGCCTGCATGCGGCGTACGCCGAACTGCGCCGGGAAATGTCCCAGCCGCACTACCAGGCGCTTATGGAGGCGTTCGAGAACGACCTAAGGGGCGATGCGTTCGCCTATCTTCCGGTTGCCGACGAGAACGTCAAGGCGATGCTTGGCGGCGGGGCGGTCAAGTGGCCAGTTCTCCTGACGCCCAAGGGAAAGATGCTGCCGCTCTTCACGAGCAAGGAGGAGGCCGGGCGGCAACCATCCGGCAACCCGGTCGGCGTCAAGCTTTCGGCATTTGTTCGCGCCGCGATGTCCATCAAGGAATGCGTAGGCATTCTGATCAATCCGTTTGACGGGCATCACGGCGTGCCGGTGGAACGCCGCAACCTGGAGGTGCTCGTCGGGAGGGTCGCGGGGCCGCCTGCGCCGCGGCTCCATCCGCGCGTCGTATCCGATGCCGTGTTCCATCTCCTGGAAATAGCCGTTGGCGTTCCGGCCACCGTCTATGACGTCAGCAAGGAAGTCGCGGCGCTTGGAGGGGTCGAGAAGCTGCTGGGGCCGATCCTTGCCGGCTGGGACAAACGCGCGAAGACGAATCCCGGCGATTTCCCCGCGCCTTTTGACTATCTCAAGGCGGTGCTGGAGGATGTCGTGTCCCGCGGTTTCGTGTATGGTGCGATGGCGCGGAAGAATCCAGAGCTGGCGCTTCAAGTCGATATCGACCGTTGCATAGACGCCATACCCGACCTTCGCAGCGACATCGGGCAGAACGTGAACGAGTATCTGACCTTGCTTTCCGACGCGGCGCGGAGCGATCAGATCGAGCCGAACGAGGAGCAGCTGCAGCTGCTCCTGGCGCTCAACGTCGGCATAATCGCCTTTGGCGCGTTCAATTTCGGGCTTGGCTGGGGCATTGCGAAGAATGCCGAGAGCGAAGGCGAGGCGGCGCTGGCGGAGCTGCGCGACCGCCAGCAGGAATGGTTCGACAATTACCAGGCGCGGGCACGTGAAATGCAGCAGCAGGCCGAGAGTGGAGAGAAGGACGATGAAGACGGTGAATGAATTCCATGACGAATGCCTCAATGGCTTTATCGCGGTTGCCCAAGGCTTTGGCTACGCCAACTCCGGATCAAGGGGCGATGACGTCCTGCGCCGGCGCGCCGAGCAGTCGGTCCGGGAACTTCTGAAGTACAAGCCGCTTTCCGATGCGTTTGCAAACGATCCGAAGACGTACCACTACTACGTCAACGGTCTCGCGTTTGCGATGGGGATCGTCCTTGCGATCCTGCAGGCGAACGCGCCGCAGAAGTTCCAGGAGCGCAACCTGATCCAGTCGATCGTCAACGATCCCGATACGAGCGCGCACGACCTTGCCTTTGAGGCGATGCAGCATTATGGCATGGAGCCTGGGAGGTACAACGAGCTTGTCCAGGAGATGTTCAGGAAATTCCAGGAGCTCTACGAACCGTACGGGAAGGTTCCGGAGGCGCGTGATTACGCGGTTGCCGCGTTTCGTGCCGTGTTCATGGCCGGGTGCAGCGTCTTGATCGAGTGCTTCGAGGCGAAAAAGGTCGCTCTGGCCTTGCAATGATCGCCAGGCTTTGGGCCATAGGGATTGCCTTCGTCTGTATTTTTGCGCAGAGCGCTACAGGCGATGTTTGTGGCTGGTGGAGAGTGGGCGAGATATCGGTTCCGCAGATAGAGTTCGAGGACGAAGCCCTGCCTAGCCGTTCCTTTGCACAGCCTGACGGTACCGTGGACATGGACTTTTCTCTGACCAACTGTCTGCCCGTATCTTCCTGTGAACGAATAATCGAGTTGGCGAGGGGTCTAGACAGAGATCCCGACAAGTGCTACAGGTATGTGCGCGACAACATTGCGTATGCATCGTACTTTGGCGTTCTCAAGGGGCCGGAAAGGACGTTGCTTGACCGCGAGGGCAACGAGCTTGACCAAGCGTTTCTTCTTCTTGCCTTGCTAAGAGCCAGTGGCTTTCCGAATGCAGGTATTGGCTACACACCATTGACGTACACGAATGATGTGCTGGCAGCGCATTTTCGCATATCGTTGGGAACAGAGTGGTCTAACGATGGATATAATGCAGCGGATTGGCTAGGCATCGATTTGTCCGGTTCCACTTCGGATGTGGCGTATCGTGTACGTTTGATGCATGCGCTTGCCGGTCATGCAAGCCAGGTCTTTTCGAACTGCGGTGTGTGGTATCTCGCGACAGATCATTTTTACGTCACGCTACCGATGACGGGCGGCACATATCTGATGGATCCGGCATTCAAACCGTCGGCCAAGCGGCCACCTGTTGATGCTATAGGGGACTCGGGATATTCGCGAACGTCGCTTCTTTCTGCGGCGGGTGGGACCGTGGCGAACCAGTATGTGCAGGATCTTTCAAAGACCGGGCTTGCCGCATATCTCGACGGGCTCCAGTCTTCGCTGTGCAACACTTGGACGAATGTAAACGAGGCAACCGGCCATTTCATAGGCGCTACCGTCACAATGCCGCAACCGGACGATGACGATCTCTATTTTCATGGAATGAAATTTGGGGGAAGAAAAAACTTCCTCAATCAGGCGGACAGCGTCAAGAACTATTATAGGGCTAAGGCTACTTTACGTATCGGGTCATCAATTCTTGCCACGTTCTTCTTGGACGAGATAGGTGTTCGTTCGCTTTGGATATCATTCCAAAACGCATCTGCAACGTATCCACGGGCTGTTCTGCATCTGGACGATTCTGAAATCGCTTCCGAATCGACTGGGAGTTCGTCTGAATTGGCACCGCTTGCGATCTCGATATCCTACGCCATGGGATCGTGCTCGCACACGTATAAGTTGAAGCGAGACGTTTCAAACGTCTATGCCGTGCCGATTGGTTTTGGCGCGGACGTACCATCAGGCATGCGCAAAATCGTATCTGATTCGCTCGCAGAAGGACATACTTATGGAGTGTCCTCTCAGCAGACGTTGGCTCGATCGCTTTCGATCATCGGACAGCAATGGATTTCACAGGTCGCCATGTGTTCGCGATTGAGAAGTCGGGCATGCGATTATTTGGTGCTCGATTACTACAATGTCGGAGTCGTTGGCTATGACGACGCAATGTTCATCGATTTCGGTAACCGCTTCGGCTATTTTTCCAACATGACCTCGGATATGGAAGGAGAAGGCTTCTTCTCTTCGGCTCTTGAGCATGCTGTCCTCGACCAGCTTAACGGGACGGGATGCCCGTCAGTCTCCACTGTAAAGCTCGTTGATGTCGCCAATACAGCGGGGATGCGGCTCTATTTTGCAACGTCAAACAACTATACGGCGGCAATTTCAGCGTTGAGAAACTACGATTATTCCGTAAAGACGAACATTCGCCAACGGGTAATGTCGGGTTGTTCCGCGTTACTTCCGCAGTACGGCAACATAGCCGTAAACGGATGGTCCGGCTATGCCTATGCGATGCAGGATCACGTGAATTGCGTTGCCGGCATGTTCATTTCCGGCGAAAGGAATGGCGGGTGTTGTACGGTGAATACTCCACCGTCTAGTCTTGAGTACCTTGAGCGTACATCGACCGTCACGACGTTCGACGGGTCTCTTGCGCAGTCCATGAGCGCCGACCCCGTCCTAATGCCTGACGGCGCATTCTACGATTCGGCGACAGACCTGTCTCTGCTGGGCGGGACAACTTTTAATTGGACTAGGTATTACGATTCGCGCCTACGGTGGCATTCCGGAGACCTTGGACTTGGATGGTGCCATTGTTTCGAGGCGTCCGTCGCGGAGGTTTCAGACCCCGATTCGTTCTTCGGGAACGGATCGGTGGACGCTGTCCTTCCGACGGTCGTGGCGAATTTCGTGATAGACGACATGCTCAACGGGGAGTGGGGTGCTTGTAATGCTGGCGCAATGGCGCGTAGATGGACACTTGCGGCGATGGCGGCACAGTGGTGGGCGGAACGCACGACGGGAGCCTCGGTCGTCGTCACGCTTGGCGCCCGCAGTCTTCGTTTCTCGCGTTGTGCCGATGGTTCGTTTACGCCTTCGCCCGGCGTGACGGCGTCGCTCGCCCAGACGCCTGGCGGAACATACGTTCTTTTTGAGCGGCTAGGCAGTACCTATGCCTTCAACGCCGACGGGCGCCTTGCGACGATAACCGATCCTTCCGGAAACGTTACGACGCTGACATACTCCGCTGGGAGGTTGACAAGTGTACAGAATGCTTTCGGCGCCCGATTTACGTTGTCGTGGAACAACGGTAGGATATCTCGCGTTACGGATTCCGCCGGCCGCTTTGTGGCGTACACTTATGACTCCAGCGGAAGGTTGTCGGCGGTGGATGACGTCCGGGGGAAGCTTACGAGATTCGCCTACGACCCCGAAACCTCAGCTCTTTCAGCAAAGACCAATTCTCTCGGAAATGTCCTTGTACGCAATTTGTACAACGAGTTTGGCCAGGTCACGAACCAGGTGTCGGATGCCGGCGGCACGTGGAAGTTCGGTTACTGCCGTTCTGACCTCGCATGGGACGAGGCTCCCGATGGCGGACGGCGGACGCAGTCATTCGATCTTGATGGGCGTATGGCGGTAGATGTCGCCCGTGACGGCGGATGGACTCGCTATTCCTATGACGGGCACGGGCATGTAGTCTGCCAGAGCAACAAGTTTGGCCGTGTCGAGTCGTACGATTATGGAGCAAGCGACCTGCTTGTGTCATCGGGTGTCAATATCGAGGGGCATGGGGTGGGCTTTGCCTATGATGCGCAGCTTCGCGTTTCGGAAGTGACGAACGCCATAGGCGGCGTGACGCGCTTTTCGTACGACGACAGCCATCGCGTTACGCTTACGGCTTTGCCGGACGGGTCGTCCGTGTCCAACGAATGGACGGCTGCGGGCCTCATTTCCGAGCGGACGGAGTTCTCGGCGAACGGCTCGTCCATGCGACGGACGGTTTGGGAATACAACAGCAGTACGGGACTTCCCGTATCCAAGACCGTGTTCGGGGCGGGGTTGCCGGCTGGGGGCGTGTCGGAGTCTTATGCCTACGATTCAGCCCGGCGGTTGATAATGTGGACGGATGCCAACGGACACACGACGTCTTTCACGTACGATGCCGCAGGGAATATGTTGACGAATACAGCACCCGACGGGGCGGTTACATCGTACTCCTACGACAATGCCGGGAGACTTGTCTCGTTGACCGATGCGTTGGGACGGACGACGTCGTTCACCTGGACTCCATCTGGGAAACCGTCCTCTACGGCGGGACCAGACGGCGGTATTGCGACGAACATGTACGATGTGGCCAATCGTCTGATTGAGTCCACGAACGTACGCGGCGCAACCATTCAGTTCGACTACGATACATCGGGAAGAGTCATTCGTAGAACAGGTCCGGATGGAACGAGGTCTTTCGTATACAATGCCGCTGGGTTGCAAAGCGCCGCGACCAACGCCATAGGCGGCATCGAGATTGCGGAATATGACTTCGCGTACAACCCGGTAGTCGCATCCAATATCGCCGGACGTGCGCAGTGGATGGAATACGATGGACTTGACCGCGTAATATCGACATCCAACTCCGTCGGGAAAGTACGGCGTTCAGCCTATGATGCTGTCGGCAGGAGAACCATTTCGATTCGCCCGTCAGGTGCCCAGGACTCATTCGGTTACGACACGCTTGGGAATTGTACAAGTTTCACGAACTCGGAAGGGCGAGTCTATCGTATGTCCTACGATGTACTTGGACGCACTATCTCCGCGACGAATGCCCTTGGAGAATGCGTCTTTACGGCTGAATACGACGGCGCGGGAAACGTCGTCTTGCGTACTGACGGAGAAGGAAACGCGACTTCGTTTACCTACGATCCGTGCAATCGTCTCGTATCGCGGACGACATCGGAAGGGACGGAATCGTTTTCATACGATCTCGCCGGGAACCTGCTCTCCGCATCCAACTCGGTCGCTGTCGAGGTGTTCGGGTATGACTTGTGCGACAGGCTTACGAACGCGGTGACGCATGTGGGCGTCAATGCCTTTCCGCTTGCCTGGTCACGCGATGCGGGCGGGCTTGTCACGAACGTCGTGTACGTGCCTGGGAAAACGGTTACGCGCACCTATGATCTCGCGGGACGGCTGGTGTCCGTTACGGATTGGCTGGGACACGCATGGACATTCTCCTGGAACGGGCTTGGACAGCAGACCGGCGGAACGTCGCCCGACGGAACTGCGCACACATTCACCTACGACGCCTGCGGCAACCTCACGGCGTGGGACGTGGATGGAATTGCGGGACGGACAATCGAGCGCGATACGGAAGGGCGGAGACTCCGCGACACAGTGACGGCAGGGCCGATGCCCAGAGCGACATTGCGTCGCAACGCGCAGAACACCTTCGACGCAGCGGACAGGCTCGTTTCGGCGACTGTCGCCTACAACGGTTCGCGCCGTACGGAACAGGAGGCCTTCTTCTACGATGGCAACGGCGCGATGACGAATGCGACGAGCGGTGGCGAGACCGTGTTCTCCGCCTTGTACGACGCGCAAGGGCGGCTCGCGACGCTGGGAGGGCCTCCGAATATGGGAGGGCCGCCGTCCTCGGCGGCCGCCTTCTCCTACGACGCGCTCGGAAACCATGTCCTCTTTGGCGACCACATCGTCGTCCCCGACTATTCCGATCCGTTGAAACGTTCGTTGATCGAGTGCGACGCGGACGGCACGCCCCTGCGCTACTACATCTGGGGTC
>JAEEGL013843883.1_pt1 | contig 15893 bp, 11 predicted proteins | sample 9134231 | NCBI WGS metagenome assembly JAEEGL01 (sample SAMN16246548, study PRJNA631951) | gut metagenome | biome: gut microbiome; feature: rumen; material: fiber-attached | host: Bos | place: Iran: Karaj | collected 2018-10
GCAACAGTAAAGCCGCCCTCCCGCCTGGGTCGAGCACACCACATCATGCACAACCATGGGAGTGGCGAGAGCGGCACACTGGGCCGCAGTCAGTTTCAACGACTCGACGGCAGCGGTAAAAGTGCTGCTGTCGGGTGCTGCAGTGGCAATCAGGCGCCAAGGCGACGTTTCCAGTTCCCATGCGATGGCATCGACACCACGCCGCGCCAATCCCATCTCCAGCACATACTCCCTCGTGCCGCTGGTGCGCGTCAGGCAGCGGTAATCCAGTTGGTGGCTGGCGCTGAGCAACGTCGCCTCGTCGGTAGCCAGCACATCGATGCTTTTGACCAGCGGCTGCCACGGGGCGGCGACGGCGCGGGTCAGAGCAATCGTCAGGCTGTAATGCGTGAGCGGCAATGAGGTTTCCTGGGTGCCCGTGAAGCCGCTGCTGTTGTTGTCCACCAGTGCGCTGATGCGGTCGGCGTTGGCAAGCGTCACATCTCCCACCCGCACGGGGTCACTCACCCACAGGTAGGTGTCATCCTGCAATCGCACCGCCCAGCGCACGAGCATGGGCGCCGTGTGCCGTCCCATGGCACGGGCATCGCTCACCAGGCCGTTCCATACCGATCGCAGCAGGCCCTCGAACGTATTGCGGTCGACGTCGGCCAGGGGCGCACGCCATTGGCTGTAAGGCTCGGCAAAGGTGACGGCGCTGATGTCGGCATGGCTGGTGGCGGTGCTGATGCCAAAACTCAGCTGCGGCACCGCATCGTCAGGATTGAGGACAATCCAACCGCCATCCACAGCCGTGAGATAAGTGAGTCCGCCACGGGCAACGATGACAATCATTCGGCCGATGGCATGGGCTCCCACTATCGGCGCATCTACCCGTGTGACTTCATGACCATCAATCAATACCGTGCCGTTGTCACAACTGGTCACCGTGTGGCCACCGGTCATGGTCAACAGCCGCTCGCCACTGCCGATGGCGGCAACGGCAACGGGCGTTCCAGTGACCTGCAAGCAATCTTCGCCTTCGCGCAGGTTCTGCGCCAACCTGGCCTCGCCAGGATGTGCCGCCTCACCATTGGCGTGCGGCACCTGCCCCCGGGGTGTCACCCGAAGTTCCTTCATTTTTCTGTTTTTCATGGTTAAATAATTGGTATTTGGTTGATAATGGGCATGTGCCATCATTCCTGCGCACAAGAATCATGGCACTGCACTGCGACGGCAAAATTACGGCCCGTCACGCATGCCGCGCCAGCACAAAAAGCAACAAAGCCCCAAAAAACAATTTTTGTTTTGTTACTTTTTAATGCTAATTGCGCTAATTATACCAATCTCACGAATAGAAAAAAGAATCGTCCTGACGGACTAGCGTCAGAACGATTCATGATATCGGGCGTGAATTCCAGCACGCCGTCTGGTCGCATGTGTAAGACGGCAAGCTGTTACCGCCTCATGTGATTCGCATTATTGGGGCCAAATGCCAGCCAACAGGTAGTCGATCAGGGCAGCCACGTCGGCAATGTTCACCTCACCGTCACCGTTGCAGTCGGCATTGGCAACGCCGGCGGCAGTACCGTTCAGCAACATATCGATGAGGTCGGTCACGTCGGCAATATTAACGCCGCCATCCTCGTTCACGTCGCCACGCAGGGTGGGCTCGGGTCCGCTGGGAATGACAAGCTTGGTGCCGTCGGTGAAGTAGAGGACGTTCTCGTCATATCCCCACCACAGGCCATCGCCATCGCTGGGAACCATCAGGCCCCACGTGATCTCGTCCTTGCTGACGCTACCGGTATTACCCATCACGGGGTTCTCCTCGGCATCCAATGTGGTGTTGTACCACACGCCGTCACCACCGGGATTGTTGGCGTTGCTGATGTCACGGATAGTCTGACCGGGGAAGGTCATCACACGGTCAGCATCGAGCAGCATGTAATTGTTACGCCAGCCGAAACCATAGAGGTTGGTCACCCAGACGGTGTCGTTGCTCTGGTACATGTACACATTGACTGCATGGGCGGTACCGTCCTTCTCATCGACAAACTGATGCTGGCCGTTGGGCACCTGCAAGCGCGTGTCACGCATGATGGGCGAGAACGTGCGCATGCTATCGGTAAGAGTCGTCACACGGCTACCGTTGCGGGTGGTCGTAGTGCGGACAGTATGGATATAATAGCCATAGCCCTGGGCAATCACGATCGAGCCGTCGTCCTCGATAACGCCTTGCACATCGGCATAGTCGCCGCGATGCAACAGCCAGTCCTCGTTCACGAAATAGTAGTAGAGCGTGCTATCGACAGTCGTCGTCACAGGGCCTTCGGTCCAAGTGCGGCTGCCAGTTGTGGTGCCAATGGGCTCACCGTTCACCTCGAGGGTTACCGTGCCAGCAGCAAGATCCACACGCATCGGTTGGTTGACGGGATAGAGCGACAAGCCTCCGCGCAGCGTCACATAGCCGCTAACCCCCTCGTTAACGATTGTAGTCGTCCATCCTCCCGACAGGAACGGGTCGGCCTGGCTTACACTGCCGTTCTGTTCCCAATCATAAAGGTTCAGCAGGCAAATGCGGGCGCCAGACAACTGGGCGGGGGCTGCAAAAGCCATTGCAGCAACGAGCGTGCTCACGCTCAACAATGCGATCATTCTTTTCTTCATCTCAATATAATCAAGTTAATATGGTTTATCAATATCATTAAGTAGCTGATATACAATATAGTAACCCACACCACCCCCACGAGCCGATGCCATGGGACAGGCAGTGCACAGTTTACCAGTCACAAAATTACTGAATTATTTTGATACTCACTCCTATTTAACGTCTTTTTTCACTTTTAGCCAACGCCGTAACCATTCAGCCGTTCGACCCCACGACCCCACGCTAAGGCGCAAAGACGCTAAGGTTTTTAAAGCCGGCGAATTAAACTAATTATACTAATTGCATCCGCGCTACTTTGCCAACCCTGGCCCCACGCTAAGAAGCAATGACGCAAAGGTTTTTCCAAATCATTAGGGTCCGAGGAAACATCGAAGATGTTAGCGGTTCGAAGACCCGATTTCAATGAGTAAGACCATGCAAGAACCGATGGAGCAGCGAGGGCAAAACTGAACTTGTTCAAGCTTTGCCCGAGTCGTGACAGAGGAAGGCGTAGCCAACCGCCTCGGAGAGGTTCGCAGCTTGGTCCATGAGCGGAGAATTGCAAGTGCCTCGAAGAGGAACTTTGTGATTGACAGGCTTTTGGCTGAATAGCAAGTTTTCCATTAAAAAGGATGCCTTTGTCCCACAAAAAAAGACAGGGCCCGAAAAGGGTCCCGTCTTTTTTAAGTGTGGTTTACTGTTTCTTACCACTCACCTACCAGCAGGTAGTCAACCAGAGTTGCAACATCGCTGATGTTGATACCACCGTCCTCATCACAGTCGGCAGCGTCACTGCTGAAGCCATCAGCATCATCAAAGTCACCACTCAGCAGGTGGTCAACCAGGGTAGCAACGTCGCTGATGTTAACAGCACCGTCGTTGTTCACGTCACCACGGATAAAGGGAGGAACGGGAGGCACGGGGAAGCGGAACTGATCACCGTTGATCCAGGTCAGCACGTTGTTGTTGAAGCCATAGAACAGGTGATAACCGTTGCAGGCACCGGTGTAGTCCCAAGTGATCTGCTCGGGAGTACCATCGGCCTCAAAGCCCCACAGGATCTCATCTACATTACCGTCAGCGTCCTCGGTGTAGCCACTAAAGCCGTAGCACATGCCAAGACCACCCTCAATCCAGGTGTCATCAATGTCCCAAATGGGATTGTCCAAAATGGTCGTACCTTCCTCAGTAACCTCGGCAATGCAGTTGTACTTAACCTTGCCATCGCTACCTACATTCAGAGCTACATTGGGCATACCATAGTTCCACATGTTACCAACGAACAGCGTGTCGGCAGCTTCGTTCTGGAACATGTAAACATAAGAGTTGGCAGCTGCGCCGTTTTGCTCGCGAACATAGGTCAGGTTACCATTGGCAGCCAAAATCTCGGTGTGCAGGAATACCTCAGCAACAATGCTGGTGTCGGACGAAGCCAGTCTGCCATTGTTATACTTGTTGATGATATTCTCGCGATAGTAAACGTAGTTGTCATCGAAGATGATCGAACCGTCGGCGTACATGGTACCCTTGCAATCAGTAGTGTCGTTGTTCAGGAAGTAGTTCTCAGAGAAGAGAGCATGCCACCTGATGGTATCGGTGCGGGTACGGCCAGAACCACTCGAAGTGGTGTCATTTACGAGCAACAGACCCCAGGTCAGAGCAACCTCGCCAGTGGTGTAGTCAACATCGATGGGCAAGTAGTAGGTGCTGCCTTCCTCGTCCCAGTAGAAACCGGCAAAGTACAGACCGTCGCTGGCATCGGGATACCAGAAAGCGCCACTGCCTGCATAGAAGGGATCAGCGTCAACATATTCACCATTCTCACCATAAGTTGCCTTGTACAGGAAGCATACATAGGGCATGTTGATGATTTCGGCATCAGACAGGCGCTTGGGAGCGCGATTGAGTACCTGATCAGCATGATTCCTCTGTACATTCTTCTTGGCAGCCTCCATGAAGCTCTTGCTAACGCCAGCGGTGAGCTGGTTGGTAAGGGTGTTGGCCTTCATTACCATCTGACCCTTGTTGACCTGGGTAAGATCAGCCTTGTTTACATGAGGTGCAGCCATGGCAGTCAAGCCAGCGCACACAAACAAAAGTGCTAAAAATTTCTTCATAAATCAGTAGATCTTGAATTAGTTAATAATAAATATGTTAATAATAAATAAAGTGATTCCGGTTTTTCAATGAATCTAGTATCTAATAAGGCAGACAAGCGCCACGGCGACAGTCCTTCTCAAAAAGATGTCGCAAATGTAAACACATTTTTTGTATTCTACAACTTTTTTCTATGAAAAGTGCATAATTGAAAACAACTTACCACCTTATATATAAATAAATTGGACGGCCCGGCAGTTCAAAGCAGCATTCCGCCTGCCACCTGATCGGCAACGTCCTGACCCATGCTCTGGCTTACCAATGCCAGGGCAAACGGAGCGGCAGCGGCAGGGCCGTTGCCCGTCACCACATTGCCATCAACGGCTACCGAACCCGACGTCCACTTCACGCCCTCGATTCCCTGCTCCATGCTGGGATAGCACACGGCCTCTCGGTCCTGAAGGATGCCCAAGGATGCCAGCACCACTGCGGGAGAGGCACAGATGGCAGCCACCTTGTCGCCACGCTCGTCCTGAGCAACCAGCAGGTCACACAAGGCCTCGTGGGCCGCAAGATTGGGGGCACCGGGGATTCCACCGGGCAACACCAGCCACTCGGCATCGCTGTAATCGTTGTCCTCAAACTGGCTGTCGGCTATCACCGTCACGCCGTGGGCACCGGTAACTGCCAGATCGGGGTTAATCGACACTGTCACGACGGGCATTCCCGCGCGACGCATTACATCTACACATGTCAAGGCCTCGACTTCCTCAAAGCCATCGGCCAGAAAAACAAAGCTTGTATTCATTGAATTGTTAGTTGTTAGTTGTTAGTTGTTAGTTCTTAGTTGTTAGTCCTTAGTTTTTAGTCCTTAGTTTTTAGTTGGGCTGGATTCACTAGATTTTCTAGGGGCTAGATGGTCTAGTGGTTATAGAGCGCTAAGTTAGTTGTTTTCTCCCAAAAAATGCCCTTCCAGGGGCGAAAAAATGCCCTTTTTTGAAAAAAAACGTCTTTTTTTGAAAAAAAAGTGCGATTTTTTTTGGTGGTTTCAAAAATAGCAGTACCTTTGCATCGCTTTTGACAGCAACGGGCAGTTAGCGCAGTTGGTTCAGAGCATCTGCCTTACAAGCAGAGGGTCGGGGGTTCGAATCCCTCACTGCCCACCCGAAACGGTTTCGCACGCAAGTGTGAGGCCGTTTTTCTTTTATCCCGGCGAGGGATTCTTGCCGCTATTCTTGCAGAGCCGTTTTCCCGTCATACCACCCTGCTCCCCCTCAACGCCTGTCCACCGATTGCCGGGCCATGGTTCACAAAAGCCCTCAAAAAATCAGAAAAACCATTAAAACTGGCGACGGATTGAAAAATAATGTGTAGTTTTGGGGGTTGAAAACAAAACAGTCAATGAAAATGAAGAGGACCACCCTACTTGCCATCGCCATCGTGACGATGTGTTTGCCCATGGCAGCCCAGGTGCATCTGGGCCTGCGTGGTGGCGTGACTCTGGGCGAGCTTCACTTCGACCGCGAGATCATCGACAGCAGCAATCGCATGGGCTACTGTGGCGGTCTGGTGCTTGACGTGGCCATTCCCGTGACGGGACTTGGCGTCGATGCCAGCGTGATGTATGCCCATCGCAACAACCGCCTCACCGACGGCCAACGCCTGTTCAAGCGTCATTACATCGACATCCCCCTCATGGCGCGTTACCGCCTTACGGTCACTGGTGTGGAGCGCTACCTGGCGCCCCTCGTGTTCACGGGCCCCACGTTCTCGGTTCTGTTCGACGACAACGGCCAGGAGAACTGGAAAGGGCGCAGGACCTACCTGTCGTGGCGCGTTGGCGGCGGCGTGGACCTGTTTCACCACCTGCGCCTGACGGCAGCCTATGGCTTCGGCATCACCAAGTCCATGACCTATACCGGCAACGACGTCAAGGCCGACAAGGCTCACGGCAAGGACCGCTACTGGATGCTGAATGCGGCATGGCTGTTTTGACGCATGTTGAGAGCAACATCATTGTAGAGAGACATTAAACAATCATCAAGATAATGAAGAAGATATTTTTACTGATTGCAGCAGTGCTGCTCACCACGGCAGCAGCCACAGGACAGACCACATCGCGCTGGGGCATTACCGCCGGCGCCACCATCAACGAGGTACATTTCAAGCAAAAAGACATCGTGCCCAGCAAGCGCGCCATGGGTCCGCAAGTGGGTGTGACAGGAGAAATGAACTTTAGCGGCATCGGATTTGGTGTTGAGGGCTCATTGCTCTACAGCCTCAAGCAAGGCAAGGTCAACTATGGCGAACGCACCGTGTGGTCGACGCTAGGCGCCGGCAACGAGACCGTGTCGATGCACTACCTGGATGTGCCCCTGCACCTCAAGTTCAAGTACCACCGGCTGGGCGGTATCGAGAGCAGCATCATGCCGCTGGCCTATGTGGGCCCGCAGTTCTCGTTCCTGATGCACGGCAACCACGGCAACCTGAACAAGTACTCGCCGGTGAGCGTGTATCTGGACATGGGCATCGGCTTTGAGCTGATGGAACGCGTACAGCTGCGCGGCGGCTACAATTTCTCCATCGGACAGTCGTTCCACACCAAGATGCTTGACGAGAACGTGGCCAAGAACCGCACCTGGTACTTCAACCTCACCTGGTTCCTGAAATAAGACCTCACACCGCTACAACCTTTTCTTATGTCGATGTGTCATAAATCAAACTTGCATTTATGTCCGTGCTACGCACGGAGAAATTAAAACAAAATTTGTAAATAAATCGAACAAAATAAATATTTATTTTGATTTTATTAATAATTTTGTTTAATTTTTCGGCCGATAGGCCGATTGAAAATCCTGAGGCGAATTATGACACAGCCTCTTTGTTTAAGTTGTCTGAAAAACTTAGGCACTTTGCCTGAAGTCGAAATTGACGAGTAGGTCATGAACAAACGATATGCAGCCATATTGATAGCGCTCATCGCCGCCATCGTGGCGATGTTCTGCTCGCGCGACCGCAAGCGGTTCTTCGCTCACGAGGGCGTGGTGTGGACCACCGAGTACCACATCACCTATGAGGCCGCCCACGACCTGGGTGACAGCATCCAGCTCATCCTGGGCAACCTGGATATGAGCGTGTCGCCCTATAACAAGGCCTCGCTCATCAGCGCCATCAACGAGAACAAGACCACCCGCACCGATGCCTACCTGCAGCGCCTGCTGGCCGCCTCGCGCGAGGTGTGGCGCGAGAGCAGCGGCGCATTCGACCCGACGGTGATGCCGCTGGTCAACGCATGGGGCTTTGGCTACAAGAACGGTACCCTGCCCTCACGCGCCCAGCTCGACAGCCTGCTGCAATTCGTCGGGATGGACAAGGTGACCCTGCAAGGCGACAGCCTCCTGAAGCAGGACCCGCGCGTGATGCTCGACTTCAGCTCCATCGCCAAGGGGATGGCCTGTGACGAGATCGGGCGCATGCTTGTGCGCAACGGGGCAGTCAACTGGCTGGTCGAGATCGGCGGCGAGGTGATGGCCAGCGGCGTGAACAACCGCGGCACGGCATGGCACGTGTCGGTCGATATGCCCACCAGTGAGCAGGACGGCAATGCCGACCACGAGAGCGCGGTGGTGCTCACGCTCGACAGCGGTGCCGTGGCCACCAGCGGCAATTACCGCAAGTGGCGCATCGAGGAAGGGAATAAACTGTCACACATCATCGACCCGCACACGGGCGACAGCCGCACGGGCACGCTGCTGAGCGTGACGGTCGTCGCCAGCGACTGCATGACGGCCGACGCCTGGGCAACGGCCTGCATGGTGATGGGAGAAGAAAACGTGAAAAACATGATGGGCAGGCGCAACGACCTGGGAGTGATGACCATCAGCGCCGACACCGTGAGCGGCAACCTCATCGTGTGGAGCAACGCCCCGTTTGCCAACAGAATCAAATAAAAGAAATCCAAAATTTCTAGAACATCTAGATAATCTAGAGATTCTAGACCATCTAGAGCATCTAGAGCATCTAGAGCATCTAGCTGGTCTAGTGTCGTTTACTGGGCGATAATGAGTTCAACGCCCAGGTCTTCAAGCCTCTTGACCACCTTGGGCGAGACGCCGGCATCGGTGATGATGATGTCGATGGCGTCGATGTCGGCAATCTTGGCAAAGCCGCGGCGCCCGAACTTGCTGCTGTCGGCAAGGACGATGGTCTTTTGGGCTGCAGCCATCATCTTCTGGTTAAGGGCCGCCTCACGCATCTCGGTCGTCGTGATGCCATAGTCCATGTCGATGCCGTCAACCCCCAGATACAATTTACTGAAGGAGCACTGCGCCAAAATGCGTGCCGCATACTCGCCCACCACCGACAGGCTGCTGTGGCGCAGCATGCCGCCCAGCTGGATGATGTCGATGTTTTCATGCTGCGAGAGGATGTTGCTCACGGCCAGCGAAGCCGATACAACCGTCAGCTTGTGGATGGGCTGGATGTTGCGCGCCAGAGCATGAACTGTCGTCCCCGAGGCGATGGCGATGCTGTCGTCGCGCGTGATGAGCCGCGCCGCCTCGCGCCCGATGGCATGTTTCTCGTCGGTGGACAGACGCTCTTTCTCGTTCACCGAGCGGTTGTTGATATAGGGATTGACCAGCACGGCCTTGCCGTGGCTGCGGTACAGCTTGTCGCTCTTTTCCAGGTCGGTAAGGTCCTTGCGCACCGTCACCGCACTCACGTTGAGCATCGATACCAGATCAGACACCTGCACCGACCCATGCTTGATCAGCGCCTCCATAATCATCTCGTGACGTTCCTCTTTAGTCATGGCTTTTTGGACTTATGAAGTTTCGTTTTGATGCGGCAAAAGTAAACAAAAGATAGATACCGCCAAAGAAAAAGACAAAAAATCTTTCGAAAATCATCAAAACGAAATAGAAAACAAGTATAAATACATCAGATGTACTTTCGATTTTAGTCCTAAACGAAATATTTACAAAATAAAAACGAAACTATCATTTTTTGTGTTTTTCAAGAAAACTCAATAGCACATTTCGCTATATATCAATTAATTAAATTGTTACCTGATAGGCGAAATCAAAAATTAATACGAAAATATTTTGTCAATTCAAAAACGATAAGTAACTTTGCAGCGAAACTTGATAACCCGATTTGTTCTGCTACCTCGAATATTGAGTTTATGGTAACAAACGAAATTTATAAAAAAGAATACGACGTGATCATCGTTGGTGGCGGCGCCACGGGTGCCGGAACCGCGAGAGATTGCGCCTTGCGCGGTTTGAGCGTGCTGCTCGTGGAGCGCAACGACTACAGCACCGGCGCCACAGGCCGCAACCACGGCCTGATGCACAGCGGTGCCCGCTATGCCGTGACCGACGGCGAGAGCGCCAGCGAGTGCATCAGCGAGAACATGATCTTGAGGCGCATTGCCCGTCACTGCGTCGAGGAGACCGACGGCCTGTTCATCACCCTGCCCGAGGATGACCTGCAGTACCAGCAGACCTTTGTCGAGGCCTGCCAGCGAGCCGGCATCCGCGCCGACGTCATCGACCCGGCCGAGGCACGCCGCATCGAGCCCGCCGTCAACCCCGACCTCATCGGCGCCGTGCGCGTTCCCGACGCTTCGATCGACCCCTTCCGCCTGACCGTTGCCAACCTGCTCGACGCCCGTCTGCACGGCGCCGAGACCCTCAACTATCACGAGGTGGAAGGCCTGATCATCAACCAGCAACGTGTCGAGGGCGTGAAGCTGCTCAACAAGCAGGACGGCAGCCACGTCGAGGTGCGCGGCCGCGTGGTAGTCAACGCCGCCGGCATCTGGGGCCAGCGCATTGCCCAGCAGGCAGGAGTGAACATCTCGATGTTCCCCGCCCGCGGCGCGCTGCTCATCTTTGGCCACCGCGTGAACAACATGGTCATCAACCGCTGCCGCAAGCCCGCCAATGCCGACATCCTCGTTCCCGACGACACGGTGTGCGTCATCGGCACCACCAGCGACCGCATCCCCATCGAGACCGTCGACGACATGCGCGTGACCCGCGAGGAGGTGGATGTCCTGCTCAAAGAGGGCATCAAAATCGCTCCGTCGCTGGCCACTACCCGCATCATCCGCGCCTATGCCGGTGTGCGTCCCCTCGTCGCCAGCGATGACGACCCCAGCGGCCGCAGCATCAGCCGCGGCATCGTTTGTCTGGACCACGCCAAGCGCGACGGTTTGGAGGGCTTTATCACCATCACGGGCGGCAAGATGATGACCTACCGCCTGATGGGCGAAATCGCCACCAATGCCGTTTGCGCCAAGTTGGGCAACACCGCCCCCTGCGTCACCGCCAACCAGCCGCTGCCCGGCTCGGAAGAGGGCGCTCCCAGCCAGAGCGACATGACCAAGCGTTACAGCTTTGGCCAGCGCGCCGCCATCGGCCGCCACGGCTCGCTCGCGGCACGCATCGAGAAAGACAACGACATCGACAACGCCCTGGTGTGTGAATGCGAAGGCGTCACCGTGGGCGAAATCAAATATGCCGTGCACCAGCTGCACGTGCACAACCTGGTGAACCTGCGCCGGCGCACACGAGTGGGCATGGGTACCTGCCAGGGCAAACTGTGCTCCTGCCGTGCCGCATCGCTCATGGGCGAGTTCCGTCACGACGTGAAGGGCGCACAGGAAGACCTCGCCGCCTTCCTCGACGAGCGCTGGAAGGGCATGAGGCCCGTAGCCTGGGGCGACACCCTGCGCGAGGCGCAGCTCACTGCCGCCATCTATGAGGGACTGTGTGGCCTGGACAAGGCTGTTAACCTGCAAGGAAAGGAGGACGTGCAATGAGAATGGATACTGTTATCATGGGCGGAGGCCTGAGCGGCCTGACCTGCGGCATCGCGCTGGCCAAGCGCGGACAACGCGTCACCATCGTCGCCGGCGGACAGAGCACGCTGATGTTCAACGGAGGCTCGATGGAGCTGCTGGGCAACATCGACGGCCAGGACGTCACCAACCCGTTGCAGGCCATCACTACCCTGCCCCAGAATCACCCCTACAGCAAAATCGGCGCTAACCGCATCGCCGAGATCGCCGACGAGGCCAAGCAACTGCTTGCCGACGCCGGCATCAACATGGCGGGCGACGCCACTGCCAACCACTGGCGCATCACCCCCATGGGCATCGCCAAGCCGGCCTGGCTCACATTGAGCGAGAACCTGCGCATCGACGACCTGAACCAGCTGCCCGCCAAGCGCGTGGCGCTCATGTGCATCCGCGGCTACTTCGACCAGCCCAACGGCATGCTGGCACAGGGCCTGCGCGACCTGGGTTTTGACGTCCAGGCGATTGAGTTCACTACCGACGACATCACCTCACTGCGCCGCAGCCCCAGCGAGATGCGCGCCACCAGCCTGGCCAAGCACCTGGTGAGCAACAACGCGCTGCAGCGTGTAGCCGACCAGATCAACAGCCTAGCGGGCGACGCCGACATGGTGCTCCTGCCCAACGTGCTGGGACAGACCGATGACAACGACATCGTGACGCTGCAACGCCTGTGCAACAAGCCGTTGCGACTTGTCGCCACGCTGCCCCCTGCCGTTGCCGGCATGAGGATGCAGACCCTGCTGCGCCACTACTTCAAGATGCTGGGCGGCAACTATCTGACGGGCGACAGTGCCACCGGCGGCAACTTCGAGGGCGACAAGCTGTTGAACGTCACCACTGCCAAGCTGGCCGACATGCCCTTGAGAGCCAACAACTTCGTTCTTGCCACCGGCTCCTTCGTCAGCCGAGGTCTGGCTGCCAACTACGAGCGCGTCTATGAACCCGTGTTCGACCTCGACGTGGATGCCGACGCCGACCGCGAGAAGTGGACCCGCTTTGGCGTGCTGGAGCCTCAAGCCTATTCCCGCTACGGTGTCGCCACCGACGACAACCAGTGCTGCCTCAAACAAGGCAAGACCATCGGCAACCTGTACGCCATCGGCTCTATCCTGAGCGGCCACGACGCCATCAAGATGGGCGACGGCACGGGCGTATCGATGCTGACGGCCCTGGCCGTGGCCCGCAATATCCTGTGCGGTAAATAGGATTCCCGACTACCATCCCACTTGATGTTTTCAACTTCAAGAAAAGGTTTAGAATAGAATAGATAACGATTTGATTGATGATTTTTTAATGGGATATTATGGCTGATTCTATGCAACTTTGCAACCTCAGCGAAAACAACTTTGAACAGTGCACCAAGTGCTCGATTTGCACGACTGTGTGCCCTGTTTCAGCAGTGACCACCGACTACCCCGGCCCCAAACAGGCCGGCCCCGACGGTGAGCGTTACCGCATGAAGGATCCCGCTTATTTTGACAAGGCACTGAAGCTGTGCCTGAACTGCAAACGCTGCGAGGTGGCGTGCCCCAGCGGCGTGCACATCGCCGACATCATCCAGCGCGCCCGCATGAAAGCCACCCTGGGTCATCGTGCCAGCCTGCGCGACACGATGCTTGCCAACACCGACTTGCTGGGCACCGTGGCCAACCTGGTAGCTCCCGTGGCCAATGCGACTCTGGGTCTCAAGCCCACTAAACTGGTGATGCACAGCCTAATGGCCATCGACAAAAACCGCACCTTCCCTGCCTATAGCCGCCAAAAGTTCACCACCTGGTTCAAACGTCATGCCGCCAAGATGCAGGACGCCTACCCCAACCACGTGAGCTACTTCCACGGCTGCTATGTCAACTACAACTTCCCCAAGCTGGGACAGGACCTGGTCAAGCTGATGAACGCCATGGGCTATGGCGTGCACCTGCTCGAGAAGGAGCAGTGCTGCGGCGTCGCCCTCATCGCCAACGGCCTGTACAAACAGGCTATGCGCCAGGCACGCGTCAACACGGCCAGCATTCGCCAGGCCGTGGGCACCAAGGGTCACACGGTACTGACCACCAGTTCGAGCTGCACCTTCAACCTGCGCGACGAGTACCCGGCTATGCTCGAGATTGAGAACAGCGACATCCGCGACGGCATTTCACTCGCGACACGATTCATCTACAATCTTGTGGATGAGGAAAAAGTGAAGCTAGTCTTCAAGCAAGACTATAAGAAAAGGATTGCTTATCACACCGCATGTCACATGCAGCGCATGGGCTGGCAGCTCTACAGCATTGAGCTGCTGCGCATGATTCCCGGACTGGACCTGCAGGTGCTGGAGCAGGAGTGCTGCGGCATCTCGGGCACCTATGGCTTCAAGAAGGAAAATTACGAGCGCTCACAGGCAATCGGCTCCATCCTGTTCAAGCACATCGAGAATGCCCGGGTCGAGGCCGTCGCCACCGACTGCGAGACCTGCAAGTGGCAAATCGAGATGTCTACCGGATTGCCCGTCGAGAATCCCATCAGCATCCTTGCCGATGCCCTTGACGTGGAGGCCACCCGCCGTGCTAATTCGGTTAGTGATTAGAGATAAATGACTGGAGATTCCCGTTAACGATACTTTAACAATATTCACATATCAATCAATAACTTAAAAACTAAAACTTAAAGTAATTATGGCAAGTTTTTTAGCTCCCCCAGCCTATAAGCCGGAACAGACCGGCCCCGAGGCTGATGCCAAGTACAAGAGACTTCGTTGGCAAGTCTTTATCGGCATCTTTATCGGTTATGCCGGCTTCTACCTGGTGAGAAAGAATTTCTCCATGGCCATTCCTATGCTCGAGCCCTTCGGCTTCACCAAGGGCATGCTGGGTACCGCCCTGGCAATGAATGCCGTGGCCTATGGTTTCTCTAAGTTCGTCATGGCCAGCATCAGCGACCGCAGCAATGCGCGCCGCTTCCTGCCGTTGGGTCTGATTCTGTCGGCCATCGCCATGCTGTTCATGATGGTTCCCATCACCCTGCTCGACCCCATCGGTCATCCCGAGCGCAAGGGTTTTGCCGTATTCCTGATGGGTGCCTTCAACTTCCTCGTGGGTTGGTTCCAGGGAATGGGCTGGCCCCCGTGCGGCCGTGTGATGACGCGCTGGTTCTCGATTAAGGAGCGCGGCACCTGGATGAGCGTGTGGAACTGCGCCCACAACGTGGGTGGCGCCCTCGTCGGCCCGATGGCCGCCTATGGTGCCATGTGGTTCGGCTCGTGGTTCTACGGCAACGACGAGAAGATGTACTTCCTGATCGGTACCTACGCCTTCCCCGCTGCTGTAGCCATCCTGATTGCGATTATCGCCTACGTCCTCATCCGTGACACCCCTCAGTCATGCGGTCTTCCCTCCATCGAGAAGTGGAGCGGCAGTGCATCCAAGAACTATGACGAGAAGAAGAGCGAGCAGTCGCTGAGCGTGAAGGAAATCTTCAAGACCGTCCTCTCGAACAAGTTCTTGTGGTACATCGCGCTGGCCAACTCCTTTATTTATATGGTGCGCTACGGCTGTCTGGACTGGGCTCCCACCATCCTGAGCGAACAGGGCGTAGACATCAAGAATGCCGGTTGGGCTTACTTCGCCTATGAAATCGCCGCCATCCCCGGCACCATCTTCTGCGGCTGGCTGAGCGACAAGGTCTTCAACGGCCGCCGTGCGCTGCCCACGATGATCTTTATGGCGCTCATCATCATCGCCATTGTCATCTACTGGCAGAACATGACCAACCTGAGCATTGTGCTCGGTTGCCTGATTGCCATCGGCTTCCTCATCTACGGTCCCGTGATGCTCATCGGCGTGCAGGCTCTTGACCTGGCACCCAAGAATGCTGCCGGCACCGCTGCCGGTCTGACCGGTTTCATGGGCTACGTGCTGGGAACCGCCATTCTGGCCAACTCTGTGCTCGGTTATGTTGCCGAGAGCACCGGCGGCTGGGACATGCCGTTCATCCTGCTGATTGTGGGCTGTGTGGGCGCCATCTTCTTCATGGCCCTGACCTACAAGGAGGAGCAGTACCTCGTAGCCGACCGCAAGGGCGAAAAAATCGAAGAGAAATAATCAATTATCACAATAATATTATTCATTTAAAAATTACTTAACTTATGTTTAAACATCTCGTTAGAGTAGGTATGTTGAGCACCATTGTGCTTGCAACCTTCACCTCATGTGAGGAAGAACAGCAGTTCACCAATGAGAAACTTGATGCCAAGCGTGTTGAAGTTCAAGTACTGAACAGCGAGCTGGCCAAGGTTCGTGACTATGTGCCCCTGTATGC
>JAEEGL016093711.1_pt1 | contig 15893 bp, 10 predicted proteins | sample 9134231 | NCBI WGS metagenome assembly JAEEGL01 (sample SAMN16246548, study PRJNA631951) | gut metagenome | biome: gut microbiome; feature: rumen; material: fiber-attached | host: Bos | place: Iran: Karaj | collected 2018-10
AAAATATTCCATTGATGGAATCTTTTTATAGCGCCGAAGGCGCGTATGAGTTCGCATGAGACGTCAGTTGCGTCAGCAACTGTATGCCGCCGAAGGCGGCATCTCTCAAATAAAAAGCGGAGGCTTTTTATTTGAGAATAGTATGAAAGGAAACGGCTATGAACGAGGAACTGAGAAAAGCGGCCGATACGCTGCGCGAGCGGGGCTTTACGGTCTCGCTGTTCGATACCGGCGCGGAGGCCGCCGCGTATCTGGACGGCGCGATCGACGGGAAGACCGTCGGCTTCGGCGGATCGGTGACGCTGAGGGACCTGGGACTGTACGCCCGGCTCGGCGCGCACAACGAGGTCCACGCCCACATGGAGACGGGCGACATGTCCGAGCTGGGCCCGGCGGCAAATGCGGCGGTTTATCTTACCTCCGCCAACGCGCTTGCGCTGACGGGCGAGATCGTCAACATCGACGGGTACGGCAACCGCATCGCCTCCAGCGTGTACGGGCATGAGAAGGTTTTTTTCGTGATCGGACGCAATAAGCTCGCGCCGACGCTGGAGGACGCGGTCCGGCGCGCGCGCAACGTCGCCTCGCCCCGCAACGCGCAGCGCAAGCAGACGAAAACGCCCTGCGCCGGAAAAGCCGACCGCTGCTACGACTGCCGCAGCCCGGAGCGTATCTGCCGCGCCATGACGATCATTTGGGCGCCGATGCTGAGCATGGAGACCGAGATCGTGCTCGTCGACGAGGACCTGGGCTACTGAAAACAAACGGACAGCCGGAGGGACCTTTGCGTCCCTCCGGCTGTCCGATATTTTGCGGTATCAGCGCCGCAGCCAATCCAGCTCCGAGGCGGCGGGGAAGCCGTACGCGCCGGCGGCGCTCCACACGGCGCGCAGGATCGCCTCGCTCATGACCTCCGCCGCCAGCGCGCCCACCAGGTCCTGATCCGCCGCGACGCTTCCGGCGGACACGGCGTAGATGCTGTCGCCGTCGGCGGTCGTATGCACCGGGCGGATCGAGCGCGCGTAGCCGTCGTGCGCCATGCCGGCGATCTTGCAGAGCTGCGCCTTGGAAAACGCGGCGTTCGTCAGGACGACGCCGAGCGTCGTATTGCCGGTGAACTTGTTTTCGACGACCTCCGTGGAGGCGCACATGAGCGCCGTCGTGCTTCGGAACGCCGACCTGTCCTCCGTCAGCATCCCGGCGACCTGCCGGCCGGTCTTCCAGTCGAACACGTCGCCCAGGGCGTTGAGCGCCACGACCGCGCCGACCTGCAGCGCGCCGATCCGGACGGCGAAGCTGCCCATGCCCGTCTTCATGCAGGTCGCCATGCCCGCGAGCTTGCCGACGGTGGCGCCGCAGCCCGCGCCGCAGTTCCCGTCCCGGTAGTTCGGCGCCTCCAGGGCGCGCCGCGCCGCCTCGCGGCCCATGGCGGCGTCCGGCCTGGTGAAGACGTCGCCGACGGTCAGGTCGAAAAGATCGGACTGTACGACGAGCGGCACCTTCGTCACGCCCACGTCAAAGCCGACGCCGCGCTCCTCCAGAAGCGCCATGACGCCGTTCGCCGCGCCCAGCCCGAACGCGCTGCCGCCGGCAAGGACGATGGCGTGGATCTCCTGCGCCGCCGCCAGCGGATCCAGCAGCCGCGTGTCGCGGGAGGCAGGTCCGCCGCCCCGGACGTCCAGCCCGGCGCGCATCCCCTGCTCGCAGACCAGGACCGTGCAGCCCGTGCCCGCCTCCGCGTTTTCCGCCTGTCCGATCCGGACCGCCTCGATGGCGCGGATCGGGATCTCTGTTCCGTTCATACGCTTTGCCGCCTTTCCCGTTATGGTATCCGGTTTTCCGCCGCGCGGAAGCGTCCGGGCGGCTTTCCCGGCAATTATAGCATCCTTTCCGCCTGCGCGCAACAAAAAGGCGCCGCGCCGCGGCTTTTTTTCAATATGTGTTGAAATCACGCTTTTTTTCATCTATAATATTTCCGTATTATGGGAGCTTATACAGTTCTTCGATAGGATCGGGAGAATCGTTTGATCGGCGGCGGTTTTATCGGCCCCCGGCCGGAGAAACGGCGCGCCTCTGAAAAACCGTTCCGTACCGATCCGGAGCAAAGCCGCCGCTTTGCCCGGCGCAGCGGACGCTGCGCGTCGAACGCCCGGAGCTCGGGCGTTCGATCAAAGGGCGGTATGATCCGCAAGAACCGGGGGAGCGTTTCCGGGAGGAACCTTGAACATGCGTTCGAAAGAGATAGATAAATTCAGTATGCAGCGGGCTCTGTCCGCCGTGATCGGCACGGCGCTCAACGTCCTGCTGGCATTCCTGGCCCATCGGCTGGGCCTGCCGCTGTATCTCGATACGCTCGGGACGATCGCGGTCGCCGTCCTGGGCGGGACGTTTCCCGGCATTGCGACCGCGCTGGCCACCAACGCGCTGTGCAGCGTTTTCAACGCCAACTCGATCTACTATGCCATCCTGAGCGTGATAATCGCCATCTGCGCGGCGAGATTTGCCCAGAAGGAGCTTCTGCGCAGCCCGCGCGGCGCCGCCGCGTTCGTCGGCGTCGCCGCGCTCATCAGCGGCGGCCTGGGCGCGCTGATCCAGTGGGCGCTGCTGGGCGGGCCGCAGCTTTCCGCCGTGGCGCAGGCGGCGCAGGCGATCGGAGACGGCGGCTTCGCTTCGTTCCTGATCGTCAACATCGGCCTGAATTTCGTGGACAAGGCGATCTCTTTCCTTGCGGCGCTTGGGCTGGTGCTGCTCATCCCGAAGGACAAAAGGCGCAGGATCTGGAACAGCGGCTGGCGGCAGCGGCCCCTGTCCGAGCGCGAGCTCCGGGCGCTCAACGAGAAGCGGAAGGGCGGCCGCGCCCTGCAGGCGAGGGTGACGCTGATGCTGATGCTGGCGGCAATCACGCTGACAACGGTGTGCGTCTGGATCAGTCTCGTGTTCTATACCAGAAACACGAGGGAGGAGCGCATCCGCGTCGCGGCGGGCGCGGCGCAGCAGGTCGTGGACGCTGTCACCGCGGGACGCATCGACGAGTTTATCGAGCGGGGCTACGCTGCGCCGGGCTATGGCGAGACAAAGAGCGTCCTGCAGAGCATCCGGGACAATACCCCGCATCTCGAATACGTCTACGTTTACAAGATCCTCGAGGACGGCTGCCACGTGGTATTCGACGCCGTACCGCAGGGGGAGAAGGAGGACGTTCCCGGCGAAGTGCTGCATTTCGACCCCGCGTTCGAGCCGTATCTGCCGACGCTGTTTGCCGGCGGTGAGGTCGAACCGATCGAAAGCAACGACACCTACGGGTGGCTGCTGACCCTGTACCAGCCGATCCGCACCGCGGACGGCAGGTGCGTCGCCTATGCCGGCGTGGACGTGTCCATGGTGAGCCTGAGCAACAATGCGCGGGAGTATCTGGTGCGGACGCTGCTGGTCTTTTCCAGCTTTTTCGTCCTGGTGATCGCCTACGGCCTGTGGGTCTCGCGGATCTTCCTGGTCTATCCCGTCAACAGCATGGCGGCGTGCGCGGAGAGCTTCACGGAGGGCGGCACGGGGCAGGAGGAGCTGGAGGAGAAAGTCAAGGCGCTGCGCTCTCTGGACATCCGCACCGGCGACGAGGTGGAAAAGCTCTATCGGGCCATCTGCAAGATGACGCAGAGCACGGCGGAGCAGATGCGCGACGTGCGCCACTTCGCCGAGATCAGCGAGAAGATGCAGAACGGCCTGATCGTCACTATGGCGGACATGGTGGAAAACCGCGACTCCGACACCGGCGCGCACATCCAGAAGACCTCCGCCTACGTGCGGATCATCCTGGCGGGCCTGAAGGAAAGGGGCTACTACGCGGAGAAGATGAACGCGCGCTATATGTCCGACGTGGCAATGTCCGCGCCGCTGCACGACGTGGGCAAGATCAGCATACCGGACGCGGTCCTCAACAAGCCCGGAAAGCTGACGGACGAGGAATTTGAGATCATGAAGACGCACACCACCGCCGGCAAGGAGATCATGGAGCGCGCCATCAGCACGGTGAAGGGCGACAACTACCTCAAGGAAGCGCGGAACATGGCGGCGTATCACCACGAGCGCTGGGACGGGAGGGGCTACCCGGAGAGGCTCCACGGCGAGGTGATCCCGCTCTCCGCCCGCGTCATGGCGGTGGCGGACGTGTTCGACGCGCTGACGTCGCCGCGCGTATACAAACCGGCCTTCCCGTTCGAGAAGGCGGTGGATATGATCCGGGAGGGCGCAGGCACGCAGTTCGACCCGAAATGCGTGGAGGTCTTCATAGACTCGCTGCAGGAGGTCCGGGTCATTTGGAAACAGTACAATACCGATCTGGATTGATACTGATATTCATGGAAAAGTTTCCATTTTTTGTGGAGTAACAGTATGACAGGCCGGCAAATGCCGCCCGATCGAAATGCGTGACCGGGCGGCGAGGGACGTCGGGGAGGATATGGGATGCTGAAAACGAGAGATTTGCGGGGCGTCTGGCTGGCGCTTGCGCTCCTGCTCGTTCTGCCGGCCGCCGCGCGCGCGGCGGAGGACGGAGCGGGCAGGACGGGCGGCGGCTATGCCGTAACGGGACAGCTGGAGGGCGTCGGCTATGCCGCGGAGCTGTTCGACGCGGGAAACGGCCTGCCGACGTCCGACGCGAACTGCATCCTGTCGGCGAGCGACGGCTATATCTGGATCGGGGGCTACAGCGGGATCATCCGCTACGACGGGAACTCGTTCGAGAGACTGGACTCGTCGGACGGGCTGACCAGCGGGCGCGCGATGCTGGAGGACCGGCAGGGCAGGATCTGGGTCGGGACGAACGACAACGGCGTCGTCGTGATGGACGGCGGCGAGAGACGCCGCTTCACCTATGAGGACGGGCTTCCCTCCTCCTCCGTCCGCACCTTTGAAGAGGCCCCGGACGGCACGGTCTACATCGGGACGGCGGTCGGCGTCTGCTACGTGGGCGAGGACATGGTGCTGCACAAGCTCGACGACGAGCGGATCAACGCCCATAACATCGAGCGCCTGGTCGCCGACTCGCGCGGGAGGATCTACGGCAGCACCTGGGACGGCGACGTGTTCTGCATCGAATCGGAGCGGATCGTCGCCTTCTACAGCGACGCCGAGCTGGGGATCGACAGCGTGACGGCGATCTACGCGGACGCGGAGAAAGGCGACGTCGTTTACTTCGGAACGGACAGCGGCGAGATCTATCGCGGCGTGTTCGGCAACGACGTCTCGAAGCTGCGGAAGCTGTCCGTCTCTCTCCATTCCGGCGTGACGTGGATCACGCGCGCCTGCGGGCGGATCTGGATCTGCTCGCAGACGGCGGCGGGGTATCTGGATGAAAGCGACAGGCTCTGCCTTCTGGAAAACGTCCCGCTGAACAATTCGATCGAAATGCTGATCCCCGATTATCAGGGGAACCTTTGGCTTGCTTCGTCGCGGCAGGGCGTAATGAAGGTCGTGCCGAGCCATTTTCAGAACGTGACGGAGCTTGCCTCGCTTCCGGCGGGCGTGGTCAACAGCACCTGCCTGCACGGGAAGCTGCTCTATATCGGCACGGATCAGGGGCTTCAGATCGTCGGCGAAGGGAACCGGCCGATCGAGAATGAGCTGACGGAGTACATCGGAAGCGCCAGGATCCGGTGCATCACGGCGGACGGCGAGGGGAACCTCTGGATCTCCACGGTGGACGGCACCCGGGGCCTCGTGTGCTATACGCCGGAGCACGGCATCATCAGCTATACGATGGCGAACGGGATGACCAGCAACCAGGTCAGATGCACCGTGGTCGCGGCGGACGGGTCGATCATCGCCGGGACGAACGACGGGCTTTCCGTGCTGCGCGGCGGCAGGGTGGTCCGGACGGTCGGGACGGAGTCCGGCATCCAGAACACCGTGTTCCTGACCGTGGAGGAGGGCGACGCCGGGACGATCTACGTCGGTACGGACGGCGACGGCATGTACGCCGTGCGGCCGGACGGCGTCGAGCGGATCGGGCGCGGCGAGGGGCTCACCAGCGACGTCGTCATGCGCATCAAGCGGGACGACCGGTACGGGGTGTACTGGATCGTCACCTCCAACTCCATCGAATACATGAGGGACGGGAAGATCACGAACGTGAGCGCGTTCCCGTACAACAACAACTTCGACGTGTATTTCAGCGGAGACAACATCTGGATCCTCTCGTCCTACGGCATCTACTGCGTCAGGGCGGAGGACATGCTCAGCGGCGAGGCGTTCGACTACAGCCTTTACAACATGGCGAACGGGCTGCCGAGTATCCCGACGGCAAACTCCTTCAGCGCGCTCGACGAGGACGGCAACCTCTATATCGCGGGCAGGAGCGGCGTCAGCAAGGTGAATATCGACCACTTCTTCGACCAACCGGAGAAGATCCTGGTCGGGGTGCGCTCCATCTTCTGCGGCGAGACGGAGATCAGGCCAGGCGCGGGCGGCGTCTACACGATCCCCTCCGACGCGGGGCGCATCCAGATCCGTGCCGCCGTGCTGGATTACACCCTGCTCAACCCCACGATCCGCCTGTTCCTCGAGGGCAGCGACGACCCCGGCGTTACGGCGCCGCAGGACCGCCTGACCCCGCTGGAATTCACGGGGCTCGCCTACGGCAGCTATACGCTCCACGTCCAGGTGCTCGACCGGATCGACGGCTCGGTGTATCAGGACGAGATCTTCTCCGTGGTCAAGCAGCCCCGGATGATCGAGCTGCTTGCCGTGCGCATCCTGCTGCTGGCGCTGCTGGCGCTGCTCGCCGGCCTCGTCGTCTGGCGCGTGATGACGAACACGGTCATCCGCCGGCAGTACGAGGAGATCCGCAGGGCGCGGGACGAGGCGGAGCAGGCGAACGACGCGAAATCGCGTTTTCTCGCCAACATTTCTCACGAGATCCGCACGCCCATCAACACCATCATGGGCATGGACGAGATGATCCTCCGCGAGGACGCCGCGGACGTCCCGAAGGGCTACTTCATGTCCGTGGTGAACTATGCGCTCGATATCCGCAACGCCTCGCAGGCGCTGCTGGAGCTGGTCAACGACCTGCTCGACATCTCCAAGATCGAATCGGGGCGGATGTACCTGGTCGAGCAGGATTACGACGTCGCGGAGCTGCTGCGCTCCGTCGTGGCGATGATCCGCGTCCGCAGCGCCCAGAAGGGCCTGAGCTTCGACGTCGATATCGACGGAAGCCTGCCGAAGCGGCTGTACGGCGACGCGGGCAAGCTCAAGCAGATCCTGCTGAACCTTCTCACGAACGCCGTCAAGTATACGGAAAAGGGCGGCTTTACGCTGCGGGTCGCGGTCACGGAGAAGACGGAGACGAACTGCCGCCTGCGCATTTCCGTGAAGGACACGGGCATCGGCGTCAAGCCGGAGGACATGGACAAGCTGTTCACGGCATACGAGCGGCTGGACGAGAAGAAAAACAGCGGGATACAGGGCACGGGGCTCGGGCTCGACATCTCGCGCCAGTTCGCGGAGCTGATGGACGGCAGGCTCTGGTGCGAGAGCGTCTACGGCGAGGGCTCGGAGTTTATCCTGACGCTGGAGCAGAAGGTGACGGACACGGAGGAGCTGGGCACCTTCTACGAGGCGGGGGAGGAGACGGCGAGAGGGCCGTACGTACCGCAGTTCGTCGCCCCGGACGCCGACGTGCTCGTGGTGGACGACAACCCGATGAACCTGACCGTGATCAAGGGCCTGCTGAAGGCGACGAAGATGTTCATCACCACGGCGGAAAGCGGCGAGGAGTGCCTGGAAAAGCTGAAATACGGGCACTTCAACGTGGTGCTGCTGGATCACATGATGCCGGGAATGGACGGGGTGGAGACCCTGGCGGAGATCCGCAAGTCCTATCCCGACCTGCCGGTCTACGCGCTGACGGCGAACGCCGTGGCGGGCGGGGAAAAGTTCTACCGCTCCAAGGGCTTCGACGGGTATCTGACGAAGCCGATCGACAGCGTCGCGCTGGAGCGGGCGATCATGCGCCACCTGCCCGAGGAGATCATGATGAAGCCAAGCCCGGACGGCGTCGGCGGCGAGCCGGAGCAGCTGCCCGAGGAGATGGCGTGGATCGGCGAAACGGAGGGGATCTCCGTGCCCGACGGAGTCCGTTATTCCGGCGGCGTGAAGCAGTTCCTTTCGGCACTCGAGCTGTTTCTGGACACGATCGACGGCAACGCCGCGGTTCTGGAGAACGCTTTTGACAGCGGAGACGTACGGCTGTTCACGGTCAAGGTCCACGCGCTGAAGACCTCCGCGCGCATCATCGGCTCGCAGGAGCTCTCCACGCTCGCGGAGCAGCTGGAGAACGCGGGGACCCGGGGGGACGAGAAATTCATCCGGGCGAATATCGGCAGGCTCCTGGAGATGTACCGCGCCTATCGGACGAAGCTGGCGCGGCTGCGCGAGAAGGACGCGGCGCCGGATCGGGAGCCGATCCCCGCGGACGAGCTCGCGAGCGGCTGGGCGGCGCTGCGGGAGGCCGTCCCGCAGATGGACTACGACTCCGTCGAGCTGATCGTGCAGCAGCTGAAGGCGTACCGCCTCCCGGAGGCGGACGACGGGAAGCTCCGGGAGCTGGAGCGGCTGCTGAAGACGCTGGACTGGGACGGGATGGAAAAGCTGGTCGGATGACGGCCGGGAGGAAGGAGACAGTGCGATGAAACGGATCCTGATCACGGGAGAAAAGGAAAGCATTTTCACGCGGATCCTGCTCAAAAAGCTTCAGGACGCCGGCATGAACGCGGGCTTCACGGCATGGAACGTGGACGCGATCGCTTCCGCCTGGGAGAACGCCGGGGTCATCGTGCTACCCATGGAAAACGGCGTGCGGCCGGGCGACGCGGCGCTGCATTTCCTGATCGACCGTCTGGTGGACGGCAAGCTCCGCCTGATCCCGGTCGGGGACGAGGACGATATTCGGTACCTTCGGGAGCGCGTGCCGGAGAAGCTGATCTTCCAAAGCTTCGCCCGCCCGGTCGACTACGCGGCGCTCGTCGGCGCCGCGGCGGAGCTGCTCGACAAGGAGGCGTCGGGCGAGCTGCGCAAGAGCATCCTGATCGTGGACGACGACCCGGGCTATCTCAACCTGGTGCGCGACTGGCTGAAGGAGAGCTATCAGGTGGCGATGGCAACTTCGGGGACGCAGGCGATCCGCTGGCTCGGCAGGAACCGCGCGGACCTGATCCTGCTGGACTATGAAATGCCGGTCACAAGCGGACCGCAGGTGCTGGAAATGCTGCGCAGCGACGAAGAGACCCGCGACGTGCCCGTGATCTTCCTGACGGGAAAAAGCGACCGCGAGAGCGTCCTGGCGGTGATGTCCATGAAGCCGGACGGCTATTTCCTCAAGAGCATCGAGCGAGGAGAGCTGCTCGCGCGGCTGGAGGAGTATTTCGCGCTGCACGTCTGAGCAGCGGAGAGGGCTGGAGAAACATGCTGGAGTTTCTGAAAGCGCATCAACTGAATATCATGCTGTGCCTGAGCAGCGTGTGCGGCATTATCGCGTTTTTCGTGTGCCTCACGAAGACGCTTCCGAAGGAAAGAAAGCGCGCGCTGCTCCTGGTGGAGCTGGGCGCCATGCTGCTGCTGGTGTCCGATCGGTTTGCCTACCTGTACCGCGGCGACGTGAGCGAACTCGGCTTCTGGATGGTACGGATCAGCAACTTTCTGGTCTTTTTCCTGAGTATTTTTAACCTTTACGCCTTTAACCGCTATCTGACCGACCTGCTCAGGAACGAGGGCGGGCTTTCCGCCGTGCCCGTGCGGCTGCGGTTCGTGACGGCGCTGGCAGCGGCCGGCGAGCTGATAGTCATCCTGTCCCAGTTTACCGGGTTCTATTATACGTTTGACGCGTATAACCGCTATCAGCGCGCGCCGGGCTTCGTCGTGTGCTATGCGGTGCCCCTGCTGATCCTGCTGGTGCAGCTGTCCGTCATCCTGCAGTACAGCGGGCGGCTGCGGCGCGGCATCCGCGTTTCCCTGTTCCTGTTCACCGCGATGCCGCTGTGCGCCTCCGTGGTGCAGATCTTCACCTACGGGCTCTCGGTGACGAACCTCACGAGCGTCGGGATGACGGTGCTGCTGTATCTCTTCGCGCTGCTGGACATGAACGAGACCGTGGCGAACGCGAACCGGCTCCAGATCGAATATCTGAAAAAGGAGCAGGACAGTATGCGCCTCCTGTTCGATCAGACGGCGACGGCGATGGCGAGCGCGATCGACGCGAAGGACAAATTCGCGCGCGGACACTCGGCGAGGGTCGCCGGCTACGCGCGCAGGATCGCGGAGCTGGACGGGAAGAACGAACAGGAATGCGGCGAGGTCTACTATGCGGCGCTGCTGCACGACGCGGGCAAGATCGGCGTGCCGGACGGGATCTTCGGCAGGGAGGACGAGCTTACGGAGAACGAGCGCCGGATCGCGGAGGGACACACGGGCCTCGGGCGGGAGATCCTTTCCAGCATCAGCGAGTACCCGTTCCTCAGCATCGCGGCAAACTATCATCACGAGCGTTTTGACGGGGAGGGCTATCCCGAGGGCCTGCGGGGCGAGGCGATCCCGGAGATCGCGCGGATCGTCGCGGTCGCGGACGCCTACGACGCGATGACCTCCAGAAGAAAGGACCGCGGCGTGCTGCCGCAGCACAGGGTCCGCGAGGAGATCATCAAGGGCATGGGCTCGCGCTTCGATCCCCGATACGCGAAGCTCATGCTCCGGCTGATCGACGAGGATACCGACTATCGGCTGCGGGAGGAGGACGAGACCGGGGAAGCCGTGCGCTCCGTCGACCTCTCCGACGGCGGCGAGCTGCAGTGCGAGGCGTACAAGAGCGTCGTTTCGGAGGGGATCCTGCTCTCGCCGCGGCGGACGCGGATCTCCCTGCGATACGCCGCGGAGCCGGGCTTTGACGAAAAGCAGTCCATGCCGGCGCTGATCCTGTTCGACTCCTTCGACGGCTGCGTGCATACGGACGCGCGGACGATCGAGAACGTGAGCTATCTGGAATACGGCGAGATCTGGTTCGACGGGCACGTCATCTGCACGGCGGCGCGGAACGTGCGCATGGAATCCGTCCCCTGCGACCGGGAGGACAGCGGCGGAGCGGACGGCACGGCCTGCGTCGTGGAGGCGGAGCGCTGCGCCGACCACGCCAGGATCCGCCTGACGGTCGGAGCGCGGAGCACGGAACTCGTCATCGCGCTCGCGGACGCCACGCGATATGCCTACATCGGCCTGACGGGCGAGCATTGCCGGATCAGCGACGTCCGGATCGAGGAAACGGAGCAGACCTTTACCGAGGACGATATTCCCCGGATCGCGGAGCGGATCAGCTATCTCAACCGGGCGGAGGGCGATCTGCCGAACGTGCAGGTGGACGGGGTGCGCACCGCGGCGAGCAAGGGCGTCCCCGTCGCGGACGGGTTGAAGCTCTCGTTCCATACGATGAGCCTGCCCACGGCGCATCTGGTCTGGCAATGCCCCTACGTCGTTCTGTTCAGCGCGGACGACGGGAAGGTGAACGGCGTGAATTACCGGGAGCTCGCGCTGATCCGCCTGGACGGAGAGGCGCAGGCCGCCGGCGGCGCGGAAAACCGGCTGACCGTCAGCACGGCGGACGATTTTCAGGGCTGGGACGCGTGGAAGGCGCAGAACAAGAGAGGCTACGACTGCGAGGTGCGCTTCAGGCGCCGCGGCGACCGCATCACGACCATGACCGAAAACTGCGGCATCGCCGTGCGGTGCGTGACGAGAACGGGCGGCGCCGGGAAGGTGTACGCCGCCCTTACGGGCGACCAGTGCGCGCTGACCGAGATACGGGTCCTGTAGCGCGAAGATAAAAAAGGAGGCGGAACGATATGGCGGAGAACGACAAGAACTATCCGAAGAACAAGGCGGAGGAGCTGCCCCGGGAGGAGATGCGCTTCGTCTACGCGGGGCCGGTGATGATGCAGACCTACGCGGGACCGGCGCCGAGCGTCATCAATTCGCTGTCGATGATGCAGATGATGCAGCAGGCGCAGCAGATGCAGCAGGTGCAGCAGGCGCCTGCGCCGCAGCCGACGGAGACGCGGGAGAGGGTCGGCTTCTGCCCGACCTGCGGCGCGGCGCTGTACGAAAAGGCCGCCTTTTGCATGGAGTGCGGCACGAAGCTGACCTGGGAGGAATGAGCGCCTGGAAGCTGCGCCAGTGCGTCTGGGAGCTGACGCTCGCCTGCCCGTTCCGCTGCGCCTACTGCGGCTCGGGCGGCGGCGAGGCGCGGCGGGACGAGCTGGATACCGCCGAATGTCTGGACTTGGCGCGCCAGCTCGCGGAGCTGGGCTGCCTGCGCGTGTCGCTCATCGGCGGCGAGGTGTTCCTGCGCCCGGACTGGCGCGAGATCGCCGCCGCGTTGACGGGGCGCGGGATCCGCGTGTGCATCATCACGAACGGCTGGCGCATGACGCCGGAGCTGCTGCGCGACTTGAAGGCGCTTTCGATCGAATCGGTCGCGGTTTCGCTGGACGGGCCGGAGCGCGCGCACGACGCGTACCGCCGCCCGGGCAGCTACCGCCGCTGCCTGGAGGCGCTCGGCGCGCTGACGGGGGCGGGCGTCCCCGCGTCGGTCATCAGTACGCTCCGCGCGGACAACGCGCCGCTGCTGGACGAGCTCTACGAGACGCTGCGGGGCTATCCGATCTTCGCCTGGCAGCTGCAGGCGTGTTCGCCCATGGGCGGCGCCGCGCGGCACGGCGTCGACGTGCGCTTCGACGCGGCGGCGGTCATCGCGTTCGTGGCAAGGAACGCGCCTGCCGCGCCCTTCCGGCTGGGGATCGCGGACAACATCGGTTACTATACCCCGGAGGAGGGCGGATTGCGCGGCGCGGCGGATTTCTCGTTCGACGGCTGCGGCGCGGGGCTGACCGCCGTCGGCATCGACAGCGCGGGCAACGTCCGCGGCTGCGAATCCATGTACGACGCGCGCTTTATCGAGGGCAATCTCCGCGAGCGGTCCCTGCGCGCGATCTGGGAGGACCCGGAGGCTTTTGCCTACAACCGAAGATTCGGAACGGAGCTGCTGACCGGCAAATGCGCTTCCTGCGAGCGCGGCGCGGTCTGCGCGGGCGGCTGCCGTTCCTACAATTATTTTGCGAACGGCGGCAGGCTCTACGAGAGCCCTTTATGCGCGCGCTGAGGCTGCCGAAAAAGAAAGCGGGGCCGGAAAGGCGGGGCGGCCGTGCGGAAGGCCGCTTTGGCGGGAGGCCGTTCCGCCTGAGCGCGTCATACGCGGAAAAACAAACGGGAGGCATTTGACATGTGGGACAGAAAAGAACTCAAGGCCAGGGGCAAGGCGGCGTTTCAGGCGAATTACTGGCGCTGCGTGCTCGTGGCGCTGCTGGTCGTATTCGTGATCGGCTCCGGCGGCGCCGCCTGCAAGGAGGGCGCCGACAAGGGCCGGGAGAGCTATAGCTCCGGCAGCGCGCAGACGGCGCAGGGGACGGACGCGCTGGAGGACGCTTTCAACGCCCTGCCGCCCGACGTGCGGGAGGAGATCCGCTCCGAGAGCATCGACCAGCTGCCGCCGGAGATCCTGTCGCTGCTCCAGGGGTCGAAGACGCAGGTCCCGCCCCTGCTGTCGGGGATCGTGCTCATGGCGATCATCGGCGCGGTCGCTGTGGCGGCGCTGATCTTCGCCGTGATCGACGCGCTGCTGCTCAATCCGCTGGAGGTGGGCTGCCGTCGGTTTTTCCTGGTCAACGGCGGCGCGCCGGCGACGCTGAACGAGGTGATCTTCGGCTATGAGAACCGTTACTGGAACGTGGTGAAGACGATCCTGCTGCGGGATATCTACATCTTCCTGTGGTCGCTCCTGCTGGTGATCCCCGGCATCGTCAAGGGCTATTCCTACCGGCTGGTGCCCTACGTCCTCGCGGACGATCCGGGCGTGACGCCCGCGCAGGCGATCGACATCTCCCGTTCCCTGATGAAGGGGCAGAAATGGCGCGCGTTCGTCCTGGACCTCAGCTTCCTCGGCTGGAACTTCCTCGCCGCGCTGACGGCGGGGCTTGTCGGCGTCTTTTACGCCTTCCCGTACGAGTGCGCCACGGACGCGGAGCTCTACCGCGTGCTCCGCGACACGAGCGGCGCCGCGTACGACTGAACGGGGGAGCGGATATGAGGATCGAGATCCGGGAAAAAGGCAGCGAGGCGTTCTACCGCGAGACCGTCAACGTCGTCAGCCAATACCGCGCCCTGCTCGCAAAACCGGAGCGGAAGCTGCGGGACAATTTCAGGATCCTGCTCGTCGATACCGTCGTTTGCGCGGTGCTGCTGGCGCTCCTTGCCGCGATGGCGGCGGCGTGGGGCGCGGACGGCCTGACGTACGCGGCTGTGGCGGTGATGGCGATCACGGGGATCTTCTGCGTGGTTTTTCTTGTGAATATGAAGCGGATGCTCCGGAGCATGATGGAAAGCGGCGGCCGCTCCGTCGTGACGCTGGACGAGAGCGGCGTCGAGCTGGAAAAAGAGGGAGCGCAGACGGTGCGCCTTGCCTGGAACGGCGTCGCCTTCGTGCGTGTGTTTCGCGAGAGCGTCTGCTTTTTCGCCAGGGACGGCATGGGCTTCGTGATCTCCGTGGACCGGCGCTACGAAAGGGAGCTTCTGGACTGGCTGGCCGCCGCCGGGACCGGGGTCAGGCTGATCCGCTGACGGGGCGCGGCGTCCGCCGCGCGCCGCGGACGGAATGACTTGCAACCGGCGCCGATATTTGATATAGTATTCGGAAAAGGACAAGGTTCCATGGAAAAAGGGGGATGGACGTGAAGGATAAGCAGGAGCTGATCCGCGAGAGCATCATGCGCGATATGTCGGAGGGCGTGATGGTCATCGGCTTCGACGGAACGATCACCTATGTGAATCCCTCCGCGCTGGGCATTTTGTCCCGCAGCGAGGACGAGCTGCTGGGTCGTCGCTTCGGCGCGTGCTTTTTCGACCACGAGGAAAACGACGCCTTTACCCAGGCGGTGCTGGACGCGGTCTATGACCGGACGCGGCCGCACGAGGCGGTCGTGCCTTACTTCACCGGCGAGCAGACGAAGCAGCTGCGCGTGGTCACGTCGTTTTTGACGGACGCCGGGAAGAGCGTCGGCGTCATCGCCGTGCTCAGCGATATTACGGAGCTTGCCGGGCTGCGCGACGCGGTGAAGGCGATGGAGCGCATCCGGGCTTTGAACGGGCAGCTGGAACTGCGCAACAAGCTCCTGAGCGAGACCTTCGGCCGCTTCCTCTCCGACGAGATCGTCAAGCAGCTGCTGGAGACGCCGGACGGGCTTTCGCTCGGCGGAAAGAAACGGACGCTGACGATCCTGATGAGCGATCTGCGCGGCTTCACCGCCATGAGCGAGCGTATGGACGCCGCCGACCTGATCGCCATGCTCAACCACTATCTCGGCGAAATGACAGACGTGATCGAGCAATACGGCGGCACCATCATCGAGTTCATCGGCGACGGTATCATGGCGATCTTCGGCGCGCCCGCCCCGTCGGAAACGCACGCCGCGGACGCCGTTGCCACCGCGGTGGCGATGGAGGCGCGGATGGAGCAGGTCAATGCCTGGAACGCCGAGCGGGACTATCCGGTGCTGGAGATGGGCATCGGACTCAACACCGGCGAGGTCATCGTCGGCAACATCGGCTCGGAGAAGCGCACGAAGTACGGCGTGGTCGGCAGCCACGTCAATCTCTGTGGCCGGATCGAAAGCTATACCGTCGGCGGCCAGGTGCTGATCTCCCCGTATACGCGCGAGCTGTGCGGCGCGGAGCTGGAGATCGCGCAGGAGATGACGGTCTATCCCAAGGGCGTCAAGGGCGAGCTGGTGCTCTCCCAG
>JAEEGL016733177.1_pt1 | contig 15893 bp, 9 predicted proteins | sample 9134231 | NCBI WGS metagenome assembly JAEEGL01 (sample SAMN16246548, study PRJNA631951) | gut metagenome | biome: gut microbiome; feature: rumen; material: fiber-attached | host: Bos | place: Iran: Karaj | collected 2018-10
ATGATGACCACCGACAACTTCATGGTGAAGGGCAGAGAACAGCAGGGTGCAAAAATCGCCACCTATTTGAACAAGCCCCGAATCGATACCGCAGAGGCCTTCATGGCCTATAAAAACGGCAACAAGGAGCCGCTGGCCAAGCTGATTGCCAACGGCATCAACCGGGTCTGGGAGAACTTCAATACGACCGGCGCCACGCAGCGGCTCGACAACGATCTGATCGGCTGCGCTGAGGCTGCGGATTGCCTGCTCAGCCTGATGGAGAAGGATCCCGCGCTGAAGGATATTGCCCTGCAGCACGGCATGACGGACGAAACGCTCGAAATGGCAAAGGGCATGGTCAAGCTGAACCGTCTTGAGTCCGAGGACCGGTTCGCAACACTGAAGATGGCGGAGGCCAGAGCCAAGCACAAGGAGCTGACCGCTGAGGAAAAGAGGGCCTGTGCCAAGCAGATCCTCCTCTCCAGGCTGGCAATGCAGCAGGTGCAGCATCATCGAATGATGGTCGTTGACAATCCCAACTCCAAGAACCGTCAAATGCTCGACAAGCTGACGTTTAAAATGTTCCCGGAACGGATACAGAACGGCATGAAAACACCAATCAATACATGGAAGAAGTCGCCGGTCAAGGGTGAGCTCTTCCAGGAGAATCTTCCGATTATGGAGTCCGGCCTCAATGCCCTCTATGGTGAAAAGCCGAAGATCCTGCTGGACCTGGCCAAGACCGTGGGGCTCAATCAGCTCGAGCATCTGGCGGACACGATCATTGAGCAGGAGCATCTTGCGGACCCGAATCTGAGCACCGAGGATCTCTATCAGAAGCTCAAGGCCGGCGGGCCGAAGGCGATCCGACTGAGCGAGGCTGTGGAGCGTGCGATGCAGAAGGACGCGCCGGGGCTGCAGGAGATTCCCGAAGAAGCGAAGGACCTTCAGATGGCGCAGCCCAAGGCTGAGCTCCCGCAGCAGGAGAAGCGGGACGCACAGCAGGGCGGCCTCCAGCGCAACGCCTGATTCCGATACTTCAGGAACCTGATCGCCGGAACGCACAGTTCCGCGTGAAACCAAAAACCTAACGGGAAGGGGAAGCCCATCATGCCGAATAACCATCAGCGCAACGACCGCAAGGAAGCCAAAAACGCCCGCAAGCTCGCGGAAAAAGAGGCGAAGCACCCGAGCACCGAGGCCCCGTCCGGGCAGAATCCGGCAGAGAGCGGAAAGCCGGATGCTTCCCTCGTGGAGGCACTGCAGGCTTTGGCCGCCGATATGGCCAAGGCAGAATCGGACGCTGACGCGGAGCGCGGGCTGAAGCGCCTGCAGCAGATCCGCGCCGACTTCCTCGGCCGCAGCAGAGGCCCGCTTGCCAAGGAGGCAAGGCGAAACGCAGAGGCTCTGATCCAGTGGGTCGAGGCCCGGCTGGAGCAGCTGCACCAGCAGCTTGCGCGGAAGCGCAGGATTCAGGAGGGCCAGGTCATGGAGGTCATCGCCAAGCAGCGCGAGGCGGAGGGCCCCTCCCTGCTCCCGACGGAGCTGGTCGACGCTGTGGTGCACTCCACCAGCGAAGCCGAAAAGGACAAGGGCGAGGAGGAAACGGTCTCCTCCCCCGCTCCGTCTGCGGAAAACAGGACCCCGGAGAAAAAAACCGAGGGGAAAAAGCTCGAGGAAAAGAAGCTCGAGAAAAAGCTCGAAGAGAAGAAGGCTGCGGAGAAAGAGGCAGAAGACCGGAAGCGCGCGGAAAAGAGCCCGGAAGCTGTCCAGCCCGAGGCGCAAAAGCCTGCAGAGGTCCCGCCTCCGGAAAACCGGCCGGAGGAGAATCGGCCCGAGGAGCACAGGGATGCACAGCCCCGGCCGGTTGAGGGGCAGCCGGAAAACCGGGAGTGGACCAAGGCCGAGCGCCTGGCCGCCCACCTGGCCGCCTGCGTGAAGGAGAACCCGCGGTTCTTTGAAACCCTTCGGGATCCCGAACGGGTCAGGGGCCCCGGCGTCCCGCCCCCCGACGACATCCACAAGGCAGAGGATTATTTCCGCTCCATCCACGATCTGAGCAAGCATCTGGTCCTGTTGGAGATGCAGGTCAAGGCCATCGCCCAGGCCGGCAGCCGGGGCGAGCCCGTGTCCCCGATGATGCGGATCGCCGTGAAGGAGATCAAGGGCTTTATGCAGGATTTCCGCGTCGGCAAGGAGCGGCACCCCGAGATGGCCGAGGAATACAACCGGCTCTTCCGCGGCTACGCCGAGAGCTTCTTCGCCATGCGGCTGGAAAAGGGCGCGGAATTCCTCGGAAAATACCGCGCAGAACAGATGGCGGCACAAAATCGGGCTCCCCAGAGGGGAGTCAACCAAGAGGCGGAGGCGGAAGCCCCGCAGCTGGTATTGAGAAGGCAGGAAGACTGGCAGCAGTAATACTGATCTGCAATCAAACGATGGAACCGTTTGATTGCCTTCCGGTATAAGCTCTCCGAGCGAGTCTCGCTTCCGGACGCACCGTTCCACTCTCAATCCAAAGCAACATCAAGGAACCCGGAGGAACCACAATGCCTGATGACTCTTTGCGTATTTTACAAGAAAAGCTGGAGGCGCTGGCCAGGAACAATTCCGCCTACCAGGAATTTCTGAATACAGTCAAAGCTGCGGAGGCCAAGATCACCCAGCTGCATACTCCTGATCCCTACGGTCGCGTGCCAATGATGACCGCCGCGGATCGGAGCGAGCTTATGCGGCTGCACGTGGAAATCGGCAAGGCCGCTGAAAGCGTCTACAGGGAGAACGACGACTCGCAGCTCGATCAGCTGGTGAAGAAAATCACCGCCCTGGCCGCCGGAAACCACCGTGCCCTGCTGTCCTGCGACCCGGTTCGCAGTCCCACGACCCTTCCCGCGCTGCTCAGCGGGGTGCGGACGCTCACGATCGACACCCGCAGCCCCAGTTTGATGTCTGCGGTCTCCGGTCAGATGCGCAAGCACCAGCCCCTCACCTTCCTTGACGACAAGGGACGGGAGATCACCGGCGTCTTCACCCCCGCTCAGCGGGAGAATTCCTGGCAGAAGACGGTCGCAGGCCTCGGGGAGATCGCCCGCGGCCTCAGCGAGCCCGCCAGGAGCGTCGTCGCCAACCTGGCGCAGGACGTGGACGCCTATGCCCGTTCCAGAAGGCCGAGCCTCGGCGCGGACAAGCTCCACACCCTGCAGGCTGTCCTGGCCGCGACGTCAGACGATCCTGCCGCCCCCGAAATGATCGATCCGAACAAGCTGGCCGCCCTGATCAACGGGGCCAGCGCCGGACGGCTGAACGGCCGCCGGGCCGATCAGGTGCTGAACCGGGCGACCCTCAACCAGATCGGCGGCCTGCTTTGGAGCATGCGGGACCCCGTCAGCGCCCACCTCCGGGCCGGTATCCCCGACGGCTCCCGCATTGACACCCGCAGCGCCGCCATGAGCGCAGTCGCGGACCTGCTGCACATGCCGAATGTGATCGCACGGGCCAAGCCGATGGCGCTGATCATGCCCGACGGCAGCCCGGTACAGGGCACCTTCCTTGTGCAGGGCGAGGGCTTTGACGTCAACAATCTGCCCCCCGAGGCGGCGGAATACGACAGCAAGGCCACCGTCAAAAAGAATCTCGACCAAAGCGCGCCCATTGCCCGGGCCTGCAAGCAGATCGCGGATCTCCAGGTACTGGATTTCCTCTGCGGCAACATCGGCCGGAATGGCGCCAATATGCTGTATCAGATGGATCCGGTGACCAGGAAGCTGTGCGGCGCCCAGGGCATCGACAACAACGGAGCGCTCGGGGCGCTTCTGCCCGGTGCGGATGGAGATGGGCGGAATATGACCGCCCTGAACGACCTCGGGGCCGTCTCCGAGTCCACCTACAACCTCCTCATGGCCCTGACGCCGGAGGAGCTGCGCTTCACCCTCCGGGGCTTCGATCTCTCGGAGCCGGAGCTGAAGGCGGCGGAGAACCGCCTGACCGTGCTGCAGAACAAGCTGACCGCGGACAAGGAATACTACGAGGGCATGGACGAGGCCATGCGGTCCAAGGAGATCCTCAAAAAGGACAACCCCTACCATGACTGCATCCAGCACTTCAAGCTCCTGGATAAGGACCCGCAGCACCGGCCCAGGTTCCAATTCGTTCCCAACCGCGTCCGCATCATCAAGGACACGGAATGGATCGGCGTCAGCTTCAGCCAGCTGACCCGTAGCAAGCCTCCCGTGGATGAGAAAGGCAATCGTATCGACGGCGCAGCGCCGGCGCCTGCCAACAGCTTTGCCCTTGCTTCCACCTTCGCCAACAGTCTGAAGGAAACGCTGGAGAAGCAGACCAAAGCATATTCCGATCTGAAAAACGACGTGGCCCTCGGCAGCGGCAACCGCGCCGCTCCGCAGGGACAGGCCAAGGAGGCCGGCCTCGCCAGACGCCTGGCCGATCTCATCGGCAGCCGCAGCACACAGGGCGGGTCCAGCCCCAGATACGACGCCATGCAGGAGGCCGCGGAAAAGTATGCGGAGTACCAGCACAATCTGCAGCTCCGCATCGCAAAGGCGCGCCAGGATCAAAAGAATCCGGACGCCGCCTATGACAGCATTGTCGGCAGCCGGGATCTGGAGCAGATGGCCGTGCTTGCCGGGAATCTGAAGGAGAAGGCCCAGGCCTGTCTGGACGGCGAGAGCGGCGGACTGCACCTCGGCTACAGCGAAAGACAAATCGAAGCTGCCAGAACCGCCCTGGCGCTTGGCACCAAGGGCGCGGAGCAAACGCCCGCGGAGATCGAGACCGCCGAGCGGAACGGGAGCCGCGCCATGAGAGAGGCCCAGCGCAGGGCAGGCAGCGCCCCGGAGGCCGCCGGCCAGACCGGACCGCGCAGGTCTGATTTCATTCCCGGCGAGGCAGCGCCGCAGAAAAAGGACGCCCCCCTTCAGGCCGGCTTATACTAGAATGCAATAAAACCATTTAGAAAATGGTTTTATTGCAGTTAAGTATGAGAAGCCTGTTCCTTGATGAAAGCTCTCTGACATTTTCATAAATCCGTATCAGACGCAGACAGAAAAACAAAAGAAAAAGAGGTATGCACTATGCCGCCCAGAACACCGGAAAAAATGGACGAGTTCGTCCTGCAGATCGCCTATGATCTGTCCCAGCAAAAGAGGACCAGACAATACGGCCCCGAGGGTCAAAAGTTCTTTGACTTCCTCGACGCGATGACCACCTACGGTCCCCATGCCCTCGAAAACGAGAGAAAGCTGCAGCAGCAAAACGCGGGTCACGATCTCCCAAAGCGCAGCAAGGATGAAAAATCCGCGTCCAGAGGCCAGCTTATGAACACCATGGGCGACTATCAGTCTATGATCTTTAAGCTGGAAAAGCTGGGAGAAAGCCTCCACGAGCACAAGTTTGACAGCGCGAAGAACATGCTGCCCATCCTGCGCAGTGAGATGCTCGACTTCTACAACGACTATACGCGCTTCAAGGAAGCAATGCCGGAGATGATCACAAACGATCCCGTGCTGTGGCAATTCGATCAGCTCTTCGCGGACGGCGACTGTCCGGTCGGCAAGGCGTTCAACGACAAGCTCAACGGACGCGAGGCGGAGCTTCCGGTCGAGGAGGAGCCTCAGGCTAAGGCCGACCCCCCGGCGGGCCCGGAAGTTCTTCCGGAATACGGTCCCATGACCCGGGAGCAGGCGAAGAAGGCAAAGGAGGATGAGCTGAAGAAGAAAGCGGAAGAGGGCGCCGCCCTCCTCGAGGAGTACCTTGCAAGCGAGCCGCTGCAGATCAACAATCAGACCATCGAGAACCAGCGGAATCAGAATCAGCTCAACACCGGGCGAAAATACACCGCCCGCTTTGCGCAGGGTACGACCTCCTATGAAGGCATCCTCGGCCAATGTCAGGCTGACCTCGGCAAGGACGGCAAGAACCCAAAGGCGCTGCTGGCCACCGCCCTGGCCGCTGCCAAGCTTCGGAAGCAGGGAGAGCCCTTCAGCAACAAGACCTTGAAAAAGCAGGCGGAGCTTCTCTCTCAGACTCCGGGCTTTGCCGCAATGACAAAAAACAGGCGCTTCGTTGCGGACACCGTCGACAATCCGGAGAAGATCGACCGCGCCCTGGCGCTCTATGAGCGGGAAAACCGGGCCGCACAGCGGAAATCGCCTGCCCCGCAGAGTTATTCGGAGTACCTCCGTCTACACTCCTGGCCCAACGTGCCGGAGGGCAGGGAGAAGGAATATCTCGCCAAGCTCATCGCGGCCAGGCGTCTGCAGGATCACAAGACCCCCTTTGATAAGGAGCTCATCCGCAAGGACGCGGCGGCCATTCAGCAGCAGGTCTCCTTCAACGAAATCGTCACGGAAGGAACCCAGGCGGAATCCGGCAAGGATCGGACACGCAGATGGCTCCACGAGGATGAGGTCGCTGCCGCCGACGTCACGCTCCAGGACAAGCGGAAAGAACGGATGCAGCAAAACATGGTGGAGGCGGACCGCACCAGGAAATCCTGGGCGGGCTATCGGCGGATGCACACCGCGGAAAACGTCCCCGAAAACGCCAGCGCAGAGGAAAAGCGGCTGAATCTGGCAAAGGCCATGATCGCCATTCGCGGCATGGTGGACGACAAGCCCTTCTCCGTCAAGGCCGCCCGCAAGGCCGCGGCCCTGCTTGTGAAAAACCCGCATTTCCGTACCGTCACCCAAGACCCCGAGAAGGTGGACAAGGTCCTGAAAAGCGGCCGCGTCGTGGATCTGTTCGAGGAAATGGCAGTTGCCCGACGCAAGGCGCTGTATGAGAAGCAGGAACAGCAGCAGAAGGCGCTGGGCACCGGGGAATCCCGGAGTCTCGGCGAGGACGGCCCCGAGGCCGGCAGCAGCAGCACTGCCCCGTCCGTCGAAAGCGAGAACAAGGCGCCCAAGGAGCTGGGCATCAATTTCAACCTGTGATCTGCCGGGCGCAAGGAATACAGAAAAGCACAGAGCCCCGCTTCGCAGTTGCGAAGCGGGGCTCCGTGCTTTATTATATTCAATTATTACTTGAGCGCCGGAGCCTCTTTTCCCTTCTCGAGCTCCTGGTTCTCCTTCCTGATCTGCTCAACAAGCGGCTGGTTGCCTTCGACCGCATCCTCGCCGTTCCCCTCCACCAGGTTCGCGCCGATCTCCAGCATCTGCTGGTCTCTCTTCTCAAAATGGTCCTTGAACTCCTTGCGGCCGATCAGGCTGCGTAACTCCATCAGGCGGGAGCGCTCCTCGCGCTCCTCCTCGGTCAGAGGCTTCTCCGCAACCGTATCCAGGAACTCCTCGGTGATGGACAGCATCTGCTTGGCGTAGTCGATGCGCTTTTGCTCGTAGGGATTTTTGCCTGTCAGCTCATCCAGCGTCTTCGCGCCGCGCTGAAACATCTTCTCCCCCAGATACTGCATCGTCTTCTCTCGCAGATTACCGAAAACGGTGGCGTATACCTTCAGGGATTTCTGTGCTCTGGGATCGTCCAGCATCAGCGTTGCCCGATCCGGTGCGTCCGGATCGTTGCTCTTCAGGAACTCCCCGGCATGCTGCACAACGCGGGCAGCCTCCACCATCTGGTTGAATTCCTCCGAGGAGCCGCGGATGCCGCTCAGATCCTCCACCTTGAAGTTGGTCTTGGGATTCTTGATAAGCAGGCTCACCTTCTCCTGCAGGTCAGAAAGGCCGGATACGGTGTGCTTTCTTCCGGTCGTGGAGACGTCCGTCAGATGGGGCGCAGTCTCGCTGCGGAGGGGCACAAAGGGCAAATTCCTCTGCTCGCGGAGCTTTACGGATTCCTGCAGCTGCCGCACCGCCTGCGCGAACATATTATCCCCGCCTTTTGGCGGCAAAAGGTCCTTTTCCAGGTCGAGCTTGCTGAACTCAGTGTCCTTGACCGTCTTGATCAAGCCCATGGCTACAGCGCCTTTGACGGTCTCCAGACGTTCTGCGGCGGCCTTTAACTCCTGCTCCGAAAGGCCGCGGCCCCGGAGGGCAAATTTCAGCATATCCGGCGTCATGTTGTTGAGTCTTTGCGCCATGCTCTCGCTGATGACACGAACATCCGTAATCTCGTTGTCGCTCAGATCTCTCAGGCCGAAGCTGGAGTCGTTGTCGATGCCCTGGACGCCGATGAAGTTGCCCTTTTCGTCCACCCGGTACATCACGTTGCCCCGGTGCCGGTCCACGTTCAGACAGATGAGATCCACGATCTGCAGATCGGCGATGGAGCGCAGGGCGTTATTGAAGGTCGCCTTGTTTTTCATCGGATGCTTGTTCAGGTGGATACAGCTGTCCATATTGCCGCCGAGATCCAAGCCCTTGCCGTAGTCCATAAAGGTGCCTTCGGTCACCTGTCCGTCGTCGCCTACGAAGCGCATATTGGAGGATTTGGCAAGCAGATAGCCCTTCCCCAGCAGATCGGCCACAACACTCATGGCGGTATTTCGCTGGTCCAGCCGGGTTCCCTCCTTCAGTTCCAAACCATAGCCGTTGATCTCGAAGGCGGGCTGCTTCTGCAGGTCCTTCAGACCCGCCGTCAGCTTTTCAAGGGCGGGCTTGGGGATCTTGGCCGTGTTGACGCCGATCGAATTGAGGTACTCCTTGACGTGAGAGGTCTTCAGTTCGTCGTCGCGTTTTCCATGCATGATGAATCTCAGGCGATTCATAATATAGCCGACCATGTACTCGTCGGGTTCGTTGCCTTTGAGTTTCGCTCCGTCCCGCTTTTTTGCTTTCATTCGGACGTGGTAATCCCTGGCCTTGGAGAGGATGCTGTCTAGCTCGGCAGCGCCTTCGCTCCCGGGGCCGCACAGCGCCTTCGCCTCCTCCAGCTTCTGCAGGTAGGGGCCAGTGAGACTGACATAGTTCGCCTTGGTAAAAACGCCGGTGCGCTTCTCGCCGTTCGGGCCGCGGAAGGTCATAGGGATGCGGGAGGACTGCATATTGCCCATGGTCTTGATATTCTGACCCCGGAGATCAATGGTTTTGGTCCGGCCGAACTCCTGCAGAATGGACAGCGGCGCCATATTTTTGGCGCTGGGATTATAGTTATAGATGCTCTGATAGTCCTTGGCCAGCATGCCCTGCAGCTTGTCCACAGCCTGCGGCAGACCGGTCTTCAGATCCTGGCCCTTCTCCTGGGCGTCGCCCAAAAACTGTTCGCCGGCGTTGCCGACCTGGACAAAGAGGTCGAGCAGCTCCTTCTTGTCCTTTGCGGTGACATCCTTCGGCATGCCCATGGCGCCGAGCTCATAGAGGGTCTCCATCTTCTGATCCAGCGCGTTCAGCGCGGCAAGATAGTTCTGATAGAGCTCGGAGGAGGCGATCTCCTTTCCCTGGGTTTTTTCCAGCTCACGCAGCTCCTCGATCAGTTTTTTTCGTTCCGCACGGGGGGGAAATACGATTTTGGGCATAGAATCCTCTCCTTTTCAGTACCTGTAGAACGCAGGGGCGCACGACCCCGGCGCCCCTGCAGTGAATACCGCGTATTGGTTTGATTATTTGATGGGGGCAGGGCGAACCAGAACGGGGGGCTCCTTTTCCTTCTGCTGCTGCGCCTCTTTCGCGGCCTCCGGTGCGGGCTTCACGCTCTGAACCTCCTGCTCCAGGGTCTTGCCTGCGTCGCCCTTGAAAAGGCCGGTGTTGACCTTTTCCCGCAGCATGGGGTCCTTCTGATATCGGTTCGCAAAGTCGGCGAACTCGGGGCTGCTCTTGATCTGCTGGGCCTTGGCCTTGAACTCGCCGTTGGTGATCCGCTGGCCGGGGCCGGACTGGGCCGCCATCTGACGGGCCGCCAGGATCTCCGCCAGCTTATCCACCGAGGCGCCGCCGTCCTTGCCCAGGGACTTGACGGACTGGTTGATATGCCACTGGGCGGTGCGGATCGAATGCTCCTTTGCGTCCTTGATGATGGTTTTGCTCATGGCCGTGACCTTGCCCTGGGCGGCGAGCTGGGCGTATTTTTCCCGGGAAGCGTCGTCGCTCATGGCCTTCAAAAAGGCGGAGCCGGGCTGCTGGAGTCTGCCGACCTCGGCCTCCAGGGCCTCGCGGCGGATGATCGCGTTGGGATTGCCCCCGGAAAGGGTCATCACGGCCGTCGCCATGGCACAGCCGTCCTGGGTCATGCCCCGGCTCATCGCGCGCTGGGAGGCCAGCATCAGGTCCCTGGCGGTGCGGGCGGAGCCGTTGACCAGGGCCTCGGAAAGGTCCGCGGGGTTCACATGGCGGTGGTGGTTGGGATTCTCCGCTCCGTGCGCCTGGTTGATCGAGTCGCAGTACTCGCCGAAGCTGTCCTCCGGCATGACGTGCTTGAGGACGCAAAGGGCCTCGCGGGAGGCGGACGCCTCATGCTTTCCGCCTGGGGTGCGGCTCCCGCCGTCGTTGTAGCTCTGCACGGCCTGGGCCAGCTCCCGGGCGGTCTTTCCGTCCAGGGGGATGCCCTGCTCGGCAAGGCTGCGGGCATGGTCCAGCCGCTTGACCATTTCCGCCAAGCGCAGACTCTCCCGCTCCTTTTGGGCGGGGGTGCCGGCGGCGGCCTTGTCCTGCACGGCTTTCAGGGCGTCCTTGAAGAAGACTGCGTCCTCTTTTACCTTGGAGGGTTCGCGGGCGTAGCGCTGCCGCTCCAGCTCCAGGCGCTTCTTATGCTCGCCGAGGCGGACGATGAGCTCTGCGCCCTTGCCCGCCGCCGTCATGCGCCGGGCTTCGGGGTCACGGACCATGCTGCGGAAGCTGCGCTGCCGCGACAGCCGCGCCGCCAGGACCTCCACCATCCGCCCGTTGGCAAGGGCGTTCGGGTCCTTGCGCATCAGGGCCGTCGCAGCGATCATGCCGGCCATCTGCGCAGGGACATTCTCCTGCGAAGTCCGCAGGCGGGTAATATACTGTCCCCAGGTTTCACCGGGTCGGACAGGGACCGCAGCTGTTGCGGCTCCGGTGCTTTGCTTTGTAATGGGCATGCTCCGACATCCCCCCGTCTAATTTTCTGTTTCCCCTTCCCGCAGGGCCGGGGCTAAGCCTCTTCGATGCTCAGATGAACTGCAGCAGGCCGGCAAAGCCGGTGACCTCGAAGACCTCCATGACCATCTTGTTCACATTCTTGAGCTTCAGGCTGCCGCCCTTGCGGCGCATGGCCATATACGCTTTCTTCAGGATGCGAAGACCGGCGCTGGAGATATAGTCCAGATCCTTCATGTTCAGGATCAGTTCGTCAAAGCGCTCCGTCAGATCTTCAAAAACCTTTTCGGCGTCGACAGAGGTGTTGGAATCGAGGCGGCCGATCAGCAGCAGCTCGCCTTCCTTTCCGCGATTGATCAAATTCATGTTCAGGCTCATTTTGCGTTGTCCTCCGTAGTATGGGTCCCGGTCTGCCCGGCTGCGGTCTCCGCCGCCGCGGCTTCCGTCGTCTGCGTTGTTTCGGTTCCTTCCGCTTCTGCCGCAGGTTTTGCGCCCTTGTTTTTCTTCTTGCGGGCGCGGCGCTCTTTTTTCTTCTTCTTTTCGATATCGTCCTTGGGCGCTTCCTTCGTTGAAGGCTTCAGCTGCTTCGGCATCTTCTTCAGAAAGGCGCTCAGCGCACGCCGGCGGGAAATCCAGCCGGTGAGGCTGCGGCCGGCCCAGGCAGTCAGAATAGGGATCTCCTCCCGATAGTCAAACACCAGCACCGCGGGACCGGTCAGCACATAGCGGATCAGGCAGGCAACCGCATCCGGCTGCTCCGGGAGATACAGGCCGCGGCCGATATCCTTCATCACCTCGAAGGCGATCTGCCGGGCTCTCTTCTCCGTGCAGGCGGCCTCGAGCCGCTGCTCCCTCCGGCCGACGCCGAAGAAGCGTGCCGAGATTGCGCCGTCGGTGATGCCCAGGGGCATCCGGAGCTCGCCCTTGCCCATGGCCACAAGCCGGCCGTCCTCTGCGATCAGGGTCCTGCCCATCAGTACGCGGGCGATTTCCTGTTTAGCTGCTCGTTTCACTGTGATTATCTCCTTTGCTGCCCGGCTCAGCCATTGGCTGCGCCGAGGATCTTTGCGTTTCGCACGGACAGGTCATAGTAGACCTCGTCGGCGCGGAAGACGTTGCTTCGGATCTCCGTCAGATCCATCGGCCCGAACTTGTAGTAGGGGCATTTATAGGAGGGCGTAAACTTGGTCTTCAGGGGGAAGGAGTTGAAGGACACGATGATACTGTTGCCGGTGCTCTCCTGGTTGTTCAGACGCTGCAGCTCGCTGGGATAGATCAGCGGGCGCACCTGGGTGTTGGTAGAGACGTTGATGTCGCCCGCCTTGCTGCCCAGGGAGCTGGAGGTGGAGCTGGTGCGCACGGTCATGTTGCCGCACATCTCGGAGAACATCTTGCAGGTATCGGTGTCGTTGGAGCCGATGAACATCTTGACGCCGCAGTTGCCGATGACGATGTCCGCGACCTCCTTGCCGTAGACGTTGGTGAGCTGGACGAAGGACTGGACCACCATGCTGAACCAGATCTTTCTGGAACGGCCGACGGTGATCATCTGGCCGAACTTGTCGATCTTCGGCATATTGCCGAACTCGTCCATGATGAAGTAGACGTTTCTCGGAAGGGTTTGGCCGGGCAGGTCCGTGGCGATCTTGATAAGGGCCTTATAGGTGGAGAGGATGAAGAGGGAGGCCAGGGAGTGGCGGGTATCCTTTTCATCGGGGATCTTCAGGAAGAGGGCCGTGGGTTCGTAGGCAAACTTGTCGGCCTTGATGTCCGTCGCGGAGGTCAGGGCGCAGAGGCCGCGGTCGTTGAAGAGGCTCAGCTTATCCATCGTGATGGACATGTAGGAGCCCAGCGTGGCCTCCGGCGCAGAAAGCACCTGCCGCGAGAGCTGATAGGCCTGGGAGAGCTTGCTGCGGCCCTCGAAGTAACCCTTCAGGTTCTGATAGTTGTTGGTGTTGTCGGTCAGGGCCTTGCTGACGTTGAAGAGGTTGAACTTCTCCTTGGTCATATCCAGCGTGGAATCGGCGCTGTCCTCCAGCATGGCCAGGATCGTGGCCTGGACGATGCTGCGGGCGCCCTTCTCCCAGAGGGGATCCTTCTCGTTCTGGACCGGGATCAGGCCGCCGACCAGGTCGCTCAGATCCTCGTACATGGCGTCGTAGATCTTCTGCCGCTCGACGGAGATGTCGTCCTTGCAGTGGCCGGCGTCGATATAGGCGCGGCCCTTCCACTCGATCCAGGGCTCGTCCTCGCCGCCCTCGCCGTCCATCCGCTGCAGATCGGGATAATCGGCCATATTGTCGATATGGGCCACGATGCCGGAGCCCAGGTTCAGGTATTCCTGATAGGCGTCCCAGATGGGCTCCAGCGGATTCCAGCGGCTGGAGGAGTAGGTATCACGCAGGTCCAGGACCATGACGTTGTAGCCGCGGCTCTTGAGGAAGCCGGAGTGCAGGTCGAAAAGCTCGCCCTTGGGGTCCGTCATGATCATCGAGCTGCCGCAGTTGGTGGCGCCGATGAGCTGGATCATGGGGTTGATAAATGTGGTGGTTTTACCGGAGCCGGTGGCGCCGATGACCAGGGCGTGGACGCCCGGCTTGAAGTTGCCCACCAGGTGGCCCTTCTTGTCCAGCACGGCACGGGCGGGAACGCCGTCCTTCTTTGCCTCGGGCAGGGTCTCATAGGAAAAGGTCGGGAAGTACTTGTCACGCTCCTCGTCGGTGAGAAAGCGGCTGTTTTCCAGGGAGCCCTCGATACGGTCCTTTTCGCCGCCCTTGCCCTTCAGGAAGGCCGCGCCCTTGTTGCCGGAGCGGAAGCCGCCGTTGATGGCATAGATTGTACCCAGCAGGAAAACGATCAGCAGGCCGATGGCCCAGGTCAGGGGTTCGATCAGGAAGTGAAAATTGAATCTCCATTTCTCGCCCTCAACCGTAGAGCTCAAATTATCGATCAGGACGCGGATCAGGGTGCCCATCAGCAGCGCGGCGACGAGAAAGATGACGATGCCCAGGATGATCGTCTTCCTGTCCATGGACTTGATCCGATCGGTCACATCTTCCCACAGTTTTTTGAAGAACATGGCATTCCCTCCTTCGGGTCATTGGTGATGCGAAATATGCGAGGGATCAGGGTTTGGTCTCAGCGGGCTCCGTCTTCTCGACCGTGACGGTTTTGAGTCCCGCGGAGGCGTCCTTCTCTCCCTCTCCGCTCTTTGGAGCTTCCGGCTTCTCGCCGAAAACCGCATCGTGCGAAACCACCGTAAGTCCGTCGTTCTGATCGGTGTCCAGCGTCAGCTGGAGCTCGGCGGCGGCGTATTCGCTGGTCAGCCTGACCTTGCTCCGTCCGGGCGCCAGCGGGCGGAAGACGGCCGTTGCTCCCTCCTCGGTAAAGGTGACGCCGAGGAAGTCCACGCAGTCTTCGCCGGAGAGGATCTCGCAGTTCCAGTCGGACTCAAGACCGCTGCTTTTCACGGCCACGATCATGTCTCCGTTTTCAGCGCTGTAAATCCGATAGGGGTTGTCGGTATCCGTCGCGCCGCGGATCTCAGCCTGTCGCCGGATGCCGGCCTTTTGCAGGAGCTCCGTCTGCAGCTTTCCGTCCTCGTCCTGTTTCGCCAGCACGGTAAAACGGTATTCGTAAAGCCTGGTGGCGGCATCGTCGCCGTTTTGCAGGACCAGAATAAAGGTCGAGGAACCCTCGCCCTCAGGCTGGATCACAAAGCCGGTCATCCTGCCCTTGTCCTTCCGGTCTCTGGTAACGGTGACGTTCATCTGCCCCTCGTTCTCCAGCAGGGCCCAGCGCAGGTCCGGCGCCTGCTTGTGGTCGATTCTGAGGTAGATGGCGCCATTCTTTTTTCCCTGCCAGGTGTAGGGATAAGGGCCGTCCTCGCCGCCCTTGTGGATATCCTTTTTCGCGCCGCGGATGATCAGCGCGATCGCGACGGTGATCAGCAGAACGCCGACGATCGCGGCGATCAGGATCAGGCGGGGCTTTCGTTTTTCCTTCAGCGCCAGGCGGTCGCTGTCAAAAAGCAGTTCGTCTGCCAATGTGTCCATCCTCCTTCGATGATGGTGGGTTGTTTCCGGCTCCGCCCGCCCCCGGGGCATTTGCCCCGGGGCTTTTGACGGAGGCGGGTGGGGTTGTCCTCGCAGCGCGTCTGCGGGTTGATGCGGAGCACGTTCCCGCAGGCTGCCGGACGCTCGGGAATCAGTCGATCACCGTCGTATACTGTATGGTGCCGGAGACCTTCCAGAGGAACACCTCCGGAGGATCATAAGACGTGACTTTCCACGTGGAGTCGTCGAAGGCCAGGAAGCGCATCGGGTTCTTGTAGTAGAACAAAGCATTGTCGTAGCCGCCAACCATGAAATACCAGGCACAGGTTTCCAGGGAATAGGTGCTTGATCCGCTCAGACCCTGATTTTTGGAAAGGTAGGTCCCGGTCGTTTCGTTCCACAGCGTATATTGATCCGTCGTGCCCTCTATCAGACTGATATCGTAGACATACTCGGGCAATACGCCGGTAAGGTGCGTACCGTTCAATTCCATATTTAAAGATTCCCAATCATCCTCGCCTTCGTGCCTTGCGAACTTTCTGCCGTCCGGAGCGCCGGGCATAGGCCGGAATAATACGTTGAAGCCCGGGGACAGTTCTCCATAGACAATCAGATATCTGCCGGTCAGATCGTCGGGATAAGACGTCACAAGATCCGCAGACAGACCGTTGGTAAAGAGCCCGTACAGGGTGGTCTCCTGCTCTGCGAAGTATTTCTCAGAATAGGGGTAGATATTGGCCGGGGCGTTTGCCTCATGATTATGCGGCTCTGTCGTCCAGCCGATGAAGAAGTAGCCCGAAGGCGCGTTCACCCACGGCAGCGTAATGCCTTGGAGTGAGTTGCAGGTCATATCCCGGACAGGCTCGACGCCGTCCGGCACGGAGAAGTGCAC
>JAEEGL011863035.1_pt1 | contig 15892 bp, 11 predicted proteins | sample 9134231 | NCBI WGS metagenome assembly JAEEGL01 (sample SAMN16246548, study PRJNA631951) | gut metagenome | biome: gut microbiome; feature: rumen; material: fiber-attached | host: Bos | place: Iran: Karaj | collected 2018-10
TGGGGCCAAAAGTTCCCTGCCGAGCAGGACAACGCCATCAACCGCCGCATCTACGACGAGGGCCGCGTAAGGGGCGAATACGTCGACCAGCTGGACTTCGTGCTTGAAGGCGGCAGCATCGAGAGCGACGGGTGCGGCACCATTTTTACTACGACGGGTTGTCTGATGGCTCCCCACCGCAACCAGCCTATGACGCAGGAGCAGATAGAGCAACGGCTGAAGCAGTCGCTATGTGCCGAGCGCATCGTGTGGATTAACCACGGCAACCTGATAGGCGACGACACAGACGGGCACATCGACACCCTGGTGCGCATCTGCCCCGACGACACCTTATTATATGTAGCAGCCGACGACGACCACCCCGACCTCCGCCTCATGGAAGAAGAACTCTACGGTTTGCGGACACTGAGTGGCCGCCCCTACCGCCTCCTGAAGCTGCCCATGCCCCGCCCCATCTATGATGGCGAGGACAGGCTACCCGCCACCTACGCTAACTTCCTGGTCATCAACGGAGCGGTGCTCTGTCCCACCTACGGCCAGCCCGACCTTGATGCCGAGGCGCTGCAACTCATCGGCGAAGCCTTCCCTGGCCGCGACATCATCGGCATCGACTGCCGCAGCATCATCAAGCAGCACGGCTCCCTGCATTGCTGCACCATGCAATATCCCCAAAACGTCATCGTATGAAAGAACTGAAGATAGGATTCCTACAACAGCACAACACGGCCAACGTAAAGCAGAACATCGAACGGCTGGCTGACGGCATTGCCGACCTCGCCAAGCGGGGCGCCCAGCTCATAGTGCTGCAAGAACTGCACAACTCGCTCTACTTCTGCCAAGTGGAGAACGTGAACAACTTCGACCTGGCCGAGCCTATTCCCGGCCCCTCGACCGAGATTTACGGAGCCTTGGCCCGCCAGTATGGCGTGGTCATCGTCACCTCACTGTTCGAGCGTCGTGCCGCTGGACTGTATCATAACACCGCCGTCGTCATCGAGAAGGACGGAAGCATCGCCGGTAAGTACCGCAAGATGCACATCCCCGACGATCCCGGCTACTACGAGAAGTTCTACTTCACGCCGGGCGACCTGGGCTTCCATCCCATCGACACCAGCGTAGGCCGCTTGGGCGTCTTGGTATGCTGGGACCAGTGGTACCCGGAGGCTGCCCGCCTGATGGCACTGCAGGGTGCCGAGATCCTCATCTACCCCACCGCCATCGGCTATGCCCCAGAGGACACACCCGACGAGCAGCAGCGCCAGCGCCGTGCCTGGCAGACGGTGATGCGCGGCCATGCAGTAGCCAACGGACTGCCCGTCATAGCGGTAAACCGCGTGGGATGGGAAGAAGCCTCCCCCAGTGGGGGGAGGTTGGAGGGGGCTCTTTTCTGGGGCACCTCGTTCGTCTGCGGCCCGCAGGGCGAGATCATATATGAAGCTTCGGAGGACGAGGAGGAAAGCATCATCGTCGAGATGGACTTGGAGCACTCCGAGCAGGTGCGCCGCTGGTGGCCTTTCTTGCGCGACCGCCGCATCGATGAATACACGGAAATTACCAAACGATATATAGACTAACAGAAGATGGCAAACAATTTGAGATTCCAAGTGGTGGAAGAGGCATTCAAGAAGAAGGCGCTCGACGTGAAAGCACCCGCCACAAGACCGTCAGAGTATTTTGGCAAATACGTGTTCAATCGCCAGAAGATGTACAAGTACCTGCCCAAGGACATCTACGACAAGATGATTGACGTGATGGACAACGGGGCACGGCTGGACCGCTCTATCGCCGATGCCGTTGCTGCCGGTATGAAGCAATGGGCCATGGAGATGGGCGTCACGCACTACACCCACTGGTTCCAGCCGCTGACCGAGGGCACGGCCGAGAAGCACGATGCCTTCGTGGAGCACGACGGCAAGGGAGGGATGATTGAGAAGTTCAGCGGCAAACTGCTGGTACAGCAGGAACCCGACGCCAGTTCATTCCCCAACGGCGGTATACGCAACACCTTCGAGGCCCGCGGCTACTCGGCTTGGGATCCGACGTCGCCCGTCTTCGTCATTGACGACACCCTGTGTATTCCCACCATCTTCATAGCCTACACCGGCGAGGCCCTGGACTACAAGGCTCCGCTGCTGAGAGCCATCCATGCCGTCACCCGTGCTGCCAAGGACGTCTGCCAGTATTTCTACGACGACGTGACAAAGGTGCAGGTAAACCTCGGCTGGGAGCAGGAGTACTTCCTCGTGGACGAGGGGCTCTACTCCGCCCGTCCCGACCTGCTGATGACGGGCCGCACGCTGATGGGACACGAGAGTGCCAAGAACCAGCAGATGGACGACCACTACTTCGGCACCATCCCTGACCGTGTGCAGGCCTTCATGAAAGACCTTGAGATACAGGCCCTGGAGCTGGCCATCCCTGTGAAGACACGCCACAACGAGGTGGCACCGAACCAGTTTGAGCTGGCCCCCATCTTCGAGGAGTGCAACCTGGCCGTCGACCATAACATGCTGCTGATGTCGCTAATGAAGAAGGTGGCACGCAACCACGGTTTCCGCGTGCTGCTGCACGAGAAGCCCTTCGACGGCATCAATGGCAGCGGCAAGCATAACAACTGGAGCCTGTCGGCCGACAACGGCGTGCTGCTGCACGCACCAGGCAAGACGGACCCCACCGACCTGGCGGCGACGGCCAACGAGACGCTGCGCTTCGTGACATTCATCGTCGAGACGCTGATGGCCGTCTACAAACACAACGGACTGCTGAAGGCCTCGATCATGTCGGCCACCAACGCCCACCGACTGGGTGGCAACGAGGCACCGCCGAGCATCATCTCGTCGTTCCTTGGGAAATATGTGTCGGACCTGCTTGACACCATCGAGCAGACGTCCAACCTGAAGCCGCAGACCACCAACCTGCAGCGTGAGATAGACATTCCGCAGATTCCCGACCTCATCGTCGACAATACCGACCGCAACCGCACGTCGCCCTTTGCCTTCACGGGCAACCGCTTCGAGTTCCGCGCACCAGGCAGCAGCGTCAACTGCGCCTCGGCCATGATAGCGCTGAACGCCGCGATGGCAGACGCCCTCGTCAGCTTCAAGCAGCGGGTGGACGCGAAGATTGCCGAATACGAGGGAAAACCGGAATACTCGGAAGGCTCTGGCCATACGGCTAAGTTCCACGCCATACTGGAAGTGCTGAAGGAAGACATCAGCACCTGCAAGCCCGTTCGCTTCGACGGCAACGGATACTCCGACGAGTGGGTGGCCGAGGCTGCCCGCCGTGGGCTGGACGTGGAGAAGTCGTGTCCCGTCATTTTCGAGCACTACCTCGACGAGTCGAGTGTGCAGATGTTCGAGAGTACGAAGGTGATGAACCGCAAGGAGCTGGAGGCCCGCAACGAGGTGAAATGGGAAATGTACGTGAAGACAGTCCAGATAGAGGCCCGCGTGCTGGGCGACCTGGCCATGAACCACATCATACCCGTGGCCACCCACTACCAGAGCAAGCTCATCAAGAACGTGCAGGGCATGAAGGACATCTTCCAGCAGGATCGTGCCGAGCGGCTGTCGACCCGTAACATGAAGCTGATCGAGGAGATAGCCGAGCGTACGGAGAAGATAGAGCAGCTGGTGGACGAGCTGACGGAAGCCCGCCGCATAGCCAACCGCATAGAGAACATCCACCAGCGCGCCATCCAGTACCACGACACCGTCTGTCCGAAGATGGTGGCTATCCGCAACGAGACCGACAAACTGGAAATGATTGTCGAGGACGGCCTGTGGACGCTGCCCAAATACCGCGAACTGCTGTTTATTAGATAAGAGATATGAGATAAGAGATATGAGATGATTATCAGTAACTAAACTGTTTTAATATGAAAGTAGCAAAGACCATGATGACCATTGCAGTCACATCAGCCCTGATGGCACAGCTGAGTGCCTGTCAGGAGGGCAAACGCGAGAACCCGCTGCTACAGGAGAGTACCCTACCCTTCGGTGCGCCAGACTTCAGCAAGATTCAGAACGGCGACTACCTGCCAGCCTTCGAGGAGGCTGTCAAGCAGCAGCAAGACGCCATTCAGCAGATAGTCGACAACCCCGACTCGGCCACCTTCGAGAACACCATTCTCGCACTGGAGGAGAGCAGCCGGACACTCGACCGCGTGTCGAAAGTGTTCTTTGCCCTGGTGGAAGCTGACAAGACACCAGAACTCGGCGAGACCGAGAAGAAGGTGATGCCGATGCTGACTGACCTACAGAACAGCATCATGTTCAACAAACCGCTCTTCGAGCGCATCCGCCAGGTGTACGACAAGCAGTACGCATCGTTGCAGGGTGAGGACCAGAAGCTGTTGGAGGAAATCTACAAGGAGTTTGTGCGCAAAGGTGCCCTGCTATCCGACGATAAGATGAAGCGCATGAAAGAAATCAACCTGCGCATCTCCGACCTGCAGCAGCAGTGGGGCGACCAGCTGCAGGAGGCTACCAACAACGCTGTGGTATGGGTTGACAAGAAGGAAGACCTGGCCGGACTGAGTGATGCCGACATTGCCCAGTGTCAGAAGGACGCTGAGAGCCGTGGCGGCAAGGCACCCTACGCCATCGTCATCGTCAACACCACGCAGCAGCAGCCGCTGGCCAGTCTTGACAACCGCGAACTGCGCCGTCAGGTATACGAGTCCTCCATCCACCGCAGCGACGGCACCGGCAAGTACAACACCTTCGCCATCGTCACCGAGATAGCCAAGCTGAGAGCCGAGCAGGCCGAGCTGATGGGCTATCCCAACTACGCCGCCTACTCGCTGGAGAACACGATGGCCAAGACACCCGACAACGTCTACCGTTTCCTGAAGAGCCTCATCAGCCAGTACAAGCCGAAGGCCGACGCCGAGACAAAGGCCATCGAGGAATTTGCCCGCAAGACCGAGGGGGCCGACTTCCAGCTGCAGCCCTACGACCGCTTCTACTACTCGGCCAAGATGAAGAAGGAGCTGCTGGACGTCAGCGACGACGAGGTGAAGCCCTACTTCAACGTCGACAGCGTGCTGCTCAACGGCGTGTTCTACGCTGCCAGCCGCGCCTACGGCCTGACGTTCAAGGAGCGCACCGACATTCCCGTCTACCATCCTGACGTAAAGACCTACGAGGTGTTCGACAAGGACGGCACAAGCCGCGCACTCTTCTACTGCGACTCCTACCGCCGACCCACGAAGCGTGGCGGCGCCTGGATGGACAACTTTGCCGAGCAGAGCCGCCAGCGCCAGCAGCTGTGCGTCGTCTACAACGTCTGCAACAGCGCAAAGGCTCCTGACGGACAGCCCTCGCTGCTGACATGGGACGAGGTGACCACCATGTTCCATGAGTTCGGACACGCCCTGCACAGCATCCTCTCCGACTGCCAGTACACCAGACTGAGCGGTACGAATGTCGCCCGCGACTTCGTGGAGATGCCGTCGCAGTTCAACGAGTCGTTCGCCTCCATCCCTGAGGTGTTCGACCACTATGCCCTCCACTATCAGACGGGCAAGCCCATGCCCGCCGAGCTGAAGGAGCGCATGCTGAAGAGCATCACCTTCCAGCCAGCCTACGCTATGGGCGAGAACCTCGCCGCCACCTGTGCCGACATGGCCTGGCACATGCTTGCCGCCAAGGACGTCCCCACAGCCGACAAGGCCAACGACTTCGAGACGGAGGCCCTGCGGGAGATTGGCCTGCTCGACTCGCAGATACCGCCCCGCTACCACACCAGCTACTTCAACCACGTGTGGGGCAGCGGCTATGCCGCCGGCTACTACAGCTATCTGTGGACGGAGGTGCTGGCCGTCAACATCGCCGACGTCTTTGCCAAGCGTGGCGCGCTGAACCCAGAGACGGGCCAGGCCATGCGCGACAAGATACTGAGCCGTGGCAACACGGGCGACCTCATGCAGATGTTCACCGACTTCACAGGCATGCAACAGCCCGACGCCTCCAGCCTGCTCAAAGCCAGAGGACTATAAATAGTTCAAGTTTCTCAAGTTCTTTTGTACCACAGATTGCACGGTTTAAACAGATTTTTGGCTGCGCTTTGTCAGGGGCATTTAGCAGATTATTATTGGGATTTCACCAATTATAGTTGCGGATCAGAATCCGTGTAATCAGAATAAATCCCAATTCCAAAGTTATAATCTGTTTCATCTGTGCAATCTGCGGTCATTTTTGTTATATGCGAAAGTTGAGTAAATAAGTAAAAATGAAGAATTTCCTGCCGCCCCTGTTGGAGTCCGGCAGGAAATTCTTCACTTTTCACTATTCCCTTTTACTTCTTAAGCGTCTCCTTCCAACGGGCGTAAGCTGCGAGATACTCATTGCGACGGGCAGCGTCCGGCTCGATGACCTGCAGCTTCTCCAGCGAGGCAAAGGCCTCGTCGGCATTGGCATAGATGCCTGCGCCAATACCGGCACCCTTGGCAGCACCCACAGAACCGTCGGTGTCGTACAGCTCGATGGTGGCACCGCTGACACCAGCCAGCGTGTCGCGGAACAGCGGCGACAGGAACATGTTGGCCTTGCCGGCATGAATCTTCTGGATATCCATACCCATCTGCTGCATAATCTCCATACCGTAGCAGAACGAGAAGACGATACCCTCCTGGGCCGCACGTACCAAGTGAGCCTTGTTGTGCTTGTTGAAGTTCAGACCGTTGATGGAACAGCCTATCTCCTTGTTCTCCAACACACGCTCGGCACCGTTGCCGAACGGGATGACGGTGACACCCTCGCTGCCAATAGGTACGGAGGCTGCCAGGTCGTTCATCTCGGCATAGCCAATCTCCGGCGTGATGTTACGATGCGTCCAGGCATTGAGGATGCCCGTGCCGTTGATGCACAGCAGCACACCCAGACGGGTCTGCCCGGCAGTATGGTTGACGTGAGCAAACGTGTTGACACGCGACTTCGGATCGTAGTTGACGTCACCCAGCACACCGTACACCACACCCGACGTTCCTGCCGTAGCAGCAATCTCGCCAGGATTGAGCACGTTGAGCGACAGGGCGTTGTTGGGCTGGTCGCCACCACGATACGTGATGGGTGTCCCCGCCTTCAGGCCCAACTCGGCAGCAGCCTCCGCAGACACCTCGCTCTGTACGCTGAAGGTCGGCACGATGTCGGCTATCAAAGACGGGTCGAAGCCGTAGTACTTCATCAGGAAACCAGCCACCTCGTTGTTCTTGAAGTCCCAGAACATGCCCTCGGACAGACCGCTGACCGTCGTGTTGGCCACACCGCTCAGTCGCATGGCGATATAGTCGCCAGGCAGCATGATCTTATGAATCTTGGCGTATGTCTCAGGCTCGTTCTCCTTGACCCACGCCAGCTTGGCTGCCGTAAAATTACCCGGCGAGTTCAAAAGGTGACTCAGGCACTGCTCGGCGCCCAAATCCTTGAAAGCCTTCTCACCGTATGGGACGGCACGCGAGTCACACCAGATGATGGCCGGACGCAGGGCCTTGAGGTCTTTGTCAACACACACCAGGCCGTGCATCTGGTAGGATATGCCGATAGCCTTGACATCGTCGGCCGTCGCATTGGCATCGGCCATAATCTTCTTCAGGGCCAGTTTGGCGTTGTCCCACCACATCTGCGGATCCTGCTCTGCCCACCCTGCCTTGACGGCCATGATAGGTGCCTCCTTCTCAGGATAGAACGCCGTAGCCACACATTTTCCACTGTCTGCACTCACGAGCGATGCCTTGACAGACGAGCTGCCAACATCGAAACCTAAAAGATACTTGTTTGCCATGCTTATACGTTATTAAAAATCATTTAGAATACGTTTTACACCACAAAATTCCCTAAAAAATTTTGAAAAACCAATTATTTCACACTTTTTCAGCATTTTTTTACCATTTATTGACTACAATTAAAAATTATTTTTTACCTTTGCACGTTAGAAGTGCAATTCAAATGACTAAAGATTCAATTCATATATGAAAAAGAAGATATTAATCCTCGATGACAAAGAGACCATCGCCAAAGTTCTCTCCATCTATCTCATGAGCGACTATGACGTGCAGTGGCTGCCAGACGGCCTACAGGGAGTGAAGTGGCTACAGGCTGGAAACACGCCAGACCTCATCATTTCTGACATCCGCATGCCGGGCATGCGCGGCGACGACTTCCTGGAGTGGATCAAGCAGAACGAGCTGTTCCGCCACATACCCGTCATCATGCTCAGTAGTGAGGACTCGACCAGCGAGCGCATCCGCCTGCTGGAGATTGGTGCTGTCGACTATATCGTCAAGCCCTTCAACCCGATGGAGCTGAAAATTCGTGTAAAGAAAATCCTTCCTAATTAAATATAGGTACGCGTAAACTAATATTATGATAGGTGTTGTTTACTTAGGAAGCAATCCCAAGACCCAAGAACGTCTTAAGTACATTCCTGGGCAGTTGGTTCGTATGACCAGCGCCTATAAGGAAGCCGCTCAGATATGCACACCACACGTCTCCAACGAGCACTTTCTGGTGTTCTTCGAGCGTGCAGTACGTAGCGAAGATATAACTGCCATCACCTATCTGCGCAAGAAATGCCGTAATGTGTATATCATCCTCATGACAAACACCATGACCGAGGAGGAGCGCAACACCTACATGAAATGCGGCATCAACGACACCATCCATCAGGAAGCCTCCGTCACAGAGCTGAACAAGAAAATCCTGTTTATCTCCGACCGTGAGAATATCCTCTTCGACGACGAAGCGCCCCATTATGGCATCCTGAAATTCAAGATTCCTGTCTGGAAGCGCCTCTTCGACATCGTGTTCTCCACACTGGCTATCATTGTCCTCTCGCCAATCTTCATCCTGACGGCCATCGCCATACGCATGGAGAGCAAGGGACCCATCCTCTTCAAGTCAAAGCGTGTGGGTACCAACTACACCATCTTCGACTTCCTGAAGTTCCGCAGCATGTTCACTGACGCAGAAGAGCGTCTGAAAGAATTGAGCAAGGACCACAACCAGTACAGCAGTGCGACCACGGAGAATGAGGAGGAACCAGAGGAGGCACAGAAGACCACCATCACCGCACCATTGGGCGACCAGGCCGAACTGGACATGCTCAACATGGGCATGGAGTCGGAGATGATGATCAGCGACGAGGAGATCATGCTTGTCGGCGACGACTTCGTGGTGGCCGAGAGCGATTTCGCCAAGAAGAAGGAAGAAGAGATCAACAATGCCTTCGTCAAGATTGAGAACGACCCGCGCGTCACCAAGGTCGGCAAGTTCATCCGCAAGTACAGCATCGACGAACTGCCACAGCTTTTCAACATCCTGAAAGGCGACATGTCCATCGTCGGCAACCGTCCTCTCCCACTCTACGAGGCCGAGAAACTGACTGCCGACTCCAGCATCGACCGCTTCATGGCTCCTGCCGGACTTACCGGACTATGGCAGGTGGAGGAGCGCGGCAAGGGCGGCAACATGTCTGCCGAGGAGCGCAAACAGCTGGACATCACCTACGGACAGACCTACAGTTTCACCCTGGATATGAAGATTATCTTCCGTACCATCAGGCATTTCATACAGAAAGAGAACGTATAACCCGATTACAGATGCAGATGAACATGAGAAGTTGGAGAAAGATGATACTGATAGCAGCACTGACGGTTTCCTCACCGGCAGCGTTCGCCCAATATAACAACAGTGGTATCAGCGCAGGATTCTTTGATTCCAGCGAGACCAGCTCCATCAACTTCTCCACCTTCCACTTACCCCCACTGGCTGTTCTCTATGAGAATGCCAAACAGAGTCCCACCATCCTGTCTTTAGCCAAGGCACAGGAGTTAGCACAGGCAGAGGTGGCCCGCCAGAAGCGCCACATCTTCTCGTACGTCCATGCACATGCCAGTTACAGCTACGGCAAGACCGACATGTGGGGCAATAACAGTTCCACGCAGAGCTATACTACCATCTATCAGTTCCAGGGAAGCGAGCAGAGCTACTGGAACGTTGGCGTCAACGTTGCCGTACCCTTGGAAGACATACTCGACTATGGTGCAGCCATCAAGCGCAAGAAGCTGGAAGTGGAAAGGGCACGCTACGAGAAAGAAATCAAGTACGAGGAATTGAAGAAGGAAATCGGAACACTGTTCATCAAGATCACCAACAGCCTCGTAGCCCTGAAGACACAGAGTGAGGCAGCCGCCATCTACCAAGGTGCCGGTGCCCTGAACCAGGAGGACTTCCATCAGGGCAATATGAATATAGAGGACTTCGCCTACACCAAGTTGCATGAGGTTGATGTGGTGAGCCGCTATCAGGATCTGCAGACACAGATCACCACTGACATCATCACACTGGAAATCCTGACCCATACGCCCATCCTGACAAACACTACTACCGACATCACGCTGGACGAGAGGGAGGTGAAGTCAGAGAAGCAGATCAGGAAAGAGAACCGCGCAATAGAGAAGTCCCTGAAAAAGGCAGCCCAGGAGGATGAGAAGAGATACCGTAAAATGGAAGAGGCCGACAGAGCCGCCCAGCGCAAGGCATCCAAAGCCAAATAGATAATTCAAGACACATTATAAAACTATGGATTTATTCAGATACCTTGTCCGATTCTTATATAAAATACGTTGGTATTTAGTCATCCTGCCGATGATTGCACTCATCGTGGCGTGGTTCATGACCCGCCACATGGAGCGTGTCTACGACACAAACACGACAATCTATACAGGTATGATTACCGGCTACACCCTTGAAGGTGCCAACGGTATAGGAGGTAACGCCCAGACCAACATCACCAACCTGATGCTGATTATCACCACCGACAACACTATCCACGAAGTAGCCCTGCGACTCTTCGGACGATGCATGATGTACGGCAATCCGAACAAGGACAACAACTACATCTCCGCAGAGCACTTCCGCCAGCTGAGTGCGCAAGTGCCGCCTGAGGTGAAAGGACTTATCAACCATAACAATGAGTCGCAGACATACGCCAACCTGAAAGCATACGAGAAGCCCTCACAGGACAACTACCTCTTCGGCATTCTGAACTACCACCCCTGGTTCGGTATCGACAACATTACCAGCCGTCTGAAGGTACTTCAGCTGAATAACAGTGATATTATCGACATCGGCTACTCGGCCAATGATGCCGGTATCGCATACAACACACTGGACATTCTCAACGAGGTGTTTGCTAAACAATACCAGCAGATACGTTTCGGCGAGACCAGCAATGTCATCAAGTTCTTCGAGAACGAGGTGGCACGCATCTACAAGATTCTGACAAGGGCCGAGGATGACCTGATACGCTACAACATCTCCAAGCGCGTCATCAACTACGGTGAACAGACCAAGCAGCTGACCGTCCTCGAGGCACAGCAGCAAAATTTCCGCAACGACCAGTTGATGCACTACACCACGGCGAAAGCATTACTCGACTATCTTGAACGACAGTTAGGCAATCGGGCCCAAGTCATCCGTTCGAACAAGGAGTTTACCAATCAGGTGCGAGACATCTCACGCATCCAGTCACGTATCTCCAATCTGAAACTGATGAGCAGCGAAAGCGGTGCACAGAACAACGAGTCGCAGGAAGAGCTGGCCAAGGCACAGCGTGACCTACAGGCCGCAACAGGCCGAGTCAATCAACTGACACGTGACATTGAGGCCTCCCTCTACAGCACAGAAACGGGCGTGAAGGCACAGGACATGCTTGGTCGCTGGCTTGAGCAGCTATTGCTGTTGGAGAAGACCAAGGCAGAGATGACCGCAACGGACATCATGAAGAAAAACCTTGATGACCAGTACTTCTTCTATGCACCCATCGGTGCCACTCTCGACCGTAAGGAACGTCACATCAGCTTCATAGAGGCTAACTACATCGAGATGCTGAAGGCACTGAATGCCGCCCGACTGCGCCAGAAGAACCTGCAGATGTCGACGGCAACGCTGCGTGTGCTCAATCCACCGATGTACCCTCTGAACGCACAGCCTACCAACCGTATGATGATTCTGCTGGGTGCATTCCTGCTCACCTTCATGCTTACTGCCCTGTGGTTCCTTATCATCGAACTGCTCGACCGTACACTACGTGACCGCATGCGCTCTGAGCGTATCACCAAGATACCCGTCATGGGCTGCTTCCCGAAGGAAAGCAACCTGCGTTACCGCCGCTTCAACAAGACCATTGCCGACATGGCCATGAAGCAGCTCAGCAAGGCCCTGCTGCCCCACTTCAAGGAAGGCCAGCAGAACGTGCTCAACCTGCTGTCCACAGACTCAGGCAACGGCAAGAGCTATCTGGCACAGGAACTGGAGAACTACTGGATCAGCATCGGACTGCAGGTGCGCCGCCTGACCTACGACGAGGACTTCCTGGCCGAGGACAGCAAGTTCATCCTGGCCAAGAGCATCAAGGACCTCTGTCCGGACATCCTGCCAGACGAGATCGCCATTATCGAATATCCGAACCTCGACGACAATTCCATATCGCCCGCACTGATGAATATGGGTACCATCAACCTGATGGTCACACGTGCCAACCGCACATGGAAGGATGTCGACCAGAAAGCCATGAAGGAGGTACAGGCCATGCTCGACGAAGAGCACAAAGACACGCTCTACATGTACCTCACCGAGGCCAGCCGGTATGCCGTCGAGGAGTTTGTCGGCCAGCTGCCGCCATACACGAAGTTCAACAACTTCGTCTACCGTGTCTCGCAACTGGGTCTGACGGCTACAGAAAACGAACACGCAAGATAAATGGCAAACACGGCGTTCATATCTTACGCAAAAGACAACGGAGGAAGAGTGTCACTACTCCTCCTCCTGTTTTTCCTGGCTATCTTTGAATTCGTTACTGCCGGTTTCAGTGCCTTTGCCATCGTCTGCGCCCTCCCTGTCATTGCCCTTGTCGTGCTGTCGGCCTTCCACTACCGCATGCTGACCTTCTGGGCACTGATGCTGGTGAACTACGTGGTACAGTGGCACAGCATGCCGATGCCGAGCGGCATACCCGTTTCCATGTACAACGAGATGTTTGAGCTGATTCTTATCGCTCTGGCCATTCTTGACGTAAAGGAAGCCAAGTTTGAGCGCACAGCTAACATGATGCTCTACGCCTTAATGATATGGTGTGGCTACTGTACGCTCCAAGTGCTCAACGACACCTGCGGCATTGGTATCGACATAGGTGGATGGTATACCGCAGCGCGTATGATGGCCTTCCAGCTCATGTACGCCTTCCTAGTCTACACCCTCTATATCACTAACCCTAAACTGCTCATCAAGTACCTCTACATCTGGGGTATACTTGCCTTGTTTGCCGTCTTCTGGGTGTGGAAACAGAAGAACCTTGGCATGACACCGGCCGAGAATGCGTGGTTGCAGACTCGCGGACGTACTACCCATATTCTCGCCGGTGGTACGCTGATCCGTTATTTCTCCGTCTACAGCGACGCAGCCAACTTCGGTATCGGCATTGCCTCGACAGCAGTGGCATTCATCATCTTTGGCATCACAAGCAAGGTCAAGAAGCACAGGTACTTCTTCCTCGCCACGGGACTGGCCTGCGTATGGGGTATGTTCCCTTCTGGTACACGTACCGCCACGTTCTGCCTTATTGCAGGTTTCATGGTATACATATTCCTTTCTAAATCAGTGAAGATAGCCGTACCCTTCACCATCTTCTTCGCCTTCGCTATCTTTATTCTGGCCTTTACCACTATTGGCAACGGTAACCAGCAGATACGCCGTATGCGCTCGGCCTTCGACAAGAACGACGCCTCGGCCAACCAGCGAAGCATCAACCAGGAAGCCATGAAGAAATACATGAAGGAGGCACCGTGGGGCATCGGCATGAACATCGGCTACCAGAACGTACCAGCCAACAACAAATACACCTTCATGGCCACCGTGCCACCCGACTCCGAGTATGTATTCATCTGGATTCACACGGGCATCATCGGCATCACCACCTTCCTCATCTGCACGGCCATCATACTGATAGGTGCCTGTTGGATAGTCTTCTTCACATTGAAGAGTTCCTCGCTACGAGGTATCGGTGCGGGCTTCTGCTGTGCCTTCGTGTCACAGCAGTTAGGCGGCTATGGTAACCAGGTGCTGATGCAGTTCCCCAACTGTCTGATTTTCTATGGTGGAATCACCCTTGTCTATGTACTACCGTGGATTGAGAAGGAGTGGATAGAATACGAGAACGGCCTGCTCGCAGTCCAAGATGAGAAAAAGCGGCTGAAACTGGAGAAGAAAAAAGCCTCCAGAGTATAATGTGGACTTTATGGAACAGGAATTTATATTACGTATCTTTGTGGCTGCCGTATTAGGAAGTCTGATAGGGCTGGAACGAGAGTACAGGGCCAAGGAGGCTGGCTTCCGCACCCACTTTCTTGTGGCTATGGGTTCTGCACTGTTTATGATTGTGTCAGCATACGGGTTCAGCGAAGTGCCGATGACGGAGGCACACCGCTGGGACGTGTCACGCATAGCGGCCCAAGTGGTTAGCGGTATCGGTTTCATTGGTGCCGGTACTATCATCTTCCGCAAGTCGGAGAATATCGTCAGCGGACTGACCACGGCGGCCGGCCTGTGGGTGACTGCCGCCATCGGACTGGCATGTGGCGGTGGCATGTATCTGCTCAGTATTGCCAGTACGCTGATGGTACTGGTAGGGCTGGAGGCCTTCAACTTCTTCCTGCGCAAGATAGACAAGCACAGGAAGTAAAGTCACTTAGCTTTTTCATAGTTCAGCGCAGCACCGATGGCCGTGCAGAACTCCGCATACTTCGGAATGTGGAAGTGTACGCCGTATAGCTTCTCAAGCATGGGGTATATATCCTTGCACTGCGGGAGCAGCGTCAAGTTGCCGATTAGCACGAAGTCCTTGATACCCGTGTTCAGCGACGAGAGAATGGCTGCCGAGCCAATGGTCTGCAGCACCATGACGATGATGCCTAAAGCCAAGTCTTCCTTGGGTGCATCATATTGAGCCTTTGAGAAGAGTGATGCCGTGGCATCCATAGGCAGGCCAGGCAGCGGATGGGTGGAGATGTCGCCTATCTGAAGGTTGATATGGCTGATGTCTCCCTGCATGGCAAGGCTCTGTATCTGTTTGGGGTCACGGGTGTTCAGCATGACACGGGATAGTCCCTGGAGTGTACCGCCACCGATGCCCAGTCCACCGATATGACGGATGTTGTCCTCGTCGCATTGAACAAAACTCGTGCCGGTACCCATCGAGACGACAATGGCTTTCGACAGTCCGCTCTCAAAACGGGCACCCAGTCCATCAGCCACAAACTCATCGACCTTCTGAGTCGGTATGCCGTACAGCGGCTCGTCGATATAGCCTGCGCCGACACCCGTCAGCATCACCTGTTCCACGTCAGACAGCGATATTTTATTATCATGCAGATACTTGCCGAATGCACCGTAGAGGGACGTCACTTGGTCTGCGGCTGTGATGCGGATAGGCGACAGCACACGACCTCCGCGCAGTCCCACAATCTTCGTGGTCGATATGCCCACATCTATTCCAATGACTATTCCCATAGAAGAATGTTTAATTTTTTGCAAAGGTACGAAAAAAAGTTCATAATTCCTATTACATAGTTCATATTTTTTTTGTACTTTTGCTGAGTAAACTAAGCGAAAGTACTTACGCTCGACAAAAAAAGAAGTAAAATTCTTTGTTTTGTTCTCGCTAAATCGTACCTTTGCAAAATAAACTAAAGAGGTCTTCGTGTGGCCTCACGGCCATATGAAGAACTTGTTGTACGGCTGTCGGGCATGAATCTATGGGGATTAACCTCGGTTTGACTCTTGGTTATGCGTCGTCAGGAAGGAAAGAAATCAGCGTAGCCGGTGACGAA